>TARA_R110001592_G_scaffold1874_20_pt1 | contig 42411 bp, 44 predicted proteins | sample TARA_R110001592 | Tara Oceans TARA_R110001592 (sample SAMEA4398387) | marine metagenome | biome: Polar Biome; feature: [SRF] surface water layer (ENVO:00010504); material: water (ENVO:00002006), including particulate matter (ENVO:01000060) such as... | depth 5 m | reverse complement strand
GTATGGGCTCACCATATGTACACGGTAGGTATGCCGATTGCTGGCGAGCTGTTCTTTATGTACGCCACTATGCTGATCGCAGTACCAACGGCGGCCAAGGTGTTCAACTGGATCACCACCATGTTTAAGGGCTCTATTACCCTTGAAACGCCAATGCTATTTGCGATTGCCAAGGTGTTCTTGTTCACCATAGGTGGTTTCTCCGGCTTGATGCTTGCTATTGCGCCTGCGGATTTCCAATACCACGATAGTTACTTTGTTGTAGCCCATTTCCATTACACCATGGTTGCGGGTGCGATCTTTGCGCTGTCTGCCGCTGTGTACTACTGGATTCCAAAGTGGACTGGCAAAATGTACAACGAGACCATGGGTAAAGCCCATTTCTGGATCTCGTTTGTTGGTTTCAACCTGACTTTCTTCCCGCAGCACTTTGTGGGTCTTGCAGGTATGCCGCGTCGTATTCCTGATTACAATCTGATGTTTGCTGACTTCAATATGATGTCATCCATTGGTGCGTTTATTTACGGTGGTAGCCAGCTGTTGTTCTTGTTCAATATCGTTAGAACAATTACTCACGGCAAGCCGGTCAGCGATCCGAAAGTCTGGGAAGGTGGTACAACTTTGGAGTGGACAGTGCCAACGCCTGCGCCATACCACACCTTTACAACGCCCCCAGAATTGAAGTGAGGAGTTAGGTAATTATGGCGAATCAAGCAGCTAAAAAGACCAAAATACTCAGCATTAAATTGTTGGGTTTGGCTATTATTATGTTTGTGTTCGCCATGTGGGTAATGCCCCCGCTTTACGATGCTTTGTGTGAAGTGTTGGGCATTAACGGTAAGACGACTGGTGATCAATACACCGTTATAGATAGCCAGATTGATACAAGCCGAATTGTGAAAGTGCAATTTGTCGCGCAAAACAATGAGCAGATGCCTTGGGAATTTGCGCCGAATACCAGCCAGGTTGAAGTCCATCCTGGCGCGTCCAGCCATGTCACCTTTTTTGCGAAAAATACGCAAGACCGGTTCATGGTGTCGCAGGCTATCCCCAGTATTGTTCCTTCTCGCGCGGCCCAGTATTTTCACAAAACGGAATGTTTTTGTTTTAACCAGCAGCCTTTGGCTGCAGGTAAAGACGCCGATCTGCCGCTACAATTTATAATAGATCGTGATTTACCCGAAGATATCCACGTAATTACCTTATCGTACACAATTTTTGACGTAACCGAGATGGCTGCAAAACAGGATTCTGTGGCGTCGTCATCGAAATAGAAAATAGATTTTTCTCTCCCGAGAAAATGGAGATTTAATAATGGCGGGTCAAAGCAATACAGGGCACGAAACATACTACGTTCCCGACAGTAGCAAGCTTGCGATCAGTGCATCGATAGGCATGACGATGATCGTCTATGGTGCGGCAAGTGTGATTAATGACGGCACATATCGCGCAGGCGAAGACACTAATTCCAGTTTTATTTTATATGCTGGTTTAGCTTGGCTTGCAGTGACTCTGTGGGTTTGGTTTAGCACGGCGATTCGTGAAAACCGCGCAGGCATGAACAGTGCGCAGCTTAAGCGTTCCTACGTGATTGGTATGCAATGGTTTATTTTCTCCGAAGTGATGTTTTTTGCGGCCTTCTTTGGTGCCTTGTTCTATATCCGTAATTTGTCCGCGCCGTGGCTGGCCGGTGAAGGTGATGGCGCTATGAATGCGCTATTGTGGCCTGGTTTTGAATATACTTGGCCCCTTTTAGAGACGCCGCAAGACGCCATTGGCGGCGTTAAGGCGCAGGCCGCCGCGGGACATTTAGCTAACAACGGTGAGTTTGTTGGTGCTGAAAATGGCTTGTCTTTCCCTGGTTTTGCCAATATTTTCCACTGGTTACCTCTCTACAATACCCTCATTCTGCTGACATCTAGTTTTACGTGTCACATTGCTCACATGGGCATTAAGCAAAATGATCGCAAGAAGTTTAACTTGTGGTTATTTGTGACTGTAGCCTTAGGTTGTATCTTCTTGTACGTACAGTACTTGGAATACCACGAAGCGCTTTTTGAATATGGTATTCGCCTGAACAGCGGTGTTTACGGCACCACTTTCTTCATGTTGACCGGTTTCCACGGCTTCCACGTGGCAATGGGTACCTTCATGTTATTAGTGCAGTGGTTGCGTTCCAAAACCAAAGGCCACTTCTCTGCTGAAGATCAGTTCGGTTTTGAAGCATCATCTTGGTACTGGCACTTTGTAGACGTGGTATGGGTGTTCTTGTTCTTGTTCGTTTATATTATTTAAACGTACACAGCTATTAGCTCACTAAATTTGGCCGGTACATCTGCTTACTTTGTAAGTGGATGATACCGGCCAAGTTCTTTATTGAAAGGCTATGGTGTTTGCTGGCTAGTTTCCCCTGAGTCTAGATGACGTTGATCCCAAGGCGCCTTAGATCCGAGTTTTCCAGTAAACACGCCGTAAAACAGAAAACTCATCAACAGTGCTGCGATAATCAAGCGAACCTTTAGCGATTGCCACGTTCGCATGGTAGTACCACGATCTTGTATTAAGAAGAACAGCCCACTAAATAGGCTGATGACGAGTGCGATAAACAGCACGACTATGACAATCTTTAACCACATATTGGTGAGCCTCTAAAGTGTTTGCCGAATTATACACAATAGGATTTCATAAATGGTGGCGCAGCGGACTAGATTTCAATGGCAGCTAGATTGGAAGTCGGCCCTCGCTATTATCTTGATACTGCCAGTGTTAGTGAGTCTTGGTTTCTGGCAGTTGCAGCGCGCAGATCAAAAAAAGGTACTGCTCGCCGATTTTGAAGAACGTCGGCTATTACCCGCACTAAGCATTACAACGCTAGATAACTACCCTAATTATCGCCCGGTATATGCAAGCGGTGAATTTGATGCCAGCCGATATTGGTTATTAGACAATCGAATTTTTCGCGGCCGATTCGGTTATGAGATAATGGCTGTCTTTAATCTCAGTGATGGTGGTGCTTTGCTGGTTAATCGGGGATGGATTGCGGGCGATGCCTCTCGTCGGACCTTGCCTGCGGTGTCGATTCCCGAGGGTGTGGTCACGATTACGGGTGAGTTATATCGCAGCGAAGAGAAAAACTTCAGTTTGGGGACCGAGCTTCATACCACTTGGCCGCGTCGTCAGCAGTGGTTAGATATTGATACTGAGAGAAAGGAATTTCCCGAGATTCTACCGGTTAGTCTGCGGCTTGATGCTAGCAGTGTGGGGGCATTGCAGACTGAGCGACTCGTCGTTAATGTGTCGCCTGCAAAGCATACAGGGTACGCCGTGCAGTGGTTTGCCATGGCGCTGGCTTTGGCCATTATTTTCATTTTTCGTAATACAAATCTAATGGAGCTACGTAAGCTTCGTAAGGGTGAAGAGAACAAAGACCTATGACAACATCTATTGATCCTAAGCGCGGTAAGCGCCTTCTTAGTTTGATATTGGGTATTCCCATCGCGGTGATCTTATTGTCCAGCGCTGTTTTCTATTTGGCGAAGGAAGATATTATTAATTTTAGAACGGTAAATCGCGGCACATTGATCAGTCCACCAATGCAGCTCGGTGACCTAAATCCCCAGCGTATAGATGGTGGTGAGTTTTTGTTCGATCGCGCTGAATCGCGATGGGTGTTTATGGTTGTTGGTGGCCGAGACTGCATTGATGCCTGTGAGCGTATGCTGTATTTGACGCGTCAGACGCAAACCGCGCTGGGTAAAAAAATGGATCGAGTTGAGCGAGTTTATCTCGCCGTCGATGGACCATTGTCTGCAAACTTACGTGACTTTATTGATGCTGAGCACAGCGACCTCTCGGTGCTGTATACGAATGGCTCGGCTTTTTTAAACAACTTAAAAAGCTTAGAAATTGATCCTTTCGACCCCCACGCATTTTATGTGGTTGACCCTATGGGCTGGGTGATGATGTATTACCGCTCAGGTGATACCGAACAGCATACCTTGACAAGTTTAGGCAAGGACGTCCTGAAAGATATGGGGCGCCTGATTAAATAATCGGCGCAGTAAATATAGCAAACACGGTAATACACAATGGCTTTATTTAACACGCCAGAAAATCGTAAAGCAGGTTTTCGTCTCACTTTAACTGCATGTTTAGTAGCGGTAATTGTTTTGGGGATGGGCGTTTTCACCCGTCTGGCGGATGCTGGTTTAGGGTGCCCTGATTGGCCGATGTGTTACGGGCACGTATTGTGGCCCAGCGCCGATCACGAAGTTGAGCGCGCTAATGAGGCATATCCAGACATGCCAGTTGAGCACGATAAAACTTGGCCTGAAATGATCCACCGCCATTTAGCGGCGAGCTTAGGTCTTTTTACTATCGCTATATTGGCATTTTCGCTGCGTAGCCGAGAGCCAGGTCAACCTGTTAAGCTGCCCGCGTTTATCCTTGCCTTCATCATTCTGCAGGGAATGTTTGGTATGTGGACGGTGACCCTCAAATTGTGGCCTCAAGTGGTGACAGCACATCTTCTTGGAGGCTTCACTACCATTAGCTTATTATGGCTGCTCACTTTGCGACTCAATAATATGCGTTGGCAAATTCCCGCTATTGATGAAGCGAAGTTAAGGTCGATTCGACCACTGGCCGTTATTGGCTTGTTGATTGTGCTTATGCAGATTGCCTTGGGCGGTTGGACCACGTCGAATTACGCAGATATTGCCTGTCCTGATTTTCCGACATGCCAGGGAGAATGGCTACCCCCCATGAATTTTGCGGAAGGCTTCAATATTACTCAGCATATTGGACCTAATTATTTGGGAGGCACGATGGATAATGCCGCCCGCGTCGCTATCCACTTTAGCCACCGTCTTGGCGCTATTGTTACCGCGGCGTATTTAGTATTTCTATGTGTAAGTTTGTACCGCCTTAAACTGCCGGCCGCTAAGACCCTAGCCCATGTGATTCTGACTGTACTTGCTGTCCAGGTGAGCTTGGGTATCAGCAATGTCGTGTTTCAGTTTCCTATCAGTGTGGCGGTAGCGCACAATTTAGTCGGGGCCTTGCTGTTACTGACGCAGGTCACCACCATTTATCTGATCTTTACGGCGGCGGTAAACCGCGGGGGAATTCGAGTATGACGCAGCCACGGGCCGAGTCAGCGAGCTGGCGAGACTATTACGAACTGTGTAAGCCCAATGTGGTACTGCTGATGTTGTTGACCTCGGTTATTGGCATGTTTATGTCGGTGCCGGGTATGGTGCCATGGGAGGCGCTAGTTTTTGGCAATATTGGTATTGGTTTATGTGCGGGTGCGGCCGCGGCGGTCAATCACTTGGTGGACAGTCGCATAGATTTGGTGATGGCGCGTACGCATAATCGCCCGATTGCTCAAGGTCGAGTGAAGACTCGTGATGCAGCGATATTTGCGGCTGCGATCGGTAGTCTAGGCATGGCGGTGTTGCTGATTAAGGTAAATGCCTTAACTGCATGGTTAACGTTCGCTTCGCTGCTCGGTTATGCGGTGGTTTATACCCTATTCTTAAAGCGCGCAACGCCACAGAATATCGTTATCGGTGGGATTGCGGGTGCAGCGCCGCCCTTATTGGGTTGGACTGCGGTTACTAATCAGGTAGACGGTCATGCGCTTTTACTGGTACTGATAATCTTTATTTGGACACCACCCCATTTTTGGGCTCTGGCTATTCACCGTCGCGATGACTACGCCAAAGTAGGCATTCCCATGTTGCCTGTGACCCACGGAATTGGTTATACCAAACTGCATACCTTGCTTTATACGGTATTGTTATTTGTTGTTACCCTGCTGCCGTTTGCAACCGGTATGAGTGGATCTTTGTATTTGCTCGGCGCCGTGTGTCTCGGTTCGGGCTTTCTTTACTGGGCGATCGTGTTGATGCGTGGCAATAATCCAGATGCGCCAATGGCAACATTTAAATACTCCATTATCTACTTGATGGCATTGTTTATGATCATGTTGCTTGATCACTATTTACTGCCGGCAACGACTATTTTTGAGGTTAGTTACTGATGACAGAAGAAACCCAGCAAAGCACAACGGCAAAGCGTAATCGCGGTATACGCTTAACCGTACTGGCTATCGTATCTGTTGGAATTATCTTGGTGAGTGGATTTTTTTACTCCTTCACGCGGGCCAGAGTCATGACCGCTGAGGAGTTAAAATCTCAGGGGGCCTATCTCTACGAGAATCCGCGCACCCTCCCTAATTTTACTTTGGAAAACGATCGGGGTGAGCGCGTTACGCCCTCAACTTTTCAGGGCCAGTGGAATTTAGTGTTTTTTGGCTTCACTTATTGCCCAGACATCTGCCCGACAACGCTTGCGCAATTAAAAGCTTTCTATCAGGAGTTGGACCCTGAGGTGCAGGCGGATACTCAAGTTTGGTTGGCGAGCGTTGATCCTGCCCGCGATACACCAGAGCAATTACATAGCTATTTGGATTTCTTTCATCCCGCCTTTCGTGGCATTACGGGTGACTTTTTGGAAATTCACCGCTTTGCGACCTCACTAAATATTCCCTTTACCAAGGTCCCCGGTGGAGGCAGTAATTATTTGGTTGAGCACAGCGCCAATGTCGCCTTGGTGAATCCCAAAGGCCATTCGGTTGGTTTTTTGAAAGCGCCCTTAGAGCTTAGTAAAATGAAGCGCGCCTACTTATCTATTCGGCAATATTATTAACCGCCGCTGATTCATCGCTGCGCTCAGAATATTGAGCGTCGGCGGTGTTTTGAACACCTAAGGCGACGGCTATACAGTGCTTAGGTTTAAAGAGCTGCCCTCACCTCGCTGATTCCTTTGATCTGCTGTTTCACCATCTTTAATCGCGTCGATAGCTCGGTGCCAGCTGCCCTAGTATAAACAAAACCCCTGCTCCCAAGACAATGCTCGGCCCCGCCGGCGTGTCCCAATACCATGCGCCGGCTAAGCCACAAATAACAGCAATGGCGCCGCATATCATGGCCAGAATCGCGGCCTGTTCGGGACTGCGGGCAAAGCGCGCCGCTGCAGAAGCGGGAATAATCAGCATTGCCGTAATCAGCAATACCCCCACTATTTTCATGGCCACCGCCACCGTTGCCGCCACCATCAGCATCATCAGCAATCGAAGTCGCTTTATTGGCAAACCTTCAATTTCCGCCAGTTCGGCGTGTGCGGTGATGGCTACTAGCGCCGGCCAATATCGCAGCAGTAGCGCTAAAATAAGGCCGCAGATTACCGCGAGACTGATTAAGTCTTCGCGCATAATGGCAAGCAAATCGCCGAACAAAAAGGCGTTTAAATCCAATTGTTGATTGTCTAAAAAAGACAGGCAGACCAAGCCTAGAGCCAAACTGCTGTGAGATAAGATGCCGAGGAGGCTGTCCAGCGCAATGTTTCGCCACCACTGCAGAGCAAACAGAATGGTGGCGATTAACAGGCAGATGAAGAGCACGCTGTACTGTAAATTCACTTGTAGCGCCAAGCCTAGGGCGAGGCCAAGTAGTGCTGAGTGAGCGAGCGTGTCGCCGTAGTACGCCATGCGCTGCCAAGTCACCAGCGCCCCAAGTGGGCCGCACAATGCAGCTACTAGTAGGCCGGCGATTAATGCATTGAGTAATATGTCAGTCATGATGATGGTGCCCGTCCACAACATTGCCATGGATGTCGTGTTGATGGTCGTGATCGTGCTGATAAAGGGCGATCGCTTCGGCGTGGCGGCGGCCGAATAATGATAAATACGCCGGGTCATTGCTGACATGCTCCGGGTGACCATGACAGCAAATATGCTGATTAAGGCATATTACGGTATCGGTTTGGGCCATAACCCAATGTAAATCATGGGACACCATCAGCACTGCGCAGCCGAGTGTATCGCGCAAGTTATTAATGAGTTCATAGAGCTCGGTTTGGCCGCTAATATCAACGCCTTGCGCTGGCTCGTCGAGCACCAGTAAATCGGGGTTGCACAACAGCGCTCGACTAAGCAGTACGCGCTGGGTTTCGCCGCCGGAAATGTCATGCAGTGGTCGCTGCCGCAGGTGGCTAATGCCGGTGCGCGCTAGGGCGTCGGGTATATTTTGCTGACGGGTGCGACTCATCGCTAGAAAGCGTTCTACACTCATTGGCATTAGGGGGTTGAGTGATAGGCGCTGTGGCATATAACCAATGCGAAGATTTGCTCGTCTAAAGACGCTACCGCTATCCGGTTTTATTAGGCCCAGTGCTATCTTAATTAAAGTGCTCTTGCCAGCGCCATTCGGCCCGATAATGGTCATTATTTGGCGCGGCGCGAGACTGATGCTGATATCGCTGAGTAAGTTATGCTGTTGGTGCTTCAGTGAAACCTGGTCGAGTTTTAGTAGCGGGGAATCAGACATTGTCGTCCTCCTCCTGGCAATGCGCGCAGCAGCCGACCACTTCGACGCAGGGAGTCTCAACGGCAAAGCCATATTGCTTAGCGGCAGTGCTAATGGCGGTATTAATAATGTCGGTATCCAGTTCCGTCACATTGCGGCACAGCCGACATATCAAAAAGTGGCCCTGATGCTGGTGGTGCGGGTCTTTACAGCCCACAAATGCATTCAGTGATGCAATGCGGTGAACCAGACCGTTGTCGACTAAGAAGTCTAGTGCGCGGTACACCGTGGGTGGCGCTGGGCGGCGATCGGTATGTTTCGCCAGTTCGTCGAGGATAGTGTAAGCGCCTATCGGTTGGTGATTCGCCCATACACATGCTAAAACCTGTTCGCGTATAGGGGTAAATTTTATTTGCCGGCGCTGGCATAATTCTCTTGCGCGAGACATGGCATCATCAATGCAGCGCTGATGATTGTGTTGCTCAACTATATTCTGCATTGAGTTCCAATTCGCGGGAAAATAAAATGTTATAATATTGCATTAAGGCGGTATTAGACAATGGGGAAGATCAATTGAAATTAGTGGTGTGGATGGTATTAACGGCTTGGATGCTCAGTAATGTCGCTTGGGCGGACAGTAATAAGCCTCTGGTATTGTCGAGTATTATGCCATTGCAATTGATTGTTCAAAATGTCGGCGGTGATGCAGTCACCGCCGAATTACTGGCGCCGGCAACGGTCTCACCACATGATTTTCAGTTGCGGCCCTCAGACGTTCAGCGCGTGCGCTCCGCAGATCTTGTGTTTTGGGTTGGGCCGATGCTGGAAACCTACCTGCAAAAGCTGTTGCGTAAACAAGACAACGCTACCGCCTTCTACCCTGATTTAAAAAATAACGAAGATCCTCATGTGTGGATGGATGCCGATGAAGTGCAAAGTATAGCGCGGCGTGTGGCGCGATTACTTTCCGATCGCATACCGTCGCGGGGCGCTTATTTTCATGCCAATGCCGCGCGTTTTAGCTCCGAGTTTAGGCAGTATGACAAGGAGCTTCAGGCAGACATAGACCGCAGTGAGCGTCGGCCCTACCTACTCCTGCATGATGGCTTTAGTCGCTTTGAGCGGCACTACGGTTTACCCGCCGGTGAAATGGTGATGTCGGGGTCTGATCGCCTACCGGGGGCGAGACATATCGTTGAATTGCGCGCTCGTCTGCAGGCTGGTGAATTTTCCTGCGTGTTTCGCGAGCCGCAGTATGCACCTGCAATGCTAAATGCATTGGTTGCTGATCTGGATATTCCGGTGATTGAAATCGATCCTTTGGGCGCAAATATAAGCCCCAGTATGGGTTCGGGTATGGGCTTAGCTATAGATAGTGCGGGGAAAAAAGAAGGTGCTGACGGGTTTTTGGGATTATACCGTCAGCTCGGGCAGGCATTTCTGGCCTGTTTTGATCGTTAGTGGCCAGTAGTGTCATAAGCTATTTGGGCTTATTGGTCGAAGCGTGGTGTCATGGCGCTACTAATCTTATCGTCAAGCTCTAGGTTTAAGCTTGCCGCAACAACATCCAGATTTTTCTCAAGAAAGCGCGCTGCTGAGTGCTCGCTAGTCAGCTTAACAGTCGGTTCCTGAAGTTTGCTATCTTCAATCTGGTTGTACGCTATTACCATCGGTTCAGTGGCTGCAGTATTGGGTTCTGCGGCGGTCGCCATGGCGCTGGCAAGCAGGATAAGGATGGCACTGATAGTTTTGTTCATTTTAGTTACTCCTAGCAATATGGGCTTGTTTGGCCCAAGACAAGATAAAGGTTACCTTGTGTTACATAAGGTAACACATGCAATAATAATGTCTGCTTAACTTTTGTTAATTTACTGTTAATGTGTTATGTCGTTTATGTTTCACATTGTGGTGCTTGTGAAAATTAGTAACACTTTGACTGGTTGATGATTGCCTAATGAAGCGTGTCTAGCTCGTGGTACACTGCCGTTTCCCAATAATAGACGTGCCAACTCGCTCCCATGACAGCCATAAAGCCCCTTGTTTTAGTTGACGGTTCTTCCTACCTCTACCGTGCTTTTCACGCCCTGCCGCCGCTTAACACCTCGGCAGGTCAGCCTACTGGCGCTATAAAAGGCGTTATTAATATGTTGCGGCGCTTGCAAAAGGATTACCCCGGCAGTCCTATCGCGGTGGTATTTGATGCCAAGGGTAAAACCTTCCGCGACGATATGTATTCGGAGTACAAAGCGCAGCGCCCTCCCATGCCTGATGACTTGCGGAGTCAGGTTGAGCCGATAAATGCCATTGTCGATGCTATGGGTCTGCCGCGCCTGGTGATAGAAGGTGTCGAGGCCGATGACGTGATTGGCACCTTGGCCGCTCAGGCTGGCAAGGAGCGCCCTGTCTTAGTGTCGACCGGTGATAAAGACATGGCGCAGCTGGTCAATGACCACGTCACTTTGGTCAATACCATGACGGATACCGTGATGGATATTGCGGGAGTGAATGAAAAGTTTGGGATTCCGCCAGAGCTGATAATCGATTTTTTGGCGCTGATGGGCGACAAAGTAGACAATATTCCCGGTGTTGCCGGCGTTGGTGAGAAAACCGCATTGGCGCTAATACTGGCGCTGGGTGGCCTGCATGAGATCTACGAAAACCTAGACAAAGTTCCGGAACTACCGATACGTGGCGCTAAGGGAGTCGCCAAGAAGCTCGCAGATAGCCGCGAACAGGCATTCCTCTCCTACACACTGGCGACGATTAAATGCGATGTGCCCCTAGATGTGACGGTGCCCGATTTATTGCCGTCTGCGCCCGACAATGCGCGTTTACTCAGTTTGTTTACCGAATTTGAATTTAAAACCTGGGTGCAAGAATTAAGTCGAAGCGCACGTGCTGAGTCTTTGGAGCAGCCGGACCTACTTGGCGGTGATGTGGGCGGCGACGCTGCCAGTGACGCGCCTGAGCCAGCTTTTTCCGGTGAGCCAGATTATCAGCTAATACTGACTCAGCCGCACTTTGATGAGTGGCTGCAAAAGCTTAACGCCGCAACGCTGTTTGCCTTTGATACTGAAACTACCAGCCTAAATTATATGCAAGCGCGGGTGGTAGGCGTGTCTTTTGCGGTGCAAGCTGGTCAGGCGGCTTATTTACCGTTTGCTCATGATTACTTGGATGCCCCCGATCAGCTTGATGAAGCCGCTGTATTGGCCGCCTTAAAGCCTCTTCTAGAAGACGCCAGTAAGCGCAAGTTGGGTCAGAATTTAAAATACGATGCCAACGTCCTTCTCAATCACGGCATTACTCTGCGCGGCATCGCCGAAGACACCATGCTTGAGTCCTATGTCTTGGATTCTGTTGGCAGTCGTCACGACATGGATACCTTGGCGACCAAGCACCTTGGTCACAGCACTATTCATTTTGAAGACGTTGCTGGTAAAGGCGCTAAGCAGCTCACTTTTAATCAGGTTGCGTTGGAGCAGGCTGGGCCCTATGCGGCTGAAGATGCGGATATTACCTTGCGGCTGCATCGCGTCCTTTCTGCCCAACTTAAGGCCAGCCCTTCGCTGATGGCGGTGTATCGCGATATTGAGTTGCCATTGGTGCCAGTCTTGTCGCGTATTGAGCGCAACGGTGCGTTCGTGAGTCGTGAGCTGCTGGGTAAGCAAAGCCATGAGCTTGGTTTAAAGATGCAGGCTTTGGAGAAAGAGGCTTATGACTTGGCGGGCGGCGAATTTAATCTCGCCTCGCCAAAGCAGCTGGGCGAAATTTTGTTTGAGCGTTTGAGTATTCCAGTGATCAAAAAGACACCTAAGGGCGCGCCATCCACCGCCGAAGAGGTCTTGGCAGAATTGGCCCACGACTACCCCCTGCCCAAGGTGATCCTAGAGCATCGGGGTATGGCAAAGCTTAAGTCGACCTATACCGACAAGCTACCCTTACTTATTGATCCGGCGACGGGTCGTATCCATACCTCCTATCATCAGGCCGTAACGGCTACTGGCAGGCTGTCGTCATCCGATCCGAATTTGCAAAATATTCCTATACGCAGCGCCGAGGGACGGCGTATTCGTCAGGCGTTTGTCGCGCCGCCAGCCTATGTCATTTTGGCGGCGGATTACTCGCAGATAGAGCTGCGAATAATGGCCCATTTGTCAGGTGATAGTGGACTGATTGACGCTTTTAGTCGCGGTGAAGATATTCACAAAGCGACCGCAGCAGAGGTCTTTGGGGCTGGGCTCGAGAACGTCAGCGACGAGCAGCGCCGCAATGCCAAGGCTATCAATTTCGGATTGATATATGGTATGTCGGCATTTGGCTTGGCTCGCCAGCTGCAGATTGGTCGCAAAGAGGCGCAGGCATATATCGATTTATACTTTGAGCGCTACCCCGGCGTGCTGAGATATATGGATGAAACTCGGGTATTGGCCTCAGAAAAAGGCTATGTCGAAACCCTGTTTGGCCGGCGGTTGTACCTGCCAGAAATTAATGCCAGCAACGGTATGCGTCGGCAGGCTGCCGAGCGCACTGCGATCAACGCGCCTATGCAGGGCACGGCCGCCGATATTATCAAGCGGGCGATGATTTCTGTGGATCGCTACCTGAATGACAGCGGGATCGATGCCCGAATGATTATGCAGGTTCACGATGAATTGGTCTTAGAAGTCGCGCCGGCAGCACTGGATACAGTGCGTAAAGAGGTTGTTGCGCGAATGATGGCCGCGGCTGCGCTATCGGTGCCGTTGGAAGTCGGGGTTGGCACCGGTGACAATTGGGATGAGGCGCACTAAGTTGCATAAACGTTAATCTGCGTCTACTTTTAGAAAGCTGTTGCTCTTAATGCATTTAGGAACAGCCCCGCGTTAGGAGACTTGTCTCCCCCTGTCTCCTTTAGGAGTAGGATTGCCCGGCGAGTTCAGCGCGCCGGGCTTTTTTGCATCGTCAAGCTACTCAAATATTACTATCAGACTGGGGTTCCGTGATTTCAGGGCCGTCGATGGTTTCTATTGCTGGGATATCTAGCCACTTATCTAGCTGACTGCGAAGCGCCTGCAGGCCGTCGCCGTTGTGGGCAGAAAACAACTGCACACTGATTAGATCGCCGTACTCGGCGAGATCTTTGCGAACCGTCAACAAGGTCGCCGACGCTGGGCCGCGCTTAAGCTTGTCCGCTTTGGTCAGTAAAATATGTATGGGCATGGCGCTTTTGGTCGCCCAGCTTACCATTTGTCTGTCGAAATCAGTGAGGGGGTGGCGAATATCCATCATTAGAACCATGCCGCTCAATGACTCGCGCTTTTGCAGATAGGCCTCAAGATTTCGCTGCCACTCGTTTTTTACTGCCAAGGGGACTTTGGCAAAGCCGTAGCCGGGTAGATCGACAAGTCGTTGGCGGCCGCTATCATCCAAGATGAAAAAATTAAGCAGCTGGGTTCTACCGGGTGTTTTACTGGTTTTGGCGAGTTTTTTATTCTCGGTCAGGCGGTTGATTGCGCTAGATTTTCCCGCGTTGGAGCGGCCGGCAAAGGCAACCTCCGCGCCAGAGTCGTCGGGACAGCGCATAAGGTCGGGTGAGCTTTTCAAATAGCTGGCGCGGCGGTAATTTAATGCTGGAGAGGAATCCATAATATATCCGAGAAAAAGTGCCAAAGCAGTAGCATAATGGGGTAATAACTGGCCCCCTACGCCAAGTAGTTGTGTATAATGCCGGTGTTTTTGTGCGGGGCCACTTTAGACATTCACTAAGGCCCTAGCCTCCTGATTAATCATATTCTATAGCTGAAACTCGGAGACTTAGATAATGCATAAATGGCTTTTTGGTTTAATCTTTCTAGTGTCTGGTGTGTCAGCCGGCGCTGCCGAGCAGGCAATTGTAGATCGTTACAAGTCATCCTGCTATGCCTGCCATGGTTTTGGTGCGAATGGCGCGCCAAAAACAGGCGACGAAGTAGCTTGGGCGCCTCGTCTAGAAAAAGGCATGGATACCCTGCTGAAGCATACTATGGAAGGTTTTAATGCAATGCCAGCGAAGGGCTTGTGTTTTAACTGCAGTACTGACGAGTTTCAAGCATTGATTGAGTATATGGCGACGCCTAAATCTTAGCAGTGCGACAAAATTATATTGATTAAAGAGTACGTTACAATGAATAAAACACTACTAGTGATGATTGCTGGATTAATGTTCACAGGGTCTGCTGTGGCATTGGAAGGCAACGCCAGTGCGGGTAAAGCCAAGGCAGCGTCTTGCGCTGCTTGCCACGGTGCAGATGGCAATAGTGCTACGCCGATGTTTCCAAAAATGGCAGGCCAAGGCGAGCGTTACTTGATTAAGCAGATTAATGACATCAAGTCTGGCGCCCGTCCCGTGGCGATGATGGCTGGTCAGGTCGACAATTTGTCTGATCAGGATATTGCAGACATCGCGGCTTATTACGCCAGCAAAACCAGTAGTACGGGTCAGGCCAACCCAGCTTTGGTAGAAAAAGGTGCTGCGATTTATCGTGGTGGTATCGCTGATCGCAGCGTACCGGCTTGCTCTGGATGTCATTCTCCTACCGGTCAGGGTATGGCTGCGGCGGGTTTCCCAGCGTTGGCTGGCCAGCATGCGGCATATACGGCTGCCCAATTAACGGCATTTCGTGCAGCAGCAGATGGTCGTGAAGGCCGTTCCAATGATGGCGATACTAAAATTATGCGTTCGGTGGCTTTCAAAATGAGCGATTCAGAAATTGAAGCGGTAGCAAGCTTCATTCAGGGTTTGCACAACTGATTGCCAGCAGATAAAAAAGCGGCTTAGGCCGCTTTTTTTATGACTGTTTATTGTGGGCCGCAAAAAAAACCACCTATAAATAGGGAAAGTAGATGCCAGCAAACCGGAATCATTATGGTTTAATGGGGTCACAAGCAGCTTATAACAATTTATTTATACCGGTTTGTCTTTTACAGTTTATAGGTGATTGGCAAGACCTTTTTTTAGTAAGGGGGCTTCATGATTAAGAAAATGTTCTCGCTGGTTAGTGTGTTCAGCTTTCTAGTATTAATGTCGGCGTGTAGCGATGGGTCTGAGCCCGTGTCGGCGAAAGTCACGCCGCCGGCTGCCAGTGCTGCACAATCTCCGCCGACTGATAGCGCCAGCGGTGGCGAGCGATTCATTCGTATCGCGCAGCCGGTGAGAACCGCCAACCCAGACAAAATCGAAATTGTTGAGGTGTTTTGGTACGGCTGTAGTCACTGCTTCGATTTTGAGCCGATGCTAGAAGTATGGAAGAAACAGCTGCCGGCTGATGTTGATTTTAAACGCTCTCCAGCAATGTGGAACGATCTTATGGTCGTACACGCTAAAGCTTACTACACCGCAGAGGCGCTGGGCGTATTAGATAAAGTGCACGAGCCAATTTTTAATGCCATTAATGTTGATCGCAATATGTTGCGTGATGCCGATGCCTTGGCGACCTTGTTCACCACGCACTCCGATGTTAGCGAGGAAAAATTTCGTAAAACATTCGACTCTTTTGGGGTAAACAGTCAGGTGAAGCAGGCTGATGCCCGTGCGAGGTCTTACGGTATTGCCGGTACACCAGAATTGATCGTTAATGGTAAGTACCGAGTGACGGGTCGTTCTGCCGGCGGTCGCTCGGAAATGCTTAAGGTAGCTGAAGTCTTGATTGCTCAGGAACGCGCTGCAAAATAAGGGGTTATTGGACGGTTCAAATCTAGCAACCGTCTACCCGAATCCTACCATCAGTAGTCCCTCGCGGTGTTCATAATACGAGCGCCGCCGTTTAGCCTACCGCTTTATTTGCCGATTCGTCACTTACCGCTGCCACTACTAGCGGCTGGGCAAACACTCTTTGGCAAAACGCCTGTCTTTTAGCCGGTGAGGGTTTTTTAATTCCTTTGGCTGCTAGGCGATCAATTTCATTTTCTACGCTGCGGCAGCGGGCGGCCAATCCGGCGTCATTTGCGATCTGGATATTCAATCCCGGCCTAGCATTCAGCTCGAGCATTAAGGGTCCGCGATCCTTGTCTAGCACCATATCTACGCCCAAGTAGCCCAAGCCGGTGAGTTCGTAGCATTGAGTCGCTAGGGACATAAAGCTATCCCAGAACGGCAATTGCACGCCGCGTACGGGGTTGGTTGTGTCCGGGTGACTGTTGATAAATTTATTTAACCAGGTTCCGTCTAAAGTAATACCGGTGGCTAAGTCGACACCAACCCCGATGGCGCCCTGATGGAGATTGGCCTTACCGCCAGACTGGCGTGTAGGCAGTCGCAGCATGGCCAGCAGGGGATAGCCCTTCAATACAATGATTCGTATGTCTGGTACCCCTTCGTAGCTGATGGCGCTGAAGATAGGGTCGGGGGTCACCCGATACTCTATAAGTGCACGGTCGCGGTGACCGCCTAGCGAGTAAATGCCGGATAAAATACCTGATAAGTGGAATTCAATGTCTTCATCGCTTAGCAAGCGACCCGACGTTGTACGGTAATAGCCTTCAAAACGGTCGGCAATAACGAGAATACCGTCGCCACCAGCGCCCTGCGCAGGCTTAATGACAAAGTCGCGATGGCCTTGAATAATGTCGGCCAGGCTACTGATTTGTTTGTCAGAGTCGATCACGCCATACATTGGGGGGACGTGAATGCCAGCTTGTAAGGCGCGTTCTTTAGTTTTAATTTTGTCGTCAACCAGAGGATACAAATGGCGCTGGTTATAGCGCAATACATAGTCAGCATTGCGTTGGTTGATACCCATGACGCCTTTTTTGCGCAGCTCTTTCCAAGTGCTGAATAAGGACATGTTATTTGCCTTTAATCATGGCGTTAAAACGAAATAGTTCAGTTAAGCGATAGCCTCGGTAGTGGCCTAACGCCAGCATCAGTGACATAAATACCAGCAACATGCCGGGGAAGGTAAAGACAAAATAGGCCCACGGTTCATAGGTCATCATTAGATGTGACAGGGTCGCTGCGATCAGTGTGCCGATGCCTACTTTTCCTGCATGTAAGCCACCACGCTCCTCCCAGACTATCGACATGCGCTCTATCGACATGGTCAAAATAACCATTGGGAATAGGGCAATGGACAAGCCTCGGTCTAATCCCAGCCGATGTCCGAGCACACTGATGAGGGCCATAATAATCACCACAAAGGTCAGCACCACCGAAAGCCTAGACAGTAACTGCAAATGTAGATGCTCGAGATAGGATCGCAGCGACAGGCCAAGTGCGGTGATAACGGTGAATAAAATAATGCCCCAGAAAACCTCGGTCTCTCTAAAGGCGAGACCAATTAGTACTGGGGTAAATGTACCTAGGGTCTCAAGCCCAACGACGTTTCGCAGCAGTAAAATAAGCATAACGCCAATGGGGATCATCAGGATGATCTCAAACGTCTGCTGCGACTGCAGGGGCAGATCGTATAGCGACAGAGCCCAAAACTTGTTCTCTTTGCGCTCGGCTATAGATTGCGCCAGCATGATTGAATTCATGGTTTTTTGGTTGGCAGTTACTTCAATCTTTAGATTGCGACCGCCTTCAACCGTCGCCATAGGCTCATCACCCGTCCACCATACTAGGCGGTCACTGGGTAGACCCTGGGTGCCGGTTTCCGGATTGAAGTAGAGCCAGCGTTTACCGTTGTAGCTGCGCATCCATAATTCTGAAGTTTGTGCGACGCTGCTGACTAGCCGCAGGGTATGAACGCGTTCAACCGGGATGTGGGCCGACGACAGCAACAGCTCCAGTACTCTGGATTTATTGTCTTGGGTGTAGACGTTGCCCAATAACAAGCGCGCATTGTCGTTGCTGGGCTCGTTGATAAGTTTGATTGCTTCGCGAATAAAGGTTTCGATATCGGCAGAGTGCTCGCGAATCGGTTTTAGAAGGGCATCTACTGCCACTTTTTCAACTCCGATGAGCTCGGGGCTTTCGCTGAACTGTGGCCCGGGCTCAGATTCAGAAAAGCGAGAATTGCTGCGCTGGGTAAGCATCAAGCGATAGAAAAGTTGCTGGTTGCCTTCGGCGCGGCGCGCAGACCACACTGCTTGGCGGTTATCACCGACAATATCGGTATTCACGCCGTAACTTTTAGAAATGAAGCTTTCGTTCAGAGTAATAAACTTACTCCACGCCGGCGGCACATACATCTGTACTTTCACCGGACCGTTGTCGCGCGCGTTAAAGCTAAGCTTGGTATCAATCACCCACACCGGTTCGGTGATATCTGAAGAGATAGGAATATTGAGCACAAAGATCTGCCATGCGGTGCTGGCGGCGCCAATGAGGAGTAGTGCCAGTGCTAAGACCCTGACATGCAGTTTAACGCCCTTCATTCTTTTTGCCCCTTGGACTTATCTTGTTTGGCGCAGAGTGTTTTGTCCTGCAGGTATTTCTTACTAGGATCGACTAGCGCCTTAAATGCGGTAAGTGGCTCTGAGCCGACCAGCATCGGTTTGGAAAATTGTCGGCGGTCAGCTAAGTTAACTTCAACCTTGTGCGAGTCGCCGCCAATGCACAGTGTCAGCTCTAGTACCGGCCGGCGAGTATAATCCTTTTCGTCTTCGTCGTAGTCAGACGCGCGGCGCTTAATGCGAATATGTTTGCTGAGCGGAAGGCTTACAGATCGAAGCGTTTCATCAGGTAGCACCAAATCAAAATGGACGATGTCGTCGCCACCTTTGACCTTTTCCACTTGGGCATTAATAGCATTGATTGAAGCGCTCTCTGCCCCAGTATCGATTTTCGCCTTGTAGCCCACACCCAACTCTTCGATATAGACGTACTCGCTTAAACCAAATATCTGGTGAGCAGATTCTCCCGCTTGAGTTGTTGCGGTGAATAAAATGGCTTTAGTCAGTAATAGCGTAAACAAGGCAAATCGCACGGTCTCTCCTTTTAATTTTATTGTGCTCCCACGCGCACATAGAATAGATCAGCCTAGGTGCTGTTAGCTAGCTTAGGTCTCTCTGCGGAGCAATTAAAGTTGTCTTAGTGTGCTTAGTCTCGTATTGCTTTAAAAAGTGCGAGGGTAATATTTCGCCTTTCTTTGTGATCGACAATGGGGGCGGGATAGCCTCGAGATGCCGGTGGTTGGTGTATTTGCTTTCCCTGCAGGCCGGCTAGCTCTGGAACGTAGCGCCGAATAAAGTGGCCGTCGGCGTCAAATCGCTGGCCTTGGGTGGTCGGATTAAAAATACGAAAATAGGGCGCGGCATCGGTGCCGGTAGAGGCGGCCCACTGCCAGCCACCGTTGTTTGATGCGAAGTCTGCATCGATGAGATTTTCTAAGAAATGGCGCTCTCCCCAGCGCCAGTCTATTTGCAGATCCTTGCATAGGAAGGATGCGGTAATCATTCGGAGTCGGTTGTGCATCCACCCAGTTTGAGCGAGCTGGCGCATTGCCGCATCCACGATGGGGTAGCCGGTGCGCCCTTCGCGCCAAGCGTCGTAGAGCGCTTGGTCGTTTGGCCAGGGTATCGCTTCCGTTGCCGACTGAAAGGCCCGCCCTTTTACCACTCGCGGAAAATGGTAGGCAACATGGCGATAGAATTCCCTCCAGAGCAGCTCATTTAACCAAGTGCCGGCGTCACTTTTGGAATCCCAGATATCTTCGCCACATTCCTGCTGGAGGCGCGCCAGGCATTGCCGCGGGCTTATTAAGCCCAGCGCTAAGGCGGCGGAAAGGCGAGAGGTGCCTTCGATCTCAGGGAAATCCCGATGTCTTTTATAATCTACGGCGCGTTCAGCGCAAAATTCACGCAGTTGCCGCAACACAGCCTCTTCGCTCGCCGGCCAGGCGGATGAATCTTTTTCTTCGCCGAAAATTGGACAAGGGCTCGCGGCGGTGATTTGGGGCGGAGTCTTCGCGGCTGGGCGGCGCCGCACCCTAGGAAATTCTGCGGCTAGGGCGTCACGGCAACGTCTTGAGAAGGGTGTAAAGACTTTGTAAGGCAGGCCGTCTGCTTTGCCGATGCTGAGCGGGCTCAGAAAGCTGTCATCAATCAAATGCAGTGGTAATTCAAGTTTTGCAGCGCAGTCCTTATCCCGCTGTATTTCATCGACCAGCCACTCCGTGTGCGCGTAAATTGCACTGACGTCATGCTCTCGACAATAGTCGTTCAAACACCTGGGGGCGCGTTCGAAATGTTCGGCATTGATGATGTCTAGCGGTATGCCAATAGCGGCTAGCTGCTGTCCTAGCTCATCTAGCGCCCTGCGTAAAAAATGACGCCGAATCGGCGCCGTCACGTGCTCGTCTAATTGTTGCGGGCAAAGCAGGTAAACCGCCCGAACGTTCTGCTGATCTTTGCAGGCGGTATTGAGTGCGGGGTGATCCAAACTGCGTAAGTCGTTTCGGAACCAGACAAGTACGGTCATGTTTTATAGTCCAATACGCAGCTTTAAGTCACGCGGGTAAGGCGTAAAATAATATTGATCCAATAGGTATTCGACTTGGTATTTTTTTAAAAACATACTCAGCATTTCCAAGGGTACTAACAAGGGGAGTAGCCCGGCAGAATAGTCGTTAATAATATTGCTAAGTTGTGCCTTGTCCCCGGCATCAAGATGGTCTTTAAAGAAGCCCTGTATATGCATCAAAGTATTGGTGTGATTTTTAACGCTGGCTGGATGTCGTATGGCTTCCATAAACTTTTCGATATAGCGGTCTGCGCGGTCATCAAGGTCGCCGGCTTCCGCGACAATGGGCCCGAGATCTCTGTAGATTGGCTGGTTATGAGCCAGTAGCAGAAACTTGTGACGTCGGTGAAAATCTTGCAGCCGTTTAGCCGACAATCCTTCGGCCATCATAGCTTGCCAGCGTGAGTAGGCGACAACCCGCAACACAAAATTTTCTCTTAGATGAGCATCGTTAAGGCGACCATTTTCCTCGATGGGCAGTAAGGGCTGCGCTGCCATTAGTTGTTTGGCGAAAAGCCCGACGCCAACTTTGCCCAGGCCGTTGCCGCTTTCGGAGTAAACCGGAACTCTTGTCATGCCGCAGGTTGGCGATTTGGCGCAGAGTATATAGCCGCTGAGGTAATCGAGTTTTGCCGCGGTATCACGTGCAAAGACCGTCATTTTATCGGTAACGTCCAGACTGCTGTCGGTGCTGCCGATCAGGCGTGGGTTTTCAGGGTCGCCGACGAGTCGGATTGTGGGGCGGGGTACGCCCATGCCTATGGCCTGTTCGGGGCAGACTTTAACAAAGTCGAAGTGCCGCGATAGTTCATCAGAGGCAAACGGTAGTCGTTTGTGACCGCCATCGTAACGGACTTGATCGCCTAGTAGGCAGGCGCTAATTCCAATGCGGACAGCAGGGGTATCATTCATGGCGCTGATGTATCCTTGTTCAGTGCTGTTTGCGTAAATCCTACGCATTGAGCTTAGTCGCAGATCAGGAGTACGGCTATAAACCCATTGTTATCGTTTGTGATGCTTGTAGCTAATCACTTTGCCCAGCGAGAAACAAAATAAGTTTGGTAAAATCTTCTTCGCTGCAGTCCATGCACATCCCTTTAGCGGGCATACTGCCGATACCGTTGACGGTATTGTAAAGTAAGACATCAAAGCCCTTTTGCACGCGCGGAGCCCAGTCGGCAATATTGCCGGTTCGAGGGGCTCTTCCGGCACCAGAACTGTGACAGCCATAGCAGCTCTGGATGTACGCGGTTTTAATCGCCGGATCGGCGGGCATTAGGCTCCGGCTAGATTGGGCGGGGCTACTGGCTTTGGCATTGGGGTCGGGTGTGCAGGCAGTGAGGCCGGTCAATAGGATGCCGGCGGATAGAATTTTGACGTATATACTAGTTTTAAAGCGCATAAAAAGACGTCCGTCGTGACTTTGATGAGCTCGGTAGTTTAACTGTGAAGATGCGGCCTTGTCTTTATCATCCTGGGCATTGCGATGCTAAAGGGGCGGGTATTGCATAAGATGACTGGGGTCGTTACTGAAAAGCAAAATGTTGGCGACGCGCCGAGTGACTCACATTAGCTGCTGTCGTCATCAAAACCGAAGCCGCGACCTTCATCCCCGCTCTGTCGATCAATGGCTCCCACGTCTAGCAGTGGCGCGGCATCTATATGCTGAGCGTCCATCATGTGAGCTACGCGCTGCAGCGCGCTAATGATTTGCGTTTGCTCCCAATCCTGAAGATCACTGAACTGTCGGATAAAATAATCTTGCAGGGGCATTGGCGCATTTCGGATTAAGTCATTGCCCGCCTCGGTTAAACAGGCAAAAACCTTGCGCTTGTCTTGCCGAGAGCGCTCCCGCATTACCAGTCCCCGCTTCTCTAGGCGGTCGAGAATGCTGGTAACGGTGGCTTGGCTGAGGCTAATCTGGTTTGCGACGTCGCTAATAATAGCATCGCCTTGATCCCGCAGGGTTTGCAGGATAAGCATCTGTGGCGCGGTAAGGCCTGCGGTTTTCATGAGGTGCTTGGAGTGCAGATCAATAGCCCGGGTTACTCGCCGCAGCGAGATCAAAACTTCGTCCATTCTGTTCATTTCAATTTTCTTAGATTCCTTTAGCGGCCCTATGGTAGTGACTTGGCGCCGATTTTACACCTAGCATACTACCTCGTTGTCAATGCCTTAGCTTGGACTTATGCGGCCAAATCGTCTATAATGCTTCGTGTACTAAGCAATTAATCAGGAGGTTGGGTTCACAATTTAGTGATTAAATAAGATATAAAGCGATAAGAACACCGCTTTGTATACTATTTGCTTATTAAATTAAGTTGAACACGAATAAACTGTGTTGAAATCAAATAGCGCGATGCAAGCCGACGCTACTACGCTCCATTTCCGCCAGCCAACGGCGGAAGACGGCTATGCCCTAAATCAGTTAGTGGCGGCCAGTCCCCCACTCGATACCAATTCTGTCTACTGCAATTTACTGCAATGTACGCATTTTGCGGCAACATCGGTCGCAGTTGAAGATGGCGGTCGCTTGGTTGGTTTTATATCAGCCCACCGTCCACCAGAAAAAAGCGATACGGTCTTTGTCTGGCAGGTTGTGGTCGATAAGTCTCAGCGCGGTCGTGGTCTGGCAAAAAAAATGTTGATGGAAATTATAAAGCGCTCGGCATGTGAGGGAGTGAGTTTTTTAGAAACCACTATCACCCCTGACAATGAGGCGTCGTGGGCGCTGTTCCGCAGCTTTGCCCGCGATCTGCAAACAGAATTGAATCACAGCATCTGGTTTGAAAAAGATGCGCATTTTGGGGGTCAGCACGACAGCGAAGCATTGCTGCGTATAGGGCCATTTTCTGCACCGGAATAAGCTAAGGCTTAAGCGTGTAGTAACAAATTTAACTTAGTAAATAATACTAGGAGCTAATATGACTATCTTTGACAGACTTGAATCAGAAGTACAATCATACGCCCGATCTTTTCCGGTGACCTTCGATAAGGCCCAAGGCGAGCATTTATACGACACCGAAGGCAAACAATATATCGACTTTCTTGCCGGTGCCGGCACGCTTAACTATGGCCATAACAACCCCGTACTAAAGCAAGCACTTGTCGACTACATCATGCGCGACGGCATTACTCATGGCTTAGATATGCACACCTCGGCTAAAGCCGATTTCTTGCAGGCCTTCAATGAGCATATCCTGGCACCGCGTGACATGGAGTATACCTTCCAATTTACTGGGCCTACCGGTACTAACGCAGTAGAGGCGGCCTTGAAGCTGGCACGTAAGGTAACGGGCCGTACTTCTATTGTGTCTTTCACCAATGGCTTCCACGGCGTGACCCTTGGCGCAGTTGCCGCGACGGGCAATAGTCATCATCGCGGCGGTGCAGGTGTTGCGCTGGGTGATGTAAGCCGTATGCCTTACTGCGGTTACTATGGTCGCGATGCTGATAGTCTCAAAATGATGGACAAGCTATTGTCAGATCCGTCGTCTGGTGTTGATCTTCCTGCGGCAATGATTGTTGAACCAGTGCAGGGCGAGGGGGGCTTAAATGTCGCTAACAACGATTGGTTGCGGGGTTTGGAAAAACTGTGTCGCAAGCACGACATATTATTGATTGTTGATGATATTCAGGCGGGCTGTGGTCGTACTGGAACCTTCTTTAGTTTTGAGGCCAGCGGCATCAAACCAGACATTATCACTATGTCTAAATCACTTAGTGGCTACGGTTTGCCGTTTGCGATTGTACTGCTTCGTCCTGACATAGATGTATGGGAGCCCGGTGAACATAACGGTACCTTCCGTGGTAACAACCATGCGTTCGTTACCGCTTCCGCAGCCATTCGACACTACTGGACGGATGAAAAGTTTGCTGCTGAGATTGTTGAGAAGTCAGCTATTGTTAGTCATCGCTTTAAGAAAATTTCAGACCGCTATGGTGTTACCCAGTTGCAGCCTAAAGGCCGCGGCATGATGCAGGGCTTGGCGTGTCGCGACGGCGCAACCGCCGATCAGATTGGCCATGCCTGCTTTGAGCGTGGTTTAGTTATTGAGACCTGCGGTAATCATGGTCATGTCGTCAAAGTGTTTTGCCCGCTCACTATTGAAAAGAGTGAGTTGATGCGTGGTCTGGATATTCTTACCGAAGCTATTGCCGAAGTACTGGGTAAAGCGGTCGATAAAAAAGCATCTTAAATAATTTAATGTGAGCGCTTCTTCTGCGGGTTTTAACCGGTGGAAGAAGCGCTCATTAACGGTCTATTTATGCCGCCTGTGGGCGGCATAGTATTTAGAAAGGAAGTCGCATGATTGTTAGAACCTTGGAAGAATGTAAAAACTCAGAACGCTGTGTGAGTACTGATACTTGGCAGAGCGTGCGCATGATTTTAAAAAATGACAGCATGGGTTTCTCCTTCAATATCACCACTATTTTTGCCAATACCGAAACGCCGATTCACTACCAAAATCATCTGGAATCCGTTTACTGCATGGCTGGCAATGGTGAGATTGAAACCGTAAACGACGGTAAAATTTATAAGCTAGAAGCGGGCACGATTTACCTTCTAGATAAGCACGATAAACATTTATTACGCGGTGGTAGTGAAGACATGCAAATGGCCTGTGTGTTTAACCCACCACTTAGCGGTAAGGAAGTACACGACGAAAACGGCGTGTATCCTGTCGATTAATCTGCTGAAGGCCGGAAGTTAATTTCAGTTATTCAACGGAGACAAAAATGACACATACAGTAGAGAAAATTGGCGGCACCTCGATGACTAATTACGAGGCGGTCAGAGATAATATCATTCTCGAGGGTGGTGAAAACGGCCAGATCTATGGGCGTATATTTATTGTATCGGCCTACGGTGGAGTAACAGATTTGTTGTTGGAAAATAAGCGTAATAGCCACCCAGGTGTCTATGCTTTGTTTGCCGACGATAATGCTGAAACACTTTGGCGAGCAGCCTTGACCAAGGTCGGTGAGGCGCTTAAAGAGATTAATGCAGGCTTGTTTCCCAAAGCAGAGCAACTTGAAGAGGCAAATAAATATATAGAAAGTCGCCTGTTTGAAGCAGAGCGTTGCATGGATAATCTCCACCGTCTTTGTCAGCACGGTCACTTTGGCCTTGAAGATCATCTTTTAACTGTGCGGGAAATGCTAGCAAGTATTGGCGAAGCTCACAGTGCCTGGAATACCGCGACGCTACTAAAGCGCGACGGTATTAATGCACGTTATGTCGATCTCTCTGGTTGGCGAGCGGACGAAGCCTTGCCTCTCGATGATCATATTCGCGAAGCGCTTGCCGGAATAGATTTAACAACGACGCTGCCTATTGTTACCGGCTACGCACATTGCAAAGAGGGTCTTATGGCCAGCTTTGATCGCGGCTACAGTGAAATGACCTTCAGCCGCATGGCAGTGATAACGGGGGCGCGGGAGGCGGTAATTCATAAAGAGTATCATCTTAGCAGTGCAGATCCGCGCCTAGTAGGTGCCGATAAAGTCGTACCGATAGGGCGCACAAATTATGACGTGGCTGATCAACTAGCCAACTTGGGTATGGAGGCCATTCACCCCCGAGCAGCCAAGGGCTTACGTCAGCAGAATATCGCCTTGAGAGTTAAAAATACGTTTGAGCCGAATCATTCCGGTACCTTAATAGACTGTGATTATCGCAGCGAAAAGCCCTGTGTTGAAATTATCGCCGGTCGTAAGCAGGTTTATGCCCTAGAGGTATTTGACCAAGACATGGTGGGCTCACTGTGGCAATACGAGCAGAAGATACTTGCGGCTATCGAGCGCTTTAAAGGTGTTGTTATTACCAAAGATATTAATGCGAATACCATCACCAATTATCTTGGTGTTAATTTAAAAACCGTTAAACGTATTGTCAGTGCAGTGAAAGAGCTGTTTCCTAGCGCCGAAGTAAGCACTCGTAAAGTCGCTATAATTTCTGCTATCGGCAGTGATATGCAGATACCTGGCATGTTGGCCAAAACGGTATCGGCATTGGCATCGGCAAATATCAGCGTATTAGCTATGCATCAGTCGATGCGTCAAGTTGATATGCAGTTTGTTGTCAACGAAGATGATTATGAAATAGGCGTAGCAAGTTTGCACCGTTGTCTTGTTGAAGTACATGATCACGGCGAGGCGATATGCGCGGCGTAGTAAAAAGCATTCTGGTTACAATTATTTTTTCTAATCCGCTGACACTCTTAGCGGAACCTGCCAATAGTATTACTGACGGTAATATAGATGCAGGGATTGATGAACTAAATCAGCCCCTGTACTCCCCTTTCATTGAGCGCTATATGCTCGATGAAATCCGTAGCTTGCGCATTGATATGGAGCGTTCGCATCGCGAGTTGGCTGCCGAAGTGGTTGACCGCGAATTAATGGCCGCAGATAAAGCTATTTCCTATTCGGCTAATACCGTTACATATTTCTTCTATCTTATTGCTGCAGTGAGTTCTGCACTGGTTGTTATCGGCTGGAACTCAGTTCGCGATATTAAAGAGAAGGTTCATAACGTTGCCAGTGAGCAGGTTGGTGACCTTGTTAGTGAATATGAAAAACGCTTGCGAACGATAGAGAAACAATTGAAGCAAGAGACCGCTCATATCGAATCTAATCGCGAAGAAATTAATCTTACCCAAGAAATACATTCTTTGTGGTTACGAGCCAGTCAGGAAGCTAGCCCGGTTGGTAAGATCGTTATTTACGATCAAATTCTCGCCTTGCGAAAAGACGATATAGAAGCGATTACCTATAAAGCTGACGCGGCACTGGACCAAAACGAACCACAGTGGGCAATCAGTTTATGTCATCAAGCGCTGGCTTTAGATGAAACTAATGCACACGCTTTTTATCAGCTAGCTTGCGCGCATACCTGTCAGGGTAATTTAGATGAGGCCGCGCGTTATTTTGCAGATGCGGTAGTACAGTCTGAATCTTATCGCGACGAATTGCATCGTGACCCCGCTCTGTCGGAACTGCGAGAGCACCCTTTACTTATTGAGTTACTCGCGCCTGCGGCCGTAGCTGCTTGAGAGATTACTGACACCTACAGATCGCAAACATCACGGAATAAATTATGATAACAGCCTGGAGTTTTGCCGCCTTTCTCAGTATTTTCGTGCTTATTGGCCTGTCGTCGGTGTACTTCAATACCCATAGTAGTAAAGACTACTATCTGGCCAGTAATACGGTTAAGCCCTGGTTGGTTGGCTTGTCGGCGGTGGCGACCAATAACAGCGGATATATGTTTATCGGCGTGATTGGCTATACCTATACGGTGGGCTTGTCGGCGTTCTGGGTGATGGCCGGTTGGATTTTGGGTGACTATATTGCCTCACACTTCGTACACCGCAAATTACGCGGTATGACCGAACAAACCGGTGAAGTTAGTTATCTTGGCGTACTAGCAAACTGGAATGGCGCCATATTGCCGGGTTACCAGCGCCTTGCTGCGCTGATTTGTCTACTACTACTGACCGCCTACGCTGCCGCACAGCTACTTGCCGGCAGTAAGGCATTGCACGTTCTGTTTGACTGGCCGATGTGGGCCGGTGCCGCATGTGGTGCGGTACTGGTTGCCGCTTATTGCCTAGCGGGTGGTATTCGGGCATCAATTTGGACCGACGCGGCACAATCTTTTGTGATGATTTCTGCGATGGCCATCCTTATGTGGGTGGCGATTGCTAACTTGGGCGGTGTTAGTTCCACTATTAGCGCACTGCAAGATATACCAAATTACATGGATTGGTTCCCTGAGGATCTCGCATTTCCCGGTGCCTTCGGCGCTTTGCTATTTGCGCTAGGGTGGTTGTTTGCCGGTCTTTCGGTGGTTGGCCAGCCCCATGTCATGGTGCGATTTATGGCGTTGAGTAATAACGACGACATGAGCCGGGCCAGGATGTGGTATTACTTGTGGTTTGTCGCATTTTATTTAATGGCAACCACAGTGGGTCTCTTGTCGCGGTTGTATCTGCCTGAGGTTGGTAGTTTTGATGCTGAGCTGGCACTGCCAACGATGGCGCAGACGCTGCTACCACCGGTTCTAGTTGGCTTGATTCTCGCCGGTATTTTCGCAGCGACCCTATCAACCGCAGACTCCTTAATTTTAAGTGCGTCGGCCTCGTTTACCCACGATTTAATGCCCAATAATATTGAGCGGCCTTTTTTGATTAAAGCCGCTACGCTGGGAGTGTGCATCTTAGCCTTGGCTTGGGCGCTACTCAGTGCGCAAAGTGTCTTTGCGATGGTGGTCATGGCGTGGTCGGGCTTGGCCAGTGCCTTTGTTCCCATGTTGGCGGTGCTGATCTTTGGTGGTCGTCCCAGTCAGGGCACCGCTATTGTGATGAGCTGTGTGGGTATATCAACGGCCTTGATCTGGCGCTTCCTAGATTTACACAATATGGTTTACGAAGGCTTGCCGGGTATTGTAGCGGGTGTATTGGTGTACTGGCTGGCGAAGTTACTTACTAAAAAGGCTACACTCGAGCCGGTATTTAATAAATAAAAGCAATGAAGGCTAGGTCGGCGCGGTATAAACTCGATGTGGAATATTGCATCGAGTTCTAATGCTATGAAAAAATGGATTTTAACCGCCCTCCTAGTAACGGGCGTGTATACCGCTTATCAGCAAAATCCGCAGTTCCTTGATAAGCTAAAGCCGGCCTTGCCGGCGGAATTAGCGCTTGAGCATAACGGAGCTACTGCAGATGGTAGTCGTATATCTGCGGCTTATTCACATCAGCTCAGTGATATTCAAGTTGGCGGTAGCGGTCGTGTTATTAAAGTACTCCCCGACGATACCAAAGGCAGTCGTCATCAAAAATTTATTCTTAAACTCGCCTCTGGCCAAACACTGTTGGTCGCCCACAATATTGATTTAGCCCCTCGTTTGCCAGATTTGCAAATAGGCGATAGCGTTGCGTTCTACGGCGAGTATGAATGGAATAAACTGGGCGGGGTATTGCACTGGACGCACCACGATCCGGCCGGTCGACATATCGGTGGTTGGTTAGAATATCGCGGTCGACGTTATCAGTAGTGTCAGCAGGGCATTGATATTGGTTTTCGAAACCATCGAAAGAGCAGATTATGATCTGTTAGCCTTTAAGCGCTTGCCATAATCCCAGTGCGCTAATGATCAGCAAGGTCACTCCCAAAACTCTAAAAAATAGGGGCGTTTCAGCGTCTAGCATTCGCTGGTGAAAACGCAGACCGATAAAGTGACCAATAGCTGCGCAAGGAAGTAGCCACAAATGGTGAATTAGCTGCAAGCTCACCCCAGCGTATATAAATGCAGCAAGCTTGATACTAACCAAAATAAACCATAGCGCGAACAAGGTGTCACGTAGACGTTCACGAGCGACGTGTTGGGCGGCCACCGCAATAATCAAAGGAGCGCCAATCAGCGACGTGCCGCTGATATATCCGCCGGCCATCAAAAAGATCGCGTCGACAAATTTATTATTACTTTTGAATGGCTTGTTTACGATGTAGGTCACAGCGTAGACCGACACTACCACAAAAATAATGATACTCAGTATATTGGCAGGCATGGTGATTAAGCCAAAGACCCCAAGTAACTTAGGCACGATCATGATCGCGAGCATATATCTAAGATACGCCCAGTCGACGGTGCTTTTATGACTGCGATTTGCCGCCGTTGATTTACGATTATTCAAGGCTAGAGTGATGGACGAGAAGAATAGCAGTTGCACGGAAATTAATGGCAAAAATACTAGAGGCTGCTTGTAGACCAGCAGCAAGAAAGGCAGTGACAATACCGCTCCGCCAAAGCCTAGCCCAGAGCGGACAAAGCCGCTCCAGATGAAAATTAGGCCAATGAGCAGGTATTGATAATAGTGAAGGTCTGACATGGATATCCGCTGGGACTTAGTAGCTATATGGTCTTGTTCGCGAAGTTCACAGCACGCAGCATAGCTTGACGATGGTGCTTGCCGAACGCCTCTCAATATTTATTTTCGTATTCTCGCCGTCGCCTATAGCTAATAAAGATAAACGGCGTACTCTGGCAAGAATCACTAGTACAGCAGTGGTGTTCCCAAAAACCTATTCGCTATACCGGCAGATAATTTCAAAATGAAACTATCGCCTCACTGAATGGAGTTCGGCTAATGAGTAAAGAAAAGAAGAGTAACAAAGAATCGAAGAAAAAGCCGTTGCTGACGCAAAAGGAAAAAAAGCTAGCCAAAAAGTCAAAAGGGGATACAAGTAAAAGTTCGCCTTTTTCCTGATACGCATTTATAAACTTATACTCCGGTGCGTTGCAGCCTATGCTCCGCACCAAATACACACCTGCTTACTTGCTAGGTTTGTGAAGCTCTTCTAGCAGCTGGTTTTTCTGCGCCCATAGATCAGATACCCACTGCTGAAAGTCTGTCCTAAACTGCTGGTCGTTCAAGTAGTCGCGGCTTAAAAATTGCGCTGGAATAGTTTGTCGTTCAATACGAACAATCACCTTGTTTATTCGGCCAGATAGAAAGTGCCAAAAACTGCGATCGTCGCTGGGATAGTGAATCGTAATATTCAGCATGGTGTGCAGCTGTTCTCCCATCGCCCCCAAAACAAAGGCGGCGCCACCCGCTTTGGGTTTTAGCAGATAGGGATAAGGCGACTCCTGTTTGGCGTGTTTGTCAGGAGTAAAGCGAGTGCCCTCCATAAAGTTAAAAACTGTTACCGGTGTGTACTTAAATTTCTCGCAGGCTTTTTGCGTTGTTTCTAAGTCTTTGCCTTTGAGGGCTGGATTTTTAGCAATTTCCGCTGCCGAGTAGCGCTTCATAAACGGGAAGTCTAATGCCCACCACGCCAAACCAATAACTGGAACCCAGATAAGCTGTTGTTTCAGGAAGAATTTGAGCATGGGTATTTTGCGAAATAAGACTTTTTGGGCAACTAAGATGTCCGCCCAGGACTGGTGGTTGCAGGTTACAAAATACCAGTCTTTAGGATTGAGCCCCTCGTCACCCTCGATATCCCAGCTAATATTGTTGACCACCTGCAGCAGCAGATTATTAAAGCCTACCCACAAGTTGGCAATCTCGATGCAGACAATCGTGAACCAGCGTCGCGTGCTAGCTAGTGGAATCAGTAACTTAAGCATTGCCACGCATAGCAGAATGGGCACCAGCAGCAGTGTGCTGCAAATCATAAGCAGCATAATTAGGCTGCCGCGCAACCAATGGGGAAGAAATGTCAGCATAGTTTCATATCTGTAACTTTTATGATGTTGGCCATTGTAATGTGATTGTTGGGGCAGAGTAAAAACTTTGTCTTCCCTGCGCGATGCCGAGGTAGCTGCTAAGTATATACGCTGTTTTCTGAGAATCGTTGATAGTCGCTACTTTCGTCGCATAGCGATTTAAATTGATTCCCAATGCGGTGTGTGTGATGAGTGTTACGGCTACCACCTTGAGTGGATAGTCGGAAAATATGATGATGCGTAGTGAGTAACCACTTCCAATAATATACCCTGAAATCGAGGTCAGGTTTGGGCTGTGACCCTTTTGATGGCAGGGGCTTAAATGCTAATTGTTTAAAAACGAGGTGGTATTGTTTAGGGTAATATCGTATTTCTTTTTGCATGCGCCTGCGAAGCTTGCTAGCGTCAAAGTCTCCTGAGACTTTAACTTATATCAGCGGTGATCAATGCCTTTTAGTGTCAATCTAGGTCATCAGCGTTACGTCTTTGCGGACTTGAAAGCTCTGCTTGCCAAGGCGACGCCTGCACGTTCCGGCGATTATCTTGCCGGCATTGCCGCTAGTAGCAACGAAGAGCGCGTGGCCGCACAATATGCCTTGGCAGATGTGCCCCTGCGACAATTTCTTAACGACCTTGTTATTCCGTATGAAGAGGATGAGGTCACTCGTCTGATAATAGACAGTCATAATGCCACAGCCTTTGCGCCGGTCGCCCACCTTACCGTGGGTGATTTTCGTGATTGGTTGCTGTCTGACGCCGCATCCACAGAAGTATTAGATGGACTAGCCCCCGGTTTAACACCGGAGATGGTTGCGGCGGTAAGTAAGTTAATGCGCATACAGGATCTGATTCTAGTGGCAAAGAAGTGCCGTGTGATTACGCGCTTTCGAAATACCATCGGCCTCGCCAATCATTTCTCCACCCGTCTTCAGCCTAATCATCCCACTGACGACTCGGCAGGCATTGCCGCGAGTATTATCGATGGCTTGCTGTACGCCAGCGGTGACGCGGTGATCGGCATAAATCCGACCTCAGATAATACCCAAACGGTATCACGGCTACTGTATTTACTAGATGATGTTATTACTCGCTTTGAAATTCCGACCCAATCTTGCGTACTCACTCACGTCACTACTACGCTGGAACTGATAGATCAGGGTGCGCCTATCGACCTAGTCTTTCAGTCCATTGCAGGAACTCAGGCTAGCAATAGCAGTTTTGGCGTTGATCTGGCGCTACTGGCAGAAGCGCAGTCGGCAGCGCACTCATTGCAGCGCGGTACCGTGGGCAATAATGTCATGTATTTTGAAACCGGCCAAGGCAGTGCGCTTTCTGCCAATGCCCACCACGGTGTTGATCAGCAAACCTTGGAAGCCCGTTCATATGCAGTGGCCCGCGCCTTTTCACCTTTGCTGGTGAATACCGTGGTGGGATTTATTGGTCCGGAGTATTTATACAATGGTAAGCAAATAATTCGCGCCGGCTTAGAAGACCATTTCTGTGGGAAATTACTCGGTCTGCCGATGGGTTGCGATATTTGTTATACCAATCATGCCGAGGCTGACCAAGATGATATGGATATGCTATTAACCCAGTTTGCAGCTGCCGGCGGTAGTTTTATCATGGGTATTCCCGGCGCCGACGATATCATGCTGAACTACCAAACTACCTCCTTTCACGATGCCTTATATGTCCGTCGATTACTGAACTTATCGCCGGCACCGGAATTTTTCCAGTGGCTGCAGTCATCAGGCATTATGGATAAGCAGGGTATTTTATTTTCCGGGGATGAATTGCCCAAACTTTTTGCGCAAGCCCTGAGATTGGAGGGCGGCTAATGACGGATCGTAATGACGATACCCTAGGAAAAGACGCATGGAGGGCCTTGAGGGCCTACACCCCAGCCAGGATTGCCCAAGGTCGTAGTGGCGTGTCACTGCCCACCGCGGCAAATTTACAGTTCCAATATGATCACGCCCGCGCCAGAGATGCTGTCAATCTGCCGTTTAATACCGGGCAATTTGTTACTGAATATTGCGTCGCCTTTCCGACTTTGCCCCAGCCTCAGATTCTGCAAAGTGAGGCCACTAGCAGAGCTCAGTATTTGCAGCGGCCTGATCTTGGTCGCCGACTACCCGAGTCAAGTTGGCAGGGCTTGCGTCAGTCTGTAAATAGCGATGAGGGCTATGATATTGCCATCGTCGTTGCCGACGGCCTGTCTTCCGCTGCTGTGCAAGGCAATGCGCTAGGTCTACTACGCTTACTTATTCCAGCGTTAGGCGCACAAAAACTTAGCTTGGCGCCGTTGTGTGTCGCCACCCAAGCGCGGGTTGCACTTGGGGATGACCTTGGCGAGGCATTGCGAGCGCGATTGGTGATTATGTTAATTGGTGAGCGGCCGGGACTAAGTTCGCCGGACAGTTTGGGCGTGTATTTGACCTATGCGCCTAGGCGCGGCTGCAGTGATGCTAAGCGCAATTGTATTTCTAATATTCGCACCGGCGGGCGTAGCTATGAGCAGGCCTGTGATACCGCTATGTACTTGATAAGCGCGGCGTTTAAAAAGTCGATAACAGGTGTTGGTTTAAAAGATGAATCTCTATTGGTGCTTGAGTCATCCGCAACGACAATCCCTTTTTTTAAACCAAAACCCCGACTTCCACACTTGTAAGTTCAGTACAGTAATATCAGCAAATGCATCATAGGGATAAGCCCGTATGGGACTTTCAGTGGTGTCCCGTCACAATAATCGATACCGAATATAGGCGCAGCTATCATTCTTTCGACGTGATTTTTACATCGAAAATTGCTAAGAATTTTATGATAGGAGCGTTGATTTTAATGAGCTTTAAAAATTTCAAACGGGGCTCCCAAGTAGGTCCTCAGTAAAGCATTATGGGAGGCGTCGCAGTGGATATTCCAGCAATTTCCGACAACGAAGAGACGCGTATAGCCTCTTTGCGAGCTTTAAATATTTTGGATACCCCTTGTGAAGAACGCTTTGATCGCATCACGCGTTTTGCAAGCCAGCTATTTGACGTTCCTATCGCTCTGCTTAGCTTAGTTGAGCGTGAGACGCTGTGCTTTAAATCATCTATAGGGCCGAATATTTGCGATACCTCTCGTGCGGTTTCACTCTGCGGTCATGCGATTCTTGGCTCCGGTATTATGATTGTCCCTGATGCCCGTATTGATGCGCGTTTCGAAGACAACCCATTGGTATTAGGTGATCCTTATATTCGCTTTTATGCGGGCTGTCCGCTATTCGCGAAGGACGGATCAGCGATAGGGACCTTGTGCCTTATTGATCAACGGCCGCGTATCTTATCGGCTATTGATCTTGACGTGTTTCATGATCTTGCCTTGTTGGCAGAGCGCGAAATACTTCAGGCGGAGCCGAATATATTAGATGAAAAAAGCAACACCTGTAATCGTAAGGGTTTTCTGCTATTGGCTGAAAAAGGTCTTAATCTATGCGCACGGAGAGATATTCCGGCGTCTTTAGTTTTTATTGAACTAGAGAGCGTTAATGATGCTGGTGTTGATCTTGGTGGAGAGGAATCAGACCGTATTTTGCTGCAGTTTAGTGAGAGTCTGAAGATAGATCTCGAGCATTCTGCTCTGGTTGCGCGTATAGGCGTGGATCAATTTGTGGTCTTGCTCATCGGTGTGTCGACGGTCGGTGCCGAGTTGGCTGTCACCAAATTTAAGGCTGCCATTGAATCCCTGCATATTCGTGAAAACTGGCAGCATAGGCTACCCTTTAATTATGGTGTGGCAGAGTTTAAGGCAAGTAAACATTCCACGGTAGACAAGTTAGTGACCGATGCCGATATCGCGATGTATGATAATAAAAAACAAAAGCGTTATGCCGCAAGAAAAGAATTAATTTAGAAAGACATACTTTATTTTTATAAAAAATACTCTCCAATCTAATAATCTTCTTCATTGCTTGCACTTAGCACTTCACATTATTCATTGATAATCGCCTTATTATGCTGCGCCTTAAGTTTAAGGCGCGCTCATTTTTAGCTTAAGCATAATCGGTGATTCACAGCACTATTCAGTCTGTGGCGGCTCACAATTCAAGCGAATATCCGTGCAATCAATATTCTCACCACCGCGGGTCGTAAAATACCGTGCACTGCTGTAATGCCGGGAAAACCTTGGCGCCCACTGCTGATCATCCAGCAAGCGGGCATCGGCATTGTCAAAGCCAGCCTCGCCTGCACGTTTTAACCATCGGTCAAACCAGGCAACGGTGTAATGGGTAATCGCGGGTCTTGCCCAGCCGCCGACACAGCGATTGTCTATGACCTCTGCGCACCACGAGGTGGCCGGCAGTTCTGGTCCCAAGGAATAATCTAAGTGGGTGGAGCCTGCAATGGCGATCTGATAGACGGGCATGGACGCTTCACGCCATTCAGAGAAGCCTTGTAAAAATCCGTTTCGATCTGGATCTAAGATAAAGGGTATTGGAGTAAAGCCGTACTCTGAAGTGAACCCCAAGGCCGGCACGCGTGGTACCACAGGTGGTGCACCTTCTGGTGAAACCACTGCCTGTAGGAGAGGAAAGGATGAGGGTATAAGATTGGTAATTGTCGCGCTGGTGGGCTGGTTGCTACTGCCCAGCGCATCCCAGGCCACAATTACTTTAACGGGGTTAAGCTCGCTCAGAAGGCCCGGCCATGGATCTGACCCGGTCGCGCCATAGCTCTGAACCCAAGTCACGCCGCCGGCGCCATAGGAGTGGCCGGCAATGCCAATGCGCTGCGCATCCAGGCTTTCGGCCATGGGATTGAAGGCTGCAGTGATTGTTGGGTAGGTCCCCTGGCAATTCGCCTCGTGGGGGTAAGGCTGTTCGGCTGAGGACAGTAAAAAGTCGATGTCATCGACCAAGCCTTCAAAGAACACCGCACCGTTGATGTTGCCGCCCTGGCCGCCTTGAGGTGTGCCTAAGTCGGACTTGCCCTGACCCCTAGGGTCGTTGGTCAACACCATATAACCGGCGCGAACCAAGGCTTGAGCCGCCCACCAATACAATTGCTCCCCAGCCTGCACCGACCCATTCTTAATGACGACGGCGGGCAAACGACCGTTTATATTCCGGGGGCGCCAAACCCGACCTGAAATACGCGCGCACTCGCGGTCATAATAGACAACAGGTATCACTTCAGCTTCTTGCTCGTAAAAGACGCGGCCATCTCCCCCTTCGACGCCGGGATATCGAAACGGGTCGCCAACACAGGGTCCCATTCCCGCCGAGCACAGTGGTGTTAACGGTGTATTTCCGAAGGCCGGTGGCAGTCCCCAGCTGGGATCGTCGATGAAGCGCGCAGTCATCTCGGCAAAATTGCTAAGCTGCTGCGCTAATGAGCGCTGCACAAAAGCCGGCGCTAGCTGCTCGAACTCAGCCTCGATGGTACGCGGCCAGTTTTCAAGTTCACATTGCGTCCACAACGGTGAGGGAAACGCTGCGGTGTCGCATGAGGTATCTAAAATCAGGGGATCAGGCGTAGCGCTAGCAGCTGGCGATGATGAGTCATTGTCAGAGCAGCCGGCAAACAAAACGAGTGTTATCGCGCTCAATGTTAAGCGCCCCGCAGACCACAGCATTTTTTGTGTCACTCGCTATTCCCCAAACTTCTCGTTTATTTTGAATCGTGCGGAATACTAAGGGAAACGGCCCCAAAATTGAATCCCTTACGCGCCATCATGTACTATGAGCCACTGTTGACGGCGCTCTAGGTCTTATGCGGTTTCTACATTGGACTACATAGCAGTGAAGACTAGATCGCCATAATAAGATTCGGCATCCCATCCGCTATTATCGGTGTCGGTCATAATAGCTATGACGTCAATGTATCTATAGGTTTTGCGGTTGGCTTCTTCACTACCTTTGTCGCCAAAAGTCGCAATTAAGTCTTGGTATACATTGCGTTTTTCTTGGTACCAAGTACCTGTCTCAGATTGCTTGCCACGGATTGCCATCATCTTGACCTTTGCGCCAGCAAAGGGATTATTCCAAACCATGCCTTTATCTTGATTGCTAGACCAAACGTAGTTTAGTGATTTGGTCTTCCAAAGTCGTAAGCCGCCATCGATAACGACATAAATTCGAGCGACAAAGTCATCGCCATTTTTACTGCGCTCGTCTAACTGCGGAAGCGTCTTCTCTACTAGCCAACTCCAACTCAGGTACGGCGTCTTGGTGAGATCGATTTGCTTTTTTAGCACTAGCCCAGAGGCTGACTGACGACTAAGTGCCTTTAGTGCGATGCGCCCTTTATGCTCGCCTATGGTGTATATCGATTCACCTGCGAAGACTTTCGTTTCCCAGCTAAGAATACCGTTATCATTCAAGGACGTTAGATTGTCCGCCGCGCTTACATTCAAAGTAGCTATTGCGCTAAAAACTAACACACACCATCGAAACATACGGTCGTCCTATCTCTACCTTAGCGTGGATAAGGTATTTTTCTGAAAATGCTAGCAGCAAAAATGACTGCAACTTTATGATCCAACACATGACCTTCTTTTTCAGCGTATCTAAGGAACCAAATTGTCAAAAACTCACTGTACTCTAGGATATAGTCTCTGATTGGAAGAAGTGTAGTAATTGGCTTGCTGGTTCACGAATATCTGTGCGTAAAACTAAGATCTGACTTAAACTGTCCACCAGCATAATATATTCGTAATAAGGTCTTAGATAATAATATAGATGGCTGCCGCTCTTGCTGAAAAAAACCGATCTCTGAGCAGTCGGACGACTAAAATACCATCATAATCAGTCCAGATTGACTAAGCACAAGGCCAGCAACTTACCGGACGCTGGTGTTCTGCAGTCGCAAGCCCATATTTGGTTGAGCTAAAAGCAGGATTGGTTTTAGATTCCCGGTGGTATTCCGCAGCTCGATAAGTAGCCCTAAGCGCGCGAGCGGGTGATGAAACCTTAGTTTTTTCTTCCTTGGAGAAAACTACCCCCTAGCTCTGCTGGCAAGGGGTACATCTAAGCGGATGAGCCGGTGGACTAGGCAAATACAGGTGCTGTTCTGTAGAATCAGTTCGCATAGCCTAATACCCCGTCATTACTTGGAAGTGCCTCCCTTGGCCAGAAAAACCATAGAATTACCGCAACGATTCCAGTTTAGTACGGAATATACCGTCCTGTATTCCGATGTGAATGTGGCAAATCATCTTGCGGCAGACCGTATACCCGCCATCGCCATTGAAGGCCAGCTTCGCTTCGTAATTGCCCTAGGCTATGAACAGGCAACAGCGTTTGAAGAGGCGGGCTTGATTATGGCCCACTCGGAAATTGCGTATATTACTGAAACCGACTACGGCGATCGCTTACGTATTGATGTGGCGGCAGTAAACTTTAGCGCCAAGAGTTTCGACTTGGTTTTCCGCCTATTTAATGTAAGTAAGAATATTGAAACCGCCAGGCTCCGCAATACTATGCTGTTTTTTGACTACAGCAGCAAATCGGTATGTGAAGTGCCGGCAAGCTTTAAGGGAAAAGTGGCTGCAAGATAATAGCGTCGGTAATACGGCTTAATTCCCTGTTGCCCTGAACTTGTTTTTAAAGCGTGTTTAATTTAGCTCCGACCTTGCAATTTTTTTGCGCTGGTCTAATTACGTTCAGCACAGGAAAGTATATGACTTATATCTTACGAATACTGTTGTTGCAGGGGCTGGTATTAGTATCGATGAGCGCTTATGCGGATGATGTTGAGCGCCTGCCAAAATGGGAGCTGGGCGCCGGCTTGGCCGCGGCTAGTTTTCCCGACTACCCCGGCTCGGATCAAAATCGAAGTTTAGTCTTGCCTTATCCAAGTGTGATTTATCGCGGTAGTCGCATCAGGGCGGGCCGCGATGGTTTGCGCGGCATGTTATTTAAAGGTAAGCGTTGGGATTTGGATGTTTCTGCGGGCGGCAGTCTATCGGTTAATAGCGAAGACAACCGCGCTCGCGAAGGTATGAATGATTTGGGTATAAGCGTGGAATTTGGTCCTTCACTGCGTTTAAAATTTATCGACGAGGCAGATCAAAAGCTGCAGTTGCGCTTCAACTTGCGCGCCTTGTTGGTGACCGATGATTTCCCAGCATTGGACTATGAAGGCTGGCTGTTTAACCCCGAACTGCGCTGGCGTCGTCATTTTGGCGAGCGCTATATACTGGGAAGCTCTTTCGAATTGCGCTACGCAAACAGGGCCTACCACGATCATTTTTATGGGGTGGCGTCACAATTTGCTACCGTCACGCGGCCAGAGTATCGGGGCCAACGCGGATATAGCAGTGTGGGCGTGAGTAGTTTTGTGACAATGAAGCTGGATCAAAATTGGCGCACATCGGTCCGTCTTGGCTATTACGATCTTCACGATGTGGCATTTAACGACAGTCCCCTGTTCCGCAAAAACAGCGGCGCGTTTTTCGGTTTATCAATATCTCGTGTCTTGTGGCGTTCAGAGGCCACCGTAGGTCCGGCGCGCATCGATGACATTACTTTGTAAGCCCAGCTGATCTTAATGGCGACCTGATTGCGGTACAATCTTGGGCTCTGTCTTTGTTCGAGTCTGTAGCATGCCTGATTCTGTTGTCCACCTCAGCGCTGTCGTTATCGGCGGCGGCCCAGCGGGCCTGATGGTTGCGGAACAGTTGAGTAAAGCGGGCGTGCTTGTCGATCTCTATGATGCAATGCCCACCGTCGGCCGAAAGTTTCTGCGGGCCGGTATTGGCGGCCTAAACCTAACCCACAATGAAGACTGGCAGGATTTTACTGATCGCTACGGTGATAAGGCGCCTTTGCTAAAGCCGATACTAGATAGTTTTACCGCAAATGATCTGCGCGATTGGGCGGCCGGATTAGATGTAGAAACCTTTGTCGGTAGTTCTGGACGGGTTTTTCCTGTGGAGAAAAAGGCGGCACCGTTGCTGCGGCGATGGTTGCGTCGTTTACGTGATAATGGCGTACGTATTCACAGTCGTCATCGTTGGCTAGATTGGGACGACAGCGGCAATCTACGCATTCAAGGCCCTGATAAACTCCTAACCGTAAAAGCAGAGATGACTTTTTTTGCCTTGGGCGGTGGCAGTTGGTCAGCCCTGGGTTCTGACGGACATTGGCTGGCGAAATTTAAAGCGGCGGGTACTAGCTGCCAAGAATTCAGACCCAGCAATTGTGGATTTGAATACCCTTGGTCGGCCGATATTCTAAGCAACTATAGTGGCTCACCACTGAAATTAATTGCGGTATCGGTTTGTGATAACCGCGGTGTGGAATGGCGCCAGCGCGGCGACGCGGTCATCGCCTCCTACGGTATTGAAGGTGGTCCCGTATACGGTATATCCGCTGCCATGCGCGATGTGATAGAACAGCGTGGCGAGTGCACAGTATATTGGGACCTTGACCCAGATCGTTCGCTGGAAAAATTACAGGCAGCAATCGCTAAGCGCCGGCCCAAAGATTCACTCGCCAATGTTCTACGTAAGCAATGTGGTTTGGTCGGAAATAAGCTTGCGATGTTCAAGGCTCTAACTAGCAAAGCGCAAATGGCGGATCTAGACGGCCTTCCAGTGCTAATAAAAAATTTGCCCCAGACGATTACAGCAATTCGCCCATTAGATGAAGCAATTAGTACCGATGGCGGAATTTGTTTTAGCGCCATTGATGATAAGCTGATGTTAATGCAGCGCCCAAATACCTATTGCGTGGGAGAGATGCTGGACTGGGAGGCCCCCACCGGAGGCTACTTATTAACAGCATGTTTTGCCACCGCAGTTTGGGCGGCGAAAGCAGCCTTAGCGCGTAAAGCCACTAGTGAATAATAATAGTATCGCATCGCTAATATTAGCGATGTTAAGTCTTATAAAAATTATACGGAGATGGAATGGCCATTATTGAATTTTCTAAAGAAGAGAAAGACACGATTATTGCCAAGGTGCAACGCTATTTTGAAGATGAGCTGCATCAGGATATTGGGAAGTTCGATGCAGAATTTTTAACAGACTTCTTTTCTGAAGAAGTAGGAGCGTATTTTTATAATCGCGGTTTAAATGATGCAAAAATGTTAATGGAAGATAAGTTGGCTGATATCAGCGATGCACTGTATGAGATTGAGAAGCCTACAACGTTTGCAAGATAAATAGTTTTTACATATTTTATTTTTAATTTTTTTATAATAGTAAAAGGATTTTTCTGTGGCATCAATAGAATTGGCGACGCTGTTAAGCTGTGAGGGGCACAGCATTGTCTTGATGCCTAGTGACGCCAGTGCCCGGCAATGCCGGGACCGGGTCGCGCACTTGCGCGGCAGTCATGATCAAGCATTTATTGAGACTGTTACAGTAATGCCTGTCGATCAGTGGCT
>TARA_R110001592_G_scaffold354651_2_pt1 | contig 42518 bp, 23 predicted proteins | sample TARA_R110001592 | Tara Oceans TARA_R110001592 (sample SAMEA4398387) | marine metagenome | biome: Polar Biome; feature: [SRF] surface water layer (ENVO:00010504); material: water (ENVO:00002006), including particulate matter (ENVO:01000060) such as... | depth 5 m | reverse complement strand
CAAGCAAGGCGTGATTGATTTCGATCGTGCAGCATTGAATCGTCACGCATTTCTACATCGCAAATTCGTGAATCGCTCTCTCGAAGGAAAGTTAAGAAAAAGTTCGATGTAGAAAATAAAGTTAAGATCCATGTTGATCTGTCGTTCACATCTGACCATTATGGATGTTCAGTTTCTCTATTCATTAACTGACTCTTTGTTATTCATAAGCGTTCTCACTGAATTACTGATTTTATTTCCTCATAGCTTTTCATTTTATCATTCCCTTTCAAAATCAAAGGAGATGCGGAGTGCGAATCGGCATCCTGTGGATCTCTCTATCGATATTGTATAGTTGCATGTTCTGTGTACTTGCAAGCGGGCAGGAAACAGATACCCAATCAGCCACTCAGAGTGAGTATAGCCCAGGCGAAGCCCATTTAATTCCTGTCGCTCTGCCTCCTGTCACACCGACAAACCTGGCCAGTGATCAAGCGAAGATAAAACTGCCTGGTGTGTTCAGTCAAGTTGTTGTCGGCGGGAACGGCCGGTATCTGATTTTTTATCTGAAGAAGCAGAAGCAGCTGGCGGTATTCGATGTATCCGCAGCGAAGATCATTCAGCAGATTCCCATATTGTTTGAGGATATCAGTGTTGCAGCAGGAGCAGACAAGCTCGTCGTTATATCCAGAGATCAGTTTCTCATCGCGCGCTATAGTCTGAAAACATTTGAAAAAGAGTTGACGCGTCCGTTTACCGTGGAAGGAAAGGGGCCTCAGTTGACCATGGGGTCTGCCTCCAACGGGCCGATTCTGGTTACATTCGAAGGGGGTAGTAGAGGCGGTAATTTATTTCTGGATCTCAACACTCTGGAGAAAAGTCGTATTGATTTACCTTCCGACTGGGGCCGCACTCTCCATGATCATTCCATCGTACATGCTGCTCCCGGCGGTCAGGTTTTTAGTATTTGTCGGAAAGGGACTTCTCCTCCCGGTTTGACTACAATCCGGATCCAGGGCAACACCGCTGAAGTAGCCTACCGGCATGATACGTCAGGCGTGGCCGTTCCCAGTCGTGATGGGAGCCTGATGTTTAACGCGATGGGAATCTATGACCCGTTGCTCCGAGAGGTTGCGGATGAAGCCTGTTTGAACTCCGGGATTCCTCCTGTCTACAGCGATTTTTATTTCGTGCGTGGAGCGGATGGTAAAACGTTCCAGTTGCATCGGGGAGGTCAATCGCGTCCCATCGCGACGATCGCTGCACCCGGTCCTGAGATTCTGCCTGTCGTCAAAGACAGATACGGTCGTACGGTGGGGGGTGTCTCAAAGGAAGCAGAATCTTTCCTGCGTCATTATTATATTGAACAGGCGCAGGTGCTGATATATCTGCCTGACTCGAATGACGAAGTTGTGCTGCAGCATTTCGATCTGGAACAGACGTTAGAGCAGACGGAACAGGACTATCTGTTTGTCAGCAGAGGTCCGAGCGCGCAGGCGACGCGAGACAAACGCTATACCAGTCCCATTCAGGTGAGAACCAGGCAGGGAAAGGCCCGATTTCAGCTGTCAGCGGGACCGGACGGGATGACGATTTCCTCCCGGGGCGTACTCGAATGGAAGGTGCCGCCGGCTTTCCCGGACAGCCAGGTGAATGTCATTGTGAATATCAGTGATGCCACCGGCTATGAGCTGTTTCACGCGTTTTCAATTACAGTCAACGGCGATCGGGCAATGCTGGCAGAAATTCCGAACGTTCCGCCGAAACCAGTTGTGAATCAGCCGGCGCGTGAAAACAGGAATCTCTCCACTCACGGTGGCAAAGGTGCGCTCGCGCTTCTCAAGTCTGCCAGCCAGTCAAAACCCGTATCGCCTGTGCAAGCGGAAACGAAACCGAATGACACACTCAAGTCAGGGCAGAGCAAGATAGATCTGCCTGCTCCCCTGACAGACATGGTGGTGGGTCGCAGCGGCCAGTATCTGATCATGTATTTTCAGAGTCTGAAACAACTGAAAGTGTTTGATGTTTCGAGTCTGAAATTTATCAAATCTCTACCGGTGGAATCAGAAGACATTCTGTTTACAGCCGGCGCGGAGCATCTGATGGTCGTCCTGCGTGATCAGCAGAAAATCGAGCGCTGGAAACTGGATGATTTCCAACGCGACCTGGTCGTCGCTTCGCCGGTAGACAATCCGATTCACGCGGCGGTGATGGGGCATTCCTCCCGGGATCTGCTGGTTCTGTTTCATGGTCCGAATGATCACAGACAGAATTATGACTATGTCGATGCCCGCACGATGAAAGTGCTGGAAGTGGAGCGCAAAGGAGCGGGTTATCTCAGTTCCAGACCCCTGCTGTTAAAGTGTGTCACCGCGTCTGCAGACGGGCGTGTGGTGACGCTGGCAAACAATACGCTGATCTATCTGGAGTCGAAGGTAGAGCATCGCCAGAGCCCGCGTGACTATGGTTCTCTGATTCTGTCTGGCGGTGATGGTACATTTCTGTACTCAGAACGGGGAATCATCACCAACCAGATGGAAGAAATCATTATGGCTGCAAAAGTGGGGGAGCCCGCACGGCCCATTCAGACAGGCATGCTGATTCCTGCGGTACAGCCCGGTTACGTTCTCGACCTCTTGTTGAAGACGCCACGAAATGCCAGGACATCTGATGTACTGGCCGTTCATTTAGAAGGAGAACTGGAACCACTGCTGACGCTGAATCAGGTCGATACATCACTCAACAAGTTCGAATGGAAAAATCCGCCGGGGATGTCGCATTATAAACGCTTCTTGTTTTTTCCGGATCGGGATCTTCTGATCCAGGTTCCTGATACCAATGACAGGTTGATTCTGCATCAGGTCCCGCTGCGCGAGCTGATGAACGAGACCGGAATCGATTATTTCTATACGACATCCCGGCCTGAGACGAAAACGGAACCTGGTAAGCTCTGGAAATATCAGATTAAGACGGTTTCCCGCAAAGGGGGGGTAAAATATGAACTTCAATCCGGTCCCCAGGGAATGGAAATTTCGGATACCGGGCTGCTGACCTGGCAGGTTCCCGCCGACATTGTGGAACCTGAATTGAATGTCATAGTGCAATTGAAAGATGATTCTACACAACAACTGTCGCATCGCTTTACGCTGTTTGTTCCTGCTGCGATTCGGAGTGCGCAGGAACAACTTCGAAAGGAGCAGGAACGGGCAGAAGCTGAAAAGAAAATGGCGGCAGCCCGCGAGGCAGCGGCGCGCGAAGCAGAACGGCTCGCGGCTCGCGAGGAACAGAACCGAAACAAGTTAAAACGGTTAACTGAGAGTGGTGAAGCAGCCCGAACGCAGGTGGAACAATACCTGACAGATCGATTGCAAAGTTATGAAAAAGAACAGTCAGTACGCAAATTGCAGGGATACCGGATCCCCGGGCAGGAAACAAATCCGTACCGTGCCTGGACAGATACCAGCGAGAACGAAATCGACGCACGACTGATCAAGTACTTTGCTGATACAGTGATTCTGTATTCCCGGTCAAACCAGATCCTGACGATTCCGGAGGAGAGTTTGAGCAAGGCTGACCGGGACTACCTCGATCAAATTTCAAAAGCGGAAATTGCGGAACGGAAACAGCGTGAAAAGGAATTATCGGATCGCAGTTTGCCGAAGCAGCGGATGATACAACTCTGGCTGGCAACACAGGAAACCCCCAGCCGCTTCGGTAAAAAAAATCTGCTGGGAAACATTCAGGACGAGCAGGGCAAGCCGCTGTTGAGCTGGCGGGTACAGTTGCTGAAGCATGTCAGGGGAGGCAGTGACCTGTATTCCCTGTTCCGTCATGATGAGCCCTGGGACAGTGAATACAATAAAAAACTGATTCCCCTCATGCCCGCTTTTTACGGTTCTTCCCGGTCCAAAGCAGGTCCAGGGAAAACCAACCTGCTGGCGATTCAGGCGCAGCGTCCGCTGTTTTCCGGTCCCGGAGGAGCCAGCCTGTTTCACAAAGGAGAGCTGCCGGGCCAAACGGCCATCATAGTGGAAGCACCTGATGCTCTAGCCGTCGAATGGACGAAGCCCGATGACTGGGAGTATGAATCAGACAAATCCATCGAGCAACTGTTCGGATTTCATCCGGACGGTTTTTACGCGTTATTTGCAGATGGAAAAGTCGAGTTGATTTCCGAGAAGAAGCCTCTGAACGAGATCAGCACGCTGCTGAATCTCAAAAATGAACCCGCGAAAGATTCCCCATGATCCGAAATAATCGGACTGTTTTTTTATCCGTTATCAGCATTCATATAAATTGAGTTTCCAGATCAAAGGAACAGCCACGTGAATTCCACTTTGCTGCGAATGTCACTACTGATTGCCTTCAGTGCGCTCATCTGCTGTGAAGTGGCAGCACAGAAAGCGACGAAGCCGGGCGAAGCTCATCTGGCTCCGGTGAATCTGCCTGAAATTACAGTTCCCAAGATCGAGCCGGACCAGGTGAATGTCAAACTGCCAGGTGCCTGCACTGAGCTCGCCATTGGCGGTGGTGGGCGCTATTTTGTATTTCACGTTCCAGGTAAACGACAGTTGATTGTGTTCGATGTTTCCCAACTCGAAGTTGTGAATACATTGAGAATGAGTTCCGATAATTTCTGTTACACCGCGGGTGCCGACAAGCTGGTGATCGTCTCTCGTGATCAGAACAAGATCCAGAGCTATCAACTGCCTGGGCTGAAAGAGGAGCAGTCGCAAACTCTGCCAGCCGATTTGAAAGTCGCCCATATCACCATGGGAGCCGCATCTAACGGTCCCATTTTACTGGGGTCTGATAAAGCGCAAGGGGCGTGGCAGTTTCTGGACCTGGAGACACTCGGTCCTTCATCAGTTCAGATTCCGTCCGAGTGGGAACTGAATCATGCTGACCGGTGTGATGTTGAGGCTTCAGCCGATGGTCGCGTTTTTGGTATCTGCAAGAGGCATGCCTCACCATCGGGTTTGTTGCGGGTGGCGATCATAGGGAACACGGTAGAGACACGTTATCTGGATCAAACCTGGGGAACGGTATTTCCCAATAAAGATGGCAGCAAGCTGTGTAACCTGACGGGGATTTACGATCAGGAGCTTGAAAAAATCGATGAATTTAAAAACCTGATCGGCGGGTATCTGCCTTGTTTCAGTGATTTTTATTTGTATCCACATGGCGGTAGAGGAAATCCCTATTCGGTTCTTCTGCCAGGATTGAATAAACCATTACTCACTGTGACGGGACCTGGACCTGAAATATCCCCGGCGGTCCGGCATGTTGTCCTGCCCCAGGGGTACCGCGCTGATGTCAATACGCCCGGCTACCCGCGGCGATTTTACATCGAGCAGGCGCAACTGATGATGTTTGTCGCAGAGACGAATGATTCGATTGATGTACGTTCGCTGAATATTGTCGAGGGACTGAAAAAAAACGGAAGAGTTCACTTCTATGTTTCGCGTTCCCCTGCGGATGTCGCATATCGGGGCGAATTATACGAGTCTGAAATCGAAGTGAAGTCCGTTGATGGTGAAGTCAAGGTGGAACAGATTCTGCCTCCCCCTGGGATGACGGTTACCCCGGAAGGCAAGATTCGCTGGCAGGTACCTGAGGATTACGGCGTCGACTTGTCTCACATCACTGAGCAGATCGAACTCAAGTTCAAGGTCTCTGATCCTTATGGAAGAGAGTCAGTCATTCAAACGAAGCTGAATATCAGGGAGAAACCTGTCCATTTTGAGATTCTGCCTTTGACGGCAGCTGGTCAGGCAGGAGAAACGCATCTGAGGCCAGCCATTTTACCTGAAATCAGCGCGTCTGCTTTTCAAGGCGATCGTGCTGTTATCAAACTGCCGCGCCCCTTCAGTCGTGTCATCTCAGGGGGCGGCGGTCGCTATCTTGTCTTTTATCTACCGGATATTCGTCAGCTGGCGCTGTTTGATGTTTCCCGGGCCCGCGTTGTGAATTACATGACCGTGAAGTCCGGTATTGTCTCCTTTGCCGCCGGTGCTACCAAACTGGTCGTGCTCAATCACAGTCAGCGAATCATCACGCGTTATGAACTTTCGACATTTAAGAAAGAGTTCGCGCGGCGGATCCCGGTGGAGGGGAGCGTTGTGCAACTGGCGCTGGGGGCCGCTTCCAATGGTCCCGTTTATGTCGGCTCCGTGAAGACCGGGGACCGGCGTCGCCGCGTTATGCTCAACAGTTTTCTGGACCTGGAATCTCTGGAATTGATTGAACTGGAATCAGAGCGTCCTCCAGTCATCCCACTGGGAGATACCAAAGGCTTTTACGTACATGCTTCAGCCAACGGGAAGGTCTTTGGAGTCAGTCTGCGGGAGAAGGATGGTTGGGAAGGAGTGACTTACGAAGTTGACGGGAAACAGCTGAAAACAGTGCCCCTGAAAAAATCTTACGGGCCGATGATTCCCGGTCCTGACGGCAATCATATATTTGCCAGTGGCGTGGTCATGAACAGGGTTTTGATGCCCGTCTATCAGGACCTGAAAAGCATGTATCCTTCTTCAGATCCAAACCTGCTGGTGCAGCGGGTAAGAAGTACGAAACGCGATGTCAAGATTTACGTGACTGGCGAAACAGAGCCGATAGCCACCATCCCTGATGTGTGGGAGAAAGGGTATGGGTCATACCAGTCGATGATGGGTTCCGACGCGAGATACATGAATGCGTATTATATTCCCCAGGCAGAAACTCTGGCCTATCTTCCTGAAACGAAAAGTCGAATTCATCTGCATCGAGTCAAACTGGATCAGTTATTAAAGAATCGCAAGGATGATTACTTTTTCACTCAGAGCCAGCCTGTCAAGACTGCTGCGCGCGGCGAGAAGTATGAATACAAGCTCGAAGCCAAATCTAATCAGACCCCGTTAAAGTACCAGATCGATTCCGGACCCGAAGGTATGTCGGTTTCCCCCGCCGGTGTGGTGAGCTGGGCTGTTCCGCACGATTTTAAGAACGATCAGACGTCAGTGATTGTTTCGGTATCCAATTCGACAGGCAAGTCTCTGTATCATTCCTACCTGCTCTCCCTTACCGGGAAAATACCAGCAGGGTCCACTGCGCCGAAACCGCAGCCGCTTGCGAAAATGGATTCCAAATCTGTCTGGGAACGCCTTAATGGTTCGACCCAGGTGACCCTGCCGAAGCTGAAGGCAGTTCAGTTTGAGGGAAAACAGAAAGAGCTCACACTGCCTGCTGAAATCACAGATCTCGTGGTGGGGGGAGGCGGCCGCTATCTCATCTTGTATTTTAAAACACTGCATCAGCTGGGAATCTTTGATACGTCCCAGGCTGAAATCGTCAAATTTCTACCGGTTAATTCTGAGAAGGTAATGTTTGCAGCGGGCGCAGAACACCTGCTGATTGTTGATCCCGAGAAAAAAATTCTGGAACGCTGGAGCCTGAAGACGTTTCAGCGCGAAGCGACTGCTTTGCTTCCCATTCAGGATCCGCTGGAAGGAATCGCAATCGGGAATGCTTCTCGGGGGCCATTGGTTGTATTTGTGCACAGTCATGACCCGTTCTACTTTGTCGATCCCGTTTCGATGCAGGAAGTGGATCTGGTCACCTTACATGAACTGTTAACTCCTGATGTGAATCTCGAATCATCGTCAGACCGTATACAGAGGAGATTACGGGAGCGAAAGCTGAATCGGAGGCATGTCACTGATCATTTTAACGGAACGGATACGATTTCGGCAGATGGTCGTCTGGTTGGTCTCAGATTCGGTGCGCTGGATGTGACTGGTCCCGTATACGATTGGCGTTCACTTAAGAGCCTGGGCTGGAAGTTACTACCGAATGCTTCTGGCTCACGGTTTTATACAGAGGCTGGAATCTTCGATACCGAGATGAAGCAAATCGGAAAGCAGAATCGGATCAGGCATATCCCGGCGGTTCAACCTGGTTATTATCTGACGGTTCAAATTCACAATCACGGAAGTCGAAAACCACCTCAGGATCTGATGCTGCAGATTGAAGATGGGCAGAATCCCCAATTTCCGTTACCTGATATAGATGTGAACCAGTGTTTTGGCACGTTGCCCGATCTGGTTCCGTCATTTGAAAAGCGCTATACCTACATTCCAACTGCTGATCTGCTCGTGCAAATTCCGATTACAAATGACAGATTGATCCTGCATCAAGTTGAAATCGACAGTCTGCTGGAAGAATCAGGCGAAGATTATCTCTACGTGACCTCGTTAGCTCCGGCAACAGGAAAGATCGGTACGCGCTGGGAGTGTCAATTTTCCGCGAAATCAAAACAGCAGGTCTCCTATCACCTGGAAACGGGACCTGAGGGAATGAATGTTTCTCCAACCGGATTGATGACATGGGATATTCGTCCTGGTATTACCATTTCGAAAGTTCCGGTCCTGGTACGGTTGCAAAGTCAGTCCGGAAAGGAATTGTACCACAGCTTCACAATCACGATTCCCGAAGCCTATAAAAACGCCCGCGAGCAGGCAGAACTGGCGGCGAAGCAGAAGGCAGCAGAAGCGAAAGCGCAGCGGGAACAGGAGATTGCGCTGGCGGCAAAAGCAGTTGAGGCATCGCATGCCACCGAAAATCGAATGAGGCTGATCAAGTTGAAAAGAGAAGGGCCGACCGCGAAGGATAAATTAGAAACAGAAGCAAAACTGTGGTTGAAACGCCAGCAGGAAAAACAGGGATTGCAGACGATTCCGTATCGTCTCTGGTCTGACGTGGACGGTAATCAAATCGAGGCACAACTGCTACAGGTGTTTGGTGGAATCGTGAAAGTACGTCTTAAAAGTGATCCGCAAAACAGTTTGCGTTCGAGAAATTCGAATCAGAAACCGGAACTGATGAGCTTCACTCTGAGTGAACTCTCTTCAACCGATCAGAAGTATGTGCGAAACTATTCCGCTGCTCAAAGAGAGAAACGCGAACGTCCGGAGACGGCCGCAGAGCGACAGGAAAAATTCAGACGACAGTTACAACTGGTGGCAGCGTCCATTCGATCGCAGTCTCAGCGGTCGATTGGTTTTCCGCCTGCTTACTCCGTGGACCGGTTTGCAAGTGGCGTGCTGAGGGACAGGCCGATGCTGAGCTGGCGCGTGCATCTGCTGCCCTACCTGGGAGGGGCCGACCTCTACAATCTCTTCCGCCAGGACGAACCCTGGAACAGTGACTACAACAGGCGGCTGATTGCCCTGATGCCGTCTTTCTACCAGGCTCCCGGTTCCACCGCCGGAGAGGGAAAGACGAATCTGCTGGGCGTGAAAGGCAAGGATTGCATTTTTGTCGGGAAAAATGAAGTGCGGTCTCACTATGTCAGCGACGGACTGGCTAATACAGCGATGGTGGTTGTCGTACCGGATGAGCTGGCAATCGAGTGGACCAGGCCCGATGACTGGGAATATGCGGCGGAAAAAAAGATCAAAGATCTGTTCAGCGCGGATTCGGATGTGTTCTGGACTATCTTTGCTGACGGAAGTGTCAGGTCGATCTCGAATCAGAATTCTCTGAGTGATATTTCTCGAATATTTACCATCCGTGACGGGCAGCCTGTCAAGCTGAAATGAATGATAGAAAGATTTCAGGTATGCGATTACCAGTGATATTCCTGACCCTGACGATCATGATTCTTTCCGGGAGCAGTGCCGTTCCCGGTGTGAAGGGTGAGGCCTGGGCGGCGGAAGACGCGGTGTCCCAGTTTCAAAAATACACAGGACAACCGCAGGAACTCAAGCTGCCGGCGAAGGTCTCCGATGTCGTTCTGGCGGGTGGCGGACGCTACCTGCTGATTCAGATGGGAGCGGCGAAACAGCTGGCCGTGTTTGATGTGAACCAGGCAAAGATTATCAAGACGTTGCCGCTGCTTTCCGACAAAGTGAAGATTGCCGCGGGGGCCGAGAAATTTATCGTCATCGACTCGGACCAGCACATCATCGAACGCTGGTCGCTGACGACATTTGAACGCGAAAAAGTCAGCCAGACGCCATTTTCCGGAATCCTGAAAGCAGTGGGAATGGGTTATGCATCTCAGGGACCTTTCGTGGTGCGCTTTGCAGAGGAGGAAGATTATGACGCGAAGACCGGATGTCTGCTGGTTGATTTAGAGACGCTGGCGCCTGTGCCCAACCTCACGTTTCGCCAGAGAATGGGTTTTCCGCGGAACAGGGAAACCATGAGGATCCGCGCTTCGGCAGGGGGAGAGCTGTTTGGGATTTCCACAGTCAGAAGGGATCGTGAAAGCCATCTCTGGGTTCTGGATGGGAAGAAAGTGAATAATTACCGTTCCTACAACTTGGAATTTATACGACCGCTGCCTGATGCGTCTTATGTTTTAACCCGGTACGGTCTCTTTACGCGAGAACTGTTTTATCGAGGCAATGAACGCGGCAAAGAGGCGCAATATGTCGCGACACTGCATCCGGCCTTCTATCTTGAGGTTCCTTATTTTAGTCGGGATAAAACGGGAACGTCATCAGGTTCCGATTATTTCGGCATTCTGTATTTAACGGAGACCGGACAGCGTATCGCCAATCTGCCTTTGAGTCCCCTGAATCTGGAGCAGGATGAGAGCAAGTACGGAGAACCCGAATTCGCCCCTGAATTCAGTCTTGATAAACGGTTGATTTATATTCCCCAGGCCGATCTGTTGCTGACATTTCCCTACACAAATGATCGAATGCTGATGACTCCCATTCAACTGCAAGCTGAACTGAAGAAGCGGGGAACGGACTATCTGTTTATTTCATCGCTGCCGCCAAGTCATTGTCAAAAAGGCAAAACGCTTGAGTATTCACTGCAAGTGGAATCCAGCTCCAGTCAGTTTGAGGTCGAACTCAGCGCGGCTCCGGAAGGGATGAAACTGATTGACAGTAAAAAACTCCGCTGGGAGGTTCCGGAATCTTTTGATGATGATGAGGTGTTTGTGGTCATCACAGTAAAAGCAAAAGGTGATCAGACAGAGTTCCAGACATTTCGTCTGGAAGTCCAGGATCGCTGACTGTCAGATCAACCTGGTATGAACAACGTGAAACATTTTCTGAATCGATAATCAGTGCTATGAGTAAAACGCGATTTCTTCCATTGATAAAAGGAACGGCCAGTATGCATTGCTTGAGCAGATGGGGCGGGCTGATGGTGCTGCTGGGTTCGCTATTCAGTGGGCTGGCAGCAGCACGGGCGCAGGTGGAGTTGCCTGAGCTGACACCCGTTCGCTTTTCTGGTGACCAGAAAGAAGTCCGGCTGCCGGCTGACGTGGATGATCTGGTTGTCGCTGCTGGGGGACGCTACCTGATTCTGAAACTGGAAGCGATCCGGCATCTGATCGTGTTCGATACGGTCAAAGCGGAGATCATCAAGTATCTGTCCCTGCCTTCCAGGGGGTGCTTTTTCGCGGCCGGTGCCCGCTGTCTGGTGGTATTGTCGCCTGAGAAAAAGACGATCGAACGCTGGGACCTCACTACATTCAAGCGGGAGCAAGTGGTCCCCGTTCCCTTTCCTGAGAATGTGGTCCAGATGGCGATGGGACATGCATCACCGGGACCGCTTGTATTTCTGGTTTCGGCGGGGACCAATAACCAGAGTTGCAAATTCATGGACCCCAATACGCTGCAGTTACTGGAGCTGCAGCAGTTCATTGAGCCCGAAAAAGCGGTTGAGGAGACAGATTCGCGTCGCAGTCGACTCATGTCACGACGGAGGGAAGAGCAGAGCATCCCGAAATATCTGAAATCGATTCACCCCTCTGCGAACGGCCAGCTTGTCGCGACCGATTACTGCATGATGATGGTGACCGGGACGAGTGTCGGTTATCGTTTAAATCGCAATTCCGGTCTGCCTGATGCAGCGGGCAATCTGCTGTATGCACCCAAGTCTGTTTATTCTGTTGGCCAGGATCAGTCGAGCGTGTTAAGCGAGTGGGGAATTCCCTATCCCGCAGTTCAGCCGGGCCTGTTCTTTGTGTTACATACGCGCAACAGAAATATGAACGCGCCGCAGTCCGGGATCGTACTGCGGATCGCCAATTATCCCAAGTTGCTGTTTCCCCTCGGGAAGGTCAATACCGAATTAAGTATCAAAAGAGACGATTTTAAAGTACCAGAGGAAAAACGGTTTACATTTATTCCTGATGCGAAACTGCTGATCCAGGTTCCCAATGTTGCTGACAAGCTGATTCTTCACAAAGCGGATTTGGAGGCGATGCTGAAAAATTCGCAGGACGATTATGCTTATGTCACCTCGATCCCTCCCAATACGGCTGCCTTGGGACAAACCTACCAGCATCAGTTGACAGTGAATTCGAGCAGGAAAGTCAAGTTCGAGTTGACAAATGCTCCTGAGCAGATGACGGTTTCCGATTCCGGCCTGATCTCGTGGAAGGTGCCGAATGAATTTTCCAGTCCGGTTGTACCGGTAGAGGTTCAGCTGGAGATGGAGTCGGCAATGAAAACGAAGTATGCGTTTTTAATTAACATCTCAAAGATCGTTGTAGATATGGCTCAGAACAAAGAGCTGGCAGCCGCAATGAGGGACAAAGCACGCCAGGAACGGATGCAGGAGTCGAATGACAAACGGCTTCAGTTGATGCTTGCGAAATTAAAAGAATCCGGTCCCCGGGCAAAACAGCTGGCAGAAAACAATGCACTTGGCTATCTGAGACAGCTGGAGGCAGACGAAAATCGAAAACAGAGTGCTCCTGTATTACGGACCTGGAAAGATGTCTCAGGCAATGAACTGGATGCGCAAATGCTTGAAGTCTTTGCAGGTAGAGTGAAACTGAAAAGTAATTCGTCGGGTGAGTATGATATCCCCCTGAATGAACTGAGTGCCGTTGATCAGAAATACATTCGGGAAATCACAGCGGCTGCACGCGAAGCACGGAAAAAAACGAAAGCTGCTGAGTCGCTGGCCCATTCTCCCTATTTGCAGATGCGTCAGGTTTATGCCGGGCTGCAGAGAAGTTTGCAAGAGCTGCGGGGAAGATTTATCAGTGCCCGTTCGCGTTCCAGAGAAGGAGAGCCACTGTTGAGCTGGCGCGTCCATCTGCTGCGGTATAACGGGGGCGGCGACCTGTATAAACTCTTTCGTCACGATGAACCCTGGGACAGCGAATACAATAAACGCCTGATTCCGCTGATGCCCGCCTATTACCGCACGCCGAACTCCAATGTGGACGAGGGGAAAACCAACCTGCAGGTTGTCAGCGGAGAACATTGCCTGTTTAAAGACAGTGGCTCGGTTGGACTGACCGAGGTCACAGATGAGCTGGGGCAGACGGTGATGCTGGTAGAAGTACCCGATAAACTGGCGGTCGAGTGGACCAGGCCGGATGACTGGGAATTCACATCCGACGCGGCAATCAAAGACCTGTTCGGGTTTCATCCGGACGGATTTTTTGCCTTGTTTGCGGATGGGGCAGTGAATTTCATCTCCAGCGAAAATTCATTGAGCGATATTTCCCGGGCGTTCATACGCGATGACGGCGGAAAGGTAGAGTTGAAATGAACGTGCTTGATCAATCCAACGAAGAGCGGGCTGTTTCGAAGAGGGACTCTGGTTCCCTGGCTCTGATGAGATTTGACGGGGTGATGTCATGCGGTTGATTCCAGTACGGTTATTCTGTTTTGTGACGGGCCTGGTCTGCTGCCTCGGTTCATCAGGGGGACAGGAGAAAGAGACGCCGTCGAAAACACGGATTCATGCCAGCCGCATTCAGGAAAATGTCGCGCGGATCTACCGCGAGATGCCCGGCCTGGAGCCATCAGAGTCGCGCAGCAGAATCACGGACGGAGAACCGGGGAAAGCGCACCTGGTGCCGGTGACACTGCCTTCGATTCTGCCCGCCCGCTTAAAGGAAGCGAAAACGACGGTGCAGCTGCCTTCCGAATTCAGTGATGTTGCCGAAGGGGGCGGCGGGCGGTTTCTGATTTTCTATCTGAAAAAACTCAATCAGCTGGCCGTATTTGATGTGTCCGCGGCCCGGATTATCAAATACCTGCCGCTCGATGCGGAAGATGTGGCGATTGCCGCCAGCGCGGACAAGCTGCTGGTTGTGGCGCGCGATAAAGGTTTTATCCGACGCTATGACCTGTTGACTTTCGAGCAGGAACTGACAAAGCCGTTACCGGAACCGGACATGTTCTACAGAATCGCAATGGGCTCTGCGTCGAATGGTCCCTTTCTGCTGTGTAGCGGAGAACAACTCCCTAAACAATGGGTGCTCTATGATCTGGCAACGCTGGAGCCCAATGGAATGCAGGTTGAAGCAGATCGCTTCGATGTCCGCGGGGGCCGCGAACTGCTGCTCCGTGCTTCAGCCAACGGGCGTCTGTTTACACTGCATGATCTGCATCATGCAGCAAGTATCGTGGTGGGCCAGAAATCGATCACGAAGCATTTCAATACCCATTCCGGCGGCTATCCCTTTCCCAGCGCGGACGGTAAAACCATTTATCTGAATGGGAAAGTTTACAACCGCGAAATGAAACTCCAGGCTTCGCCTTTCAAGTTACCAGGTATTCCAAGCAGTTCCGGCGATTTCTTTCTGACGCGTGGCGATGACGCGAAGAGTTCTACTTTGCAGATCATGCAGCCAGGTAATCCTGAGCCTCTGGTATCCGTTCCTGACATTGGTGAGCCGACACAGGGGCCTTATTACGCGCTATGGAGAGGGCGTGAAAATGGTTACCGGTTGTATTTCGTGCCCGATGCTAAAATGCTGATCTTTCTGCCCCTTGATAATCGCCAGATTGAGCTCCACCGGTTCGATTTTGAACAGGCCCTGAAGGAGTCTGGTAAGGATTATCTGTTCCTGGGCAGTCGTCCTCCTTTAACCGTTGCGCGGGGAGCCACTTATACTTACCAGGTCAACGTGAACAGCAGTCCGCCAAAGGTGAAATATACAATGACTATCGGCCCGGAGGGGATGACCGTGAGCCCCGAGGGACTGGTGAAGTGGCAGGTTCCCCACGACTTTGCCGGAAAACAGACCGAAGTCGTGCTCACCATTTCCAATGAGGCGGGCAAGGAAGTTCTGCAGACCTGCAAATTAGAAATTGAGGGAGAGAATACTGCTCCCGAAACTGCGTCTGCAGAAGCAGTGACCTCTCCCGATACAGATATCAGCACAGCGATGAACTCCGCGGAAATGCCTGTCATTAAACCGGTTTCATTCAAGGAAGATCAGAAGCAGATCCAACTGCCGGCCCCGATGACCGACCTGGTGGTGGGCGGGGGCGGACGCTATCTGATCATGTATTTAAAAAACCTGAAGCGACTGGCCGTATTTGACTGTTCCCAGGCAGCCATCGTGAAGTACCTCCCTGTCGATTCAGAAGATGTTCTGATCGCGGCCAGCGGATATCATCTGATCGTTCTGCTCCGTGATAAGATGTTAATCCAGCGCTGGAATTTAAAGACACTGCAGCGCGAATTGATGATCCCCGCGCCCACCACGGTTCCGGTGGGAGGGATGGTAATGGGCAGCGCTTCACAAGGACCTCTGGTGCTGATCTGTGATACGGGACCGTCGTTCCTGTTTCTTGATCCGAATACCATGCAGCCGATCGAGCTGGAATTGATGCGCGGATCGGACAGGAACCGTGGTACCTATCGTGGCGTCGAGTCGCGCTATTTGAAATACGCGCATGCGTCGGCAAATGGTCGGGTGATTGCTGTCGGAGAGACGATTCTATTACTGAATGACATGACTTATGAGAGACGTCTCAGTCCCCGGCTGTTCAGGTCTTCTGGAGTGAGGAAGGAAAAAGATTACGGGATGCGTCCCAATACAGATGGCAGTCTGATCTATGCTCCACTCGCGCTCTATTCAATAAATATGGCTCGAAAAGAGAGTCACCGACATGGGGAGAATCTGCTGATTCCCGCGACACAGCCCGGGTTCTGTGTTTCTGTCACCGGGCATTACAGCAGGAAGGGGAGTACCGGGGTGGCACTCTGCCTGGAAGGCGAATCGACACCGTTTGCTGAACTGAAACAGGTGGATGTTTCCCTGAATCGTCTGCCACCAGATCGCGTTTTCAGTTTCACAGGCATGGCTTATACCAAACGCTATACCCTGGTGCCTGATGCCCGTCTGCTGATCCAGATTCCCACGGGAGAAGACAGGCTGATACTCCACAAGGTCAATCCAGAGTTACTGCTGAAACAGTCTGACCACAATTATCTGTATGTGACTTCAGGCTCACTGTCTGAAGCGCACCTGGGAAAACCGTGGCAGCATCAGATCGAGGTGCAATCGAAGCAGGGCGGAGTGAAGTACCAGCTTTCCTATGGGCCCAGGGGCATGTCTGTTTCGTCGACGGGCCTGATCACCTGGACGCCGCCGGAGGACTTCGCCTCTCCTGAAGAGGGCACCGTTTTCAATGTCCAGGACCAGTCCGGGAAATCCATCATGCATTCAGTGAAGGTTTCGATACCGGGCGCAGCGGAGAATGCAGCCCGTCGTGCAGAGGAGCAATTGGCACAGTTCAAAGCCGTCAAAGAGGCCCACGAACGTCAGGCCAAAGAACGTCGCGCCCAGGAGTTGGAGAAGCAGAGACAGAGACAGCTGCAAAAGCCGGCCCAGGGCAGGATGCGCAGAACTCCTGCCAGGCAGCCTCGGGCAGTTACAACCGAGTATGCAGTCAAAGTCGGCCCGATTGCCAAGGCCAAGGCTGAAGCCAATGCGCGAGCCCTGTTGCAGAAACAAATCGAAAAGCTGAACCAGCAGAAGCTGAATCTGAGAACCCGGGCCTGGACGGACCAAAAAGGCAACCAGTTTGAAGCACAACTGACGCGTGTGTTTGCCGGGAATGGATATTTTAGTACCCCTGTTATGAAACGGGATCAAAGCAACCTCACCCTCAAGCTGCCTCTGAAAAAGTTAAGTACCGAAGATCGTAAATATGTGAATACGATCACCGGGTATCTGGCTGATAAACGCAAATTATTTGAAACAATTCAGACTGAAGAACATTCGCCGCGACTGAGTATGTCGCAAATTACATCTGGCCTGGAACCGTTTACCTTCAGAGGTTCGCATTTAGTTCCGCCTTACTCCGTTGACCCTGAAGGCAAACCCTTGCTCAGCTGGCGCGTGCAGATATTACCTGCGATCGGCGGCTACGATCTGTTTCAACTGTTTCACCACGATGAACCCTGGGACAGTCCGCATAACAGACAGCTGATTCCATTTATGCCCGATTTTTATCGCTCTCCCGATTCTAAAGCAGATACGGGAAAGACGAACCTGCTGGGAGTTTCCGGTAAGCATAGTCTGTTCTCTACAGCTGAAGAAGATGAGAAGCCTGAGTTGAAAGATAGCCATAATAAGACGGCTTTACTGGTAGAAGTCCCAGACAGTCTGGCAGTCGAATGGACGAAGCCGGCTGACTGGGAGTTTGTGGATCAGAATTCCATTAAATCTCTGTATGGTTTTCGTCCAGATGGTTTTTATGTCCTGTTTGCCGATGGCAAATCGGAGTTTGTTTCCAGCAGCAACTCCCTGAGTACTCTGTCCCGGATGTTTACCTGTGATGACGGGCAGTCTTACGAATTAAAAAAATAACTGGATGAGGTACTTTCCGTGCGTGTTTTATTTTGTCTGATGCTGACTGTGTCCTTGATCCTGTTTTCGGGCAGCTTGCTGTCTGCGCAGGAATCGGTGACGTCGACGGTGTCCGTGCCATCAATTGAATTCAGGAAATATCAGGGTGGACATCAGGATCTGAAGCTGCCGGCTGAGATTACCGATGTGAGTCTGGCGGGGCAGGGGCGTTATCTGCTGATTTACATGCAGTCATTGCGCAGGGTCAGCGTGTACGATGTGAATGAGGTCCGGATCATTAAAAATCTGGCGATGGCGACAGACGATGCGCTGATCGTCGGCGGGGCTGCAGAGATGCTTGTCGTGAATCGCTCTCAGAACCTGCTGGAACGCTGGTCGCTGGGGACCTTTCAGCGGGAGGCTGTCAAACTGCTGCCAATCAGGGGCGAAGTCACACGCCTCGAACTGAGTTTTGACTCCTGCGGCCCGTTGAAACTGACCTGGAAGGAAGTCCGTTCCGATCTTACCCTGCGTGGCAATCCTGATCGCTATTTTGACTTGCAGACCCTGGAAGAGGTCGCCGCTCCCGAGCCGCACCTGGTACAGAAATTATCCAAAGAAGAACAGGAATTTAACAGAAAGATGGGAATCTGCAGTCATCCTGATTATGCCATTTCGTTACCGCTTCGACTGGATGACAAGAAACGATTTCCGACGGGTGAAGGAAACACCGAGCACGTGAGCATCTTCACCAGGAAGCCGGTGAAACAGCTGGGATACGCGGAAATCGCGTTTATGGAGCATCAGGATTACAGTCCGCTGGAACGACTGTTTACAGTCAGGAAACGGATCTATTTCATTCCGCAGGCAGACCAGGTTCTGTCGATCCCCTTTCCCAGTGATCGCCTGCATGTCTCCCGGTTGGCGCTGCGCAAACTGTTGGAAAAGGAACCGCCTTATTTAGTCGTGTCTTCCGTTCCCTCCAAAGTCTGCTGGCGTGGACAGGAGTGGCAGTATCAACTCCAGCTGGAATCCTCTGCAGACGATGTATCGGTCGAGTTGAGCGCGGCACCAGAAGGCATGCAGATTACCGAATCCGCAAAGCTGACCTGGCGTGTTCCCGAGGACCACCAGGCTGATCAGGCGTTTGTGATTCTCACACTCACACCGCGCGGAGGGAAGGCGAAATTTCAAAAGTTCCCACTGGAAGTACGGGATCAGTAATATAATGAGGATACCGAATATGAATTCAGCAAAAGTGATGGCCTGCGTTTTTCTGCTGCTGTGGGCGGGAGTCCAGGAGACTTCAGTAGGGCAGTCAAAACCTGGTGAAGCGCATCTGGTTCCCGTACAACTGCCACCGCTGTCTGTCACAAAGTTTGAGGGGACAAAGACCACGGTGAAACTGCCTGCCCCTTATGTGAATGATGCCGTTGATGGCGGAGGAGGGCGGTATCTGATCTTTCAGTTACAGGACAAAAAACAGCTGGCGATTTTCGATGTGGTAGAAGCCCGGACTGTAAAAGTACTGGATGTGGGATCGGATGATCTTGCTGTCGCTGCCGGCGCAGACAAGCTGGTGGTACTGCTCCGCGATCAGAATCAGATTGAACGGTACAGTCTGCAGACATTCGAAAAAGAACTGTCGGTTGCCCTGGCACCCGGCGATCCGGTGTCGCGCATTACCATGGGGGCGGCTTCGAACGGACCGATCCTGGTGGGTGCAGAAACGGGAGAGTCAGGACATCCTTATTTTCTGGATCTGCAAACGCTCCAGCCAAGTGCCATTCAGATGCCCGAGGAATCATGGGAATCCGTTGAAGGTCAGGACCTGCTGGTTAAGGCGTCTGCGAACGGGCGGATCTTTTGTCTGTCCCAGTCGGGGGAAGATCCCACATTCGGGACGATGGTCATCTCTGTGCAGAGAAATCAGGCGCGTGTCCTCTATTTCAAAGATCTGAAGGGATTCAAAAATAAGAAGGGGGAATACCTGAATGTTGTGCTTCCCGGCCCGGAAGGGAAAGCGATTTACACGGAAAGGGGAACTCGCTTCCCGGATCTGGTTCCCCTGGCGAAGGAAACGGAATATCGACCAGTCCCTCACGGCATACCGGCGTTGCATGGGGATCTCTGTATGACGCTCGACTCGGACAGTTCTGCGATCAATATTTATCGTACAGGTTCGTTACCCGTTCTGACCACGGTCCCGGAAATCTGGACGAAAGACCGCTGGCCGGATTACAACGCAGGTTTGAAAACGGCGCACGCGCGTCTGCGATATGTCCCGGACGCGCATCTGATTACCTTTCTGCCGGAGAGTCGGGACGAAATCGTTTTGCATCGTTTTGATATCGATGCGGCTCTGGGGCAAGCAGGAAACAAATACCTCTTTGTAACGAGCTTTCCCACGCGTAATGCGGAGCGGGGAGAGACCTATCAGTATCAGGTGAGATACAAATCCAACACACAGCCGGTCAAATATCGGGTATTGCAGGGGCCCGTGGGAATGACCGTCACTCCTGAGGGTCTGGTCCAGTGGGATGTGCCGGAAAATTCTACGAGTGATATCGAAAGGATTCACCTGTTTCTGGAAGCGCCTTCCGGGCACAGGTTTCTGCAGGCGTTTGTGATCCATGTGGCATACAAACCGGGCGTGTTAGGTGAGCCGCCTGTAAAACCCGACCGAAAGTCCAGAGCCTCGCGCCGATAGGGAACGCGAGCATTTTGCATCGTATGATAGTATCAGTGAAGCACCGATTCTCATATTGTTTTTCAACCTGCCAGAGTTGTCTCCGAGGTTTCGATGGTTATTAAATTCAAATGCAGTGGCTGTGGTAAAGGGTATAAAATCAGGGATGATCAAGCGGGAGAACAAATCGAGTGTCCCGAGTGTGACACCCTGATGATCATTCCCCAGGCAGGCACTGATAGTTCATCAAACGTATTTCATCAGAGAACCTCTGCGGACTCCTGGGATAATAAAATAAGACAGCAGGGTGCAGGGTCTCTGAGGAACAGGAAATCAACAACGGGTGGAAACCGGAAGCTACTGCTGATTGGCGCGGGCATCTCCGGAGTCGTTGTGTTGCTGGGAGGACTCGTGTTTCTGCTGCTTCCGGGTGAAAATGCGGCGGATGTTTCTGGAGAGAACCTGGCGGCCGCCGCAAGTCCCACCTCGCAAGCGGAGCCCGCCCCTCCCGTAGTCGATATGATAGGAACAGCTCCTGCCCGCCCGCCCCAACCTCAAAGTGCAGCCGGAGTCGCGCCTGTGCAGGGAAATACCGCACCGGGGTTCGACCGGTACGCAGGGGGACAGGAGGAGATCAAACTGCCGGGTGTGATGAAAGATCTGGTGGCAGGCGGCGGCGGGCGCTTTCTGGTTCTCTATCTGAAACAACAGCGACAGATTGCCATTTATGACGCCAACGAAGTCAAGATTGTCAAAACCATTCCCCTTGAAACAGATGATGCGCTGATTGCTGCCGGGGCGGAAGATTTTGTGGTCGCCGATCGAACAGGAAAGAAGCTGGAACGCTGGTCCTTTGCCTCTTTGCAGAAAGAGGCAGAAACTCCTTTGCCTGACAACACGCAGTTAAAGCAAATGGCTCTGGGTTATGCATCGCAGGGACCATTGATGCTCTATCTGGAGAATGAAACGGACAAGCAGAATCAGTTTTTGCTGCTGTTCTGCGACCTGGAAACGCTGCAGGATGATCCTGCATACGATACCATCAAGCTGGCCGAGGTTTCAGCTCCGGACTTGCTGACATTCAGGGCATCGGGAGATGGAACTGTCTTTACACTCCATAATCCCAGGGACGGTGATTTCGAGGGGCTGTTTGCTGTCAATCGGAAACCCCTGTATTCAAAAATCTGGAAATTCGGGAAAAACCGTAACGGTGACACTTATGGTAATTACAATCTGCCGGACTGGAATGGATCGCTGATGCTGACAGAAAGCGGCCCTTATTCCCAGGCGTATCAATATCGAGGTTTTAAACGCGGGGGGAGAAGTGTGGTCCCCTCCACTCATGCCAATTTCTATGTTTCCCACCCGATGGAAAGCAATTCGGTGGATATCTTTCTCGCCGAATCCGGTGAGAAGATTGCTTCAACGGTTGTAGGGCCCCTGGGAAAACTGTCTGACGAGATCAGTCCCCGCGGGAATGCTGCTCAGGCTCGCAAATTAGATGATCTGATCTCACTGGAGAAGCGGGTTCATTATATTTACCAGGCGGATCAGATCGTGACGATTCCGTTTTCGGATGATGCGCTGCGAATTGTCCCGTTTTCCCTGGTCGAAAATCTTGACAAAGCCAAAGAGGGTTATCTGTTTGCTTCTTCCGTTTCTCCCCAGTTATGCATCAGAGGATCTCAGCTGGACTACCAGTTGGAATTCAAATCCAGTTCGCCGTCAGTGACCATTGAGTTGAGTGCCGCACCAGAGGGCATGCAGCTGTCAGAGACCGGGCGGCTGACCTGGCAGGTGCCGGAAACGTTTGAAGACAATTCTGTGTATGTGATCATCACCTTATATTCCGAAGATCAACAAATGGCGTTCCAGGTGTTCCAGCTTTTCGTCCAGGATGAGGCGAGAGGTTAACCGGTTCGCTGATGTATCCTGTAGATGCATTTGACAATTCTGATTTCAGCTGTCATCTGTGTATGCTCTTCCTGTTTAGCAGATTATAGAATTGATGTGAGGCAGCCATGGCCATTGAATTTCAGTGCAAGCAATGCGGTAAGTCTTATCGGGTTACGGACGAGAAAAGCGGTTGGCGGGTGAAATGCAAAGCCTGCTCGGCGCTGATCAGGATCCCTGTGCCTGCTAAAGACGATCTGGAATTTCTGGAGGTGTCCGAAGAGGAAGACCTGGAGGAGTATGAGGACATTTCCTACCTGGTGGATCGAAAGAAAAGCAGTCCTTTCGAAACGCAACAGAACGCTTCTCCAGAGAGTGACGGGACAGGGAAGTGGTATCGGATCGGCGGTGGAACGCTTGTGGTATTGTTGTTGGTCGGCCTGGGTCTGTACCTGACCTTGCCCGCAGGCCAGGAAGTAGAGCAGGTTGCAGAAAGCGATCAACCTGCCCTGGAGCCGCCAGTAAAAAGCGAACCGGAAGCAGCGCCAGCGGGGCCGATCTTGTCTAAACCCGACGAACCAAAATCAGTCGAACCAAGTCCGGTGACATCAAAGCCTGTCGAAGAACCAAAGCCAATGGTTCCCAGGCCTGTCGCGCCGAAGCAGGCAGAACCGAAGCTGGCAAAATCCAGGCCGGTTAAGCCCATGCCGGTGAAACCGAAGCCGGTCTCACCAAAGCCGGCAGAATCAAAACCAGCCAAACCAGAGCCGACTGCCATGCCGGTAGTGAAAGCTACTCCAAAAAAGCCTGAGGCACCCGCAGTGGTTAAGGCGGAACCGGTAGAGGAAATCGTGACACAGGAAACGATGTCACCTGAGCGATATCATAAAGTAGAAGATTCATTATCGAAAATCATGAATGCATTTCATAATTACTCTCAAACCCACAAGGGATTAGTGCCCGATCCCAAAATTTACAAGCATTACTATGATGATCAGGGGCGCTTGAAGGTCAGCTGGCGCGTGCATCTGCTCCCCTTTCTGGAGGAAGAGTTGTTGTATCAGCGATTCAAGCTGGATGAAGCCTGGGACAGTCCGATTAATCAGGCGGCTGCCAAATACATGCCTGCAATCTATCGCTCTCCTGAAACACCCGCGGCTTCGAATCAGACTCGCTTTCGTGGATTTGAAGATCCGGAAAGTGTCGCACAGCCGGCAACTGCCGGGCGGGCGCGGGGCAGGGGGACAAGCTCTGTGGCCTCAATATTTACAGTCGGCTCAAGAGGAAGGCTGAGGGATGTCATTGATGGGATTTCCAATACCGTCATGCTGGTCGAAACGGGGCCCGATCAGGCCGTAGAATGGACGAAGCCGGGAGAATTGGATCTGGCTTCCGTATCCAAATCCATCGGCAAGACTCCGCTGGGTATTCCTACCGCCTTTATTGATGGAAGAATCCGTTTACTGAAATCGAGCATTGATGATGAGACCTGGCGGAGTGTCATTCATCCTGCCGATCGAGCCAAAGTCGATTTAGACAAGCTTTTGCTTAAGGTTCGCAGGCCGATAAAAGTGACGACTCCTGAAAACAATCTGGTTCAGTTGAAGAAGATTTCATTTGGAATTTTGAGGTTCATCAATTCGCATCGTCGATTTCCCCCCGCCACTGAGCATGTGATAAAAGGGAAGCAGCTGTTAAGCTGGCGCGTGCACCTGCTGCCGTCCCTGGGGGCGCATACGTTGTATGCGCAGTTCAAGCTGGATGAGCCCTGGGACAGTCCGCATAATATCAAGCTGCTGGAACTGATGCCGGATGTTTATGAATGTGAAGGTGTGACGCAGCCCGGGCTGACTTCGATCATGAAGTTTGTCGGCCCCGGTACTCCCTTTGAGGTCGATAAACCAGGTCCCCCGTACAGTCGCATCCCAGACGGCAGAAAGTACACAATCCTGTATGTCAAAGCAGGACCGGATAAAGCGGTTCCCTGGACGAAGCCGGAGGACCTGACCCTTGATCTGGAGAATCCTCACCAGTCACTGGGAACCATCAAGGGAGATCATTTTCAGGCCGGGATCGCGGATGGAACCGTACGTGAAATTAAAACCGACATCTCTGCTGAAAAATTAAAGAATCTGATCAATCATCAGGATGGGCAGGTCGTCGGTGATTTTTAATTGGTCTGCCATTGCTCCAGCGGAGATCAAATATTGTTTCGTCGATCCGATGTCTGATCTGCCGGAGCGCATTACGGATAAACCATAGTCTCTCTCAATTTTGAGTCCGATCTCAATTTCAACAGCCTGGTGAATACCATTGTAACCAGCTTTGCAGACGGCCTGTACCAGAAGCAAACAGACTGTTGAATCAATTCATATGTTTACTGAAACGTCAGTGATGTAATCCAGGCTGGTAATGCGTTCTCAATTGCGTGAATTGAAAGCAATAAAGCTACCTAAGTTTAATAGTATCAGTGACATAACAGTGGTCAGCATATCGGTGAGCGATCAAGATCGCGGGTATGTCAATGCGTTTCATGCATGGTGAGTATGTTGAAAATGCATTGGATGTATTAGATGCTCGTGTCCATAATAAAGAAGCAAGGTGGGATGATCTCGCTTTGCACGTAATCCGCATCACTGTCCATTCCTGGAGAGACATGACCATGAAAACTCACATTAAGCGTTTCGTTTCGAGCTGTGCGATGTTCTGCATCGCAGGAGCCGCGTTTGCTCAGCAGCATCCGCCTCTGACGAAAGAGGCCGCTCAACAGGCTGACAAAAAACAGGACATCAGTAAATGCCCGGTGATGGGGGGCGCCAGTCATCCCTCACAGCGAGCTACTGCAGCCGGCAGCATGTCGAATGGAGACTGGTGGCCGAACCAGTTGAATCTGGATGTGTTGCATCAGAACTCGGAGAAGAGTAATCCGATGGGCGAAGATTTCGACTACGCGGCGGAGTTTCAGAAACTCGACCTGGCAGCCGTGAAGAAAGACATCAAAAAGTTGATGACATCCTCTCAGGACTGGTGGCCGGCGGACTACGGTCATTATGGTCCGCTGTTTATTCGCATGGCCTGGCATAGCGCGGGCACGTATCGCGTGACCGATGGTCGCGGCGGTGCTTCGGATGGCACACAACGCTTTGCACCCCTTAACAGCTGGCCCGACAATGCGAACCTGGACAAAGCCCGGCGATTGCTCTGGCCCATCAAACAGAAGTACGGCCGTAAAATATCCTGGGCTGACCTGATGGTATTGACCGGCAACTGTGCGCTGGAATCGATGGGATTCAAAACGTTTGGATTCGCCGGCGGTCGTGAAGATGTGTGGGAACCGCAGAAGGATGTGTACTGGGGCCCGGAAAGTGAGTGGCTGGGCGACAAACGCTACACGGGGGATCGCGAGCTGGAGAACCCGCTGGCCGCCGTGCAGATGGGTTTGATTTACGTCAATCCGGAAGGACCGAACGGGAAGCCTGATCCACTGGCGGCCGCCCGTGACATTCGAGACACCTTCGCGCGGATGGCAATGAACGATGAAGAGACCGTCGCGTTGATCGCCGGCGGACACACGTTCGGAAAAGCACACGGTGCTGCCACTCCCAAAGGCAATGTAGGTCCCGAACCGGAAGGTGCGAGCCTGGCGGAGCAGGGGCTGGGCTGGAAGAACAAATATAAAAAAGGGAACGCAGGCGATACGATCACCAGCGGTCTGGAAGGCGCCTGGACGTCAACGCCGACACAATGGTCGAACGGCTACTTCGATAATCTGTTTGGTTACGAATGGAAACAGGTAAAGAGTCCCGCCGGCGCCTGGCAGTGGACACCGAAAGAAAAATCCGCGCAGGGAACCGTTCCTGATGCGCACGATCCGGAAAAATCACACGCACCGATGATGTTTACCACCGACCTGGCGCTCAAGATGGATCCTGCGTACGGCAAGATTTCCAAACGCTTCCATGAAAACCCCGATGAGTTTGCCGCTGCCTTCGCGAAAGCCTGGTACAAACTGACTCACCGCGATATGGGACCTGTCTCCCGCTGCCTGGGACCGGAAGTACCTGAAGCTCAGTTGTGGCAGGATCCGGTGCCGGCCGTCGATCATAAACTGATCGACAAGCAGGATATCGCTGAACTGAAAGCCAAAGTGCTGGCTTCGGAATTAACGGTACCCGAACTGGTTTCAACGGCCTGGGCGTCGGCTTCGACTTTCCGTGGCTCCGATAACCGTGGTGGTGCCAACGGCGCCCGCGTGCGTCTGGCTCCGCAGAAAGACTGGAAAGCCAACGATCCGGCTCAACTGGCAAAAGTGCTTAAGACGCTGGAGCAGATTCAGTCCGAATTCAACAGTGAGCGGACCGATGGGAAAAAAGTATCTCTGGCTGACCTGATCGTGCTGGCGGGTTCCGCTGCTGTCGAAGCAGCAGCGAAAAAAGCCGGGCATGAAGTACAAGTGCCCTTCACACCGGGACGCACGGATGCGACTGACGCAATGACAGACGTGGAAGCATTCGCGGTGCTGGAACCCAAGGCAGATGGATTCCGTAACTACCAGGATCACGGTCACGTCAGTGATCGACCCGCTGCGGAGTTGCTCGTGGATCGAGCCAATCTGTTGACGCTGACAGCACCCGAGATGACAGTTCTGGTTGGTGGCATGCGGGCGTTGAATGCCAACGCGGCGAATTCACCACTGGGTGTCTTCACAAAGCAGCCGGGTACATTGACGAATGACTTCTTCGTGAATCTGCTGGACATGAATACCAAGTGGGACAAGTCCAAAATGTGCGAGCACTTTTATGAAGGCTGCGACCGCAAGACGGACGAACTCAAATGGATGGCCAGTTCGATTGACCTGGTATTCGGATCAAATTCACAACTGCGAGCCATCGCGGAAGTGTATGGCAGTGAAGACGCCGAGCAGAAGTTCGTCAATGATTTCGTAGCCGCCTGGACGAAGGTCATGAACCTGGATCGATTTGATCTGGACCGGTCACAGCAGAAAGCAGCAAAAGCGGTGGCCGTCGGCCAGCGCTGAAAAAGGAAGCAGGCCTTGCTTACATCGTTTGATGTGAGTCCCTGAAGTTGCGGAGGAGGGGCAGAGTGATGAATCGTAGGTGATTGCACTCTGTCCCTTTTTTCGTTACCCGCAGTATCTCGCCGATTCTGCTGAAGCGGCCGGTTCAGTTTGAATGATTACTGTTTACCGGCAGGGCGGCTTTGATTTCCTTTGCGACCTGTTGTGCGAGTTTGTCGGAGCCCGCTTGTTTAAAATGCACGTTTCCCGGGCCGGCCCAGAAGGGCGCGTCAAAGCCGGATGCGAGCTGGTGCAGATCGTTGATTTTGATGCCGTGCTGTTTCATGATCTTTGTTGCGACCTGGTTATACTTTAAGTCATCGCCGACGACGCGGCCTGCTTCTCCTTCCGGGACCGGCGTGGTGGTGGCCCAGATCAGTGTGGCGCCCGTTTTTTCAAGTTGCTTTACCAGTGTTTCCAGATTTTTCTCGTACTGGTCGAGAGGAACGGAGATGGTGCCGTTAACTTTGTCGCGGTGTCCCTGGGTTTTTGAATCGGGGTGCCGATAGCAGAGGTCGTGCAGACCCCAGTTGAAATGGATCACATCCCAGTCCGTTTTACCCAGCCAGCGCTCAAGATACTTTAGACCCCGTTTCGTATCGCCGCAATTCGCTTTCACGCGTTCCACGTTCGCCACGTCTTTGAGCAGTTCGATGGTTGGTTTGGTATAACCGATGGAAATCGAGTCGCCGATGATCAGGACGTGAGGTAAATCAGCCTCTGTTTTGTTGCTCTGTGTTGAGCCTTGGTTGTCCTGTGCTGTACTGCTGGAAGCCACACACAACATCATGAGGAGTGTTGTGAGAAGTCTGAAAGTGTGATGCAGTCGCGTCATGTCTCTTTTCCTGCCGGGGATGAAATGCGAAACCGATTTCATCCAGTATCAGATACGCTCAGACCGGGGTCAAGCAGGAGAGAGATGAATTGTCATCCAGTGAAACAAGTCGTAGTTGTTTTCATCAAGCACAAAAAAAGCGTTCCGGCCAAAAACGACCGAAACGCCAGTGCTTAAACCAATGTGACGAGACTTGGGTATCTCGTTCAACATAGATCAGTATTCGCCAATTACCTCTCCGTCGGACATGTTGCCCAGGAACTTGTAGGTTTCGCGGTTGACGTTTTCTGAGATGAACCGGACGGCACCATCACAAAACAGAAAATGTGCGCCGCCCACGTGACGGCTGCTGGCGCTGGCCTGGTTTGTACCATTGGGGATGAACGCGTCCGAGTCGTTGGTGCGGAGCAGGGTTGCGTACTTTTCGCCGTCGTAAGGACGACCGGCCCAGACAGAACCTTTGCTGAGCGATCCGCCCGGATCATCGTCTTTAATGGAAATTCCATCCCACATCCGTTCGCCCGACGCCATCGTGTTGCTGGTTCCATCGGTGATGTCGCGCATCCGTGTGCTACTGTTATAATTGAAGATGCCGCGTTCGTCTGCGTCATCACTGCGGTCGAACCACTCGTCATCATCAACGCCTTTACTGCCGCTGACGCCTGGATAGTTCGACTTGCCGAGCCCGACACCGTCTTCATTGTTGGTGAATCCAACGTAGGTATTGATGCCTCCACTGGCGTCCGAGGGGCAGACCAGTATAGGAACGACGGTCTGAATCAGACTGCCGGCAGCGCTTGTGGGAAAATTCGCTCCGTTAGGAGTCAGTTGATTATAGAGCGGTGCCTGATCGATATAAGGGAGGAGGAAGGTGTTCCAGCCCCAGTTACCCAGATCGGGGTCGGGGGCGCCTGAACCATCGTCGAACATCAGGACGCCTGGCGGTAAGACACTGTGAGTGTCGTGGTAGTTGTGCAGGGCGATACCAATCTGTTTAAGATTGTTCTTGCAGGTGGAACGGCGCGCCGCTTCACGCGCCTGCTGGACGGCGGGTAACAGCAACGCAATCAGAATTGCAATGATCGCAATAACGACCAGCAATTCGATGAGTGTGAAGCCTCGTTTGCGGGTTAAACTTTTCTGTTGCATTCGAAAACCTTTCTTCTGTAAACGATACGTCGTTTATCAAATGATGAGTTAAAGTTGAGAATTCAGCGAGCAATATGAATTTCTTTACTCCAGTGACTGGCCCTGCTTTTCAGTAGTGGTATTGCTGACGACTTCGAACAACGCGGTCGTACCGCTGATTTCATAGGAGACAGCGAGTAACGGTTTTCCTGTCGGACTCACGTCGGCAGGAATGAACGTCAGGCCTTCGGGCCCCAGGTCGCCTGCCTCTGGTTTCTTCGTCGATTTGTCGAAGTCGCGCGTGATGACATAGTCGCAGAAGACCGGCTGTTTCGGATTGGTGAGGTCGTAGATCATGATGCCGCTGTGTCGTTCCATGCCGATAAAAGCCACGGGACGACCCTCGAACATTCCCACAACCAGTCCTTCCGGCTCCGGTCCTTTGTTGTCGCTGCGGTCATCGAGATCGTTTGACTCATGATCGGCGTTGAACGACTTGGGAAAACGATTCGCTATGATGCGTTCAAATTCGTTGCCATTGTTATAGACCAGCTGGCCTTCCGCACTGCGGATCGAGAATGACCGTCCGCCAAAACAATATATTTCTTCGTAGAGTCCATCACCGTCGGCATCACCGTTGGATGATGTCACCATCAGCCGCCCGAGTGCTTTAGGAGATTGCAGTTCTTTTGCGTTGGGGAACTTTTTCGGGTCGAGTTTCAGATCACCCACTCGGGCTTTCTCACTGAAGCCGTCGAAGTCGCGGTGGTCCCCTTCATCAGCAGTAATAACGTACGCCGTACCGTCAACCTCAAAGGAGTAGATGGCATCGGGCTGATACATCCCTTTGACTGGCCAGGTGCGAAGCTGAATCTTCTTGTCTTTGTTGCTGGCATCAAAGGCATTCTCGGGAAGCGAATGATCTTTGTAACCCAGTGGCACGAGATCGACGAGTTTACCTGTTTCGAGATCGATGATCGCAAACGCATTCGCTTCCTGCAGCGACACCCATGCGGTTTTGGAATCAGGGGAAACGGCGATGTATTCCGGCTCGAAATCCTGGGCCGGCGTTGCATCCTTTCCGAAAACGCGTACGCCAGATGGCAGTTTAGACTTGTCATTATAAGCTGTGAAATCAATGTGAACGACGGAGGCATCGGTTACCGCTGCCACACCATCTGTCAGATCGATGAGCGAGACGCTGCCTTCCGGATTTCGCGTATAATCTTTTGTCGCTTCTCCTTCATTGGCAGTAATCAGCCAGTGCCCATCCGGTGAAATGGTGAGCATGTCTGGCTCGGGGCCGACGTGAACGGTCTTCAGCACTTCACCTGCGGGTGAGAGAAAAACAACCAGGCCCGGTTCCTGTTTTGGATCGGATGAGAGGGCGGCGGCGATCACACCTCCTTTCGCCGTGATCGAGTTTGGTTTGGAACCCAATTCTGCCAGATCAACCGACTTGAACAACTGTGGTTCGGACGGATTGGTAATGTCAAGAATATCGACGGCGACCCGCTCTCCGTCTACAACAAAGAGTCGTTTCGAGTCCGTGTCGAAGGCACAGATTTCCGCCGTCGATTTTTTCCTTGTACCATGACGATAACGTCCGAGAAACTTCAGGCCGACAGCTTTGGACGCTGCGGGTGGTTCCGGAAGGGGGTCGGCAATTTCACCAGCTCCGCCGCTGTTGGGTTTGATATTGTTCGCGACGGCATCCTTGCCTGCGGTATCAGAACAGCCTGAGACAATAAAGCTAAAGACGCCGAGAATAATCACAGCGAAAGCGGGTAGACGGCACGGACGCGGCTTTGCTCCAGACTGCGGTGCGAGGTGAGTCATGTTGTATCTCTAAAAATGAACTGAGTGAAAATCGGATGCTGGTTAAAAACGATTGCCGAAAAGTGCACGAATACATGTGTTTCAATGTGAACGAATTCATGCTGTTAAAACTAACAACGGAATATGAAGAGGGCGGGAAGAAAGCGTTAATGTTTGGGGTGTGCTCAGATTTGTCTGAATGCATTTGCAGTTCAGAACAGACAGGAATTAAGGGGGCAGTGACTGTTTTGAGCCTGTGAACAGGCATGAAAACCAGGTTTCATACCTGGCGAAAATGAAACGAACCCGAATCAAGAATCTTCTGCGTTAATATATGATGAAAATCATGCTAAGAATCCCTGAGGGTGATTTTGACCCGGTTTATCATGCCTCTTAAGGTGACGCGCCTCGCAATCGGAAGGTCGTCGATACCATCCACGGATTAGCATTCATATTCTGATATTCAGAAACTGCTGAAAGTTTTTTGAAAGAAGCGAACCGGTTCTCACTGCGGCCTGTCTATTACCAGCAGTCGACAAGTGTGGTTTAGTCGGCTCAGAATATTTATGCCTTGCGAGTGTGATGGATGCACGATGGTCTTCGGAACCATCAGACGGGGTTCGACTCCCTGGTGAGGTACTTTTTGACGCTGATACCTGATGGCCGGGGAACTGCCTGCAAAGCAGTTTGAAGTGGGTTCGATTCCCACCGGCGTCTTTAACCGACCAACTGTCGGCTCGGACTACATCTTTATGACAGAAACGATGTCTGAGTGATTTCTTCGTTGGCCGGTTTGTTGAACAATCCAACTGTCCGTCGGGATTACATTATGACGGTCCTGAGGTAGCCAACCTGGAGCGATCCAGGGAAGGTGAGCGCAACGGCATCTCTTTGAGATGGTCTGGCGTGTGCCCACTGTCGGTCTCACATGCAACCGATAAGAGCGGCCGAGAGCAGCAACAATCTCGACAACCCTTCGTTGGGCTTATTAAGAACATTTGATCGACTGCCAGACTGGAGTACATGATCTTTAATCCGGTGGTTGCGGGTTCGACTCCCGCCGGCGCTATTTTCAATGTGTGTCGCGCCGTAGCTCAACGGATAGAGCACCGTAAACGCTCTGGTTTAATACTTCGTCGATCATTTTTCACAAGAGACATAACCGACTGCCGAATGGGAGTACATGAAAGTTGTGGGTTCGAGTCCCATCAGTGCAGAGTGTTTAAGCATTCGGCGCTGTAGCTCAACTGGCAGAGCATTAATAACTCTGGTTCAACAACTTCGTCGGTTATTTAAAACAGACTCGACTGCCGGTGTGGAGTACATGGTTTAGCTGGTTCAACTCCTGCCCGGCCGCTTTGTTACAAGAGTTATGCGGCCGGCCCCTGTGAATCGCGTGTGTGGTATCGCAGGGAGGTCTCTGCCCATTACTTCGTCGAGTGCTATTTACAGGATCCGGCTGCCGTCAGTGAGGACTGACGCCTTTTTCGCCGGTTCCATTTTTGAAGGAGGCTATGATGGCCAATAAGTCTTTGTTTTCGAATCGTCAGAATCAGTTTCCACGTGCAGATGCGCGCAATGCAGCCGGAGGGCGGGCTTACAAGTATGAGCCGAAGCATGCGCTGGCACAGCTGGCGGCAACCGGTACATTTAACGGCGTGTTCTATGCGAATGCCCAGGCACAGCTGGACGAACTGCGTACGTTGATCAACCAGGTTGACGACAATCGGTTCCTGGCACAACTGGCCGTGTATGCGCGGGAGCGGGCCTGCATGAAGGACATGCCGGCGGCGCTGCTGGTGACACTGTCGACGCGGGATACCGAACTGCTGCATCGCGTATTTGATCGCGTGGTGGACAATGGTCGCGTGCTGCGCACGATGTTTCAGATGATCCGCTCGGGACAGTTTGGTCGTACGGGCCTGTCATCAAGTCTACAGCGCGCGTTTCAGCGCTGGTTGAACGAGGCTTCCGTGGGTAAACTGCTGTCGGCTTCGATCGGTAACGATCCGAGCCTGCGCGACGTTCTGCGGCTGGCACGTCCGACACCTGTTGACAACGCACGGCGTGCGCTGTTTGGCTGGCTGACCGATAAGGAACTGGCAAAGTGGGCTCCTGCAACTGAGGCAGATTTGCCAATGCAGGTGCAGGCGCTGATCGCCTATCGCTGTGCAGAGACCGAGCGCGAGCAGGCTGCGATCGTAGAAGGTCTGTCCGTGCGCTGGGATCTGCTGGCTGATGCGGCGAAAGGTCCGCTGGTGTGGCGTGCCATCGCCCGTCAGATGGGTCCACAGGCGCTGCGGATGAACCTCAACACGCTGCTGCGTCATGACGTGTTCAAGGATTATGCGCTGATTGACGAGGTGGCGAACCGCCTGGTTGACAAGGAGGCGATCCGACGTTCGCGGCAGTTTCCGTACCAGTTTCTGGCAGCGTATCTGAACGCGTCCGATCAGATTCCACACAAGATCACAAAGGCGCTGCATGAGGCTGCTGAGATCGCCTGTGGAAACGTGCCTGAGTTGTCAGGTCCGGTGGTGATCGGTCTGGATACGTCCGGTTCGATGGCGAGTTCGGTGACGGGCTGGCAGCATCGCAGTTCGTACAGCAAGATGCGCTGTGTGGACGTGGCGGCGCTGTTTGCGGCGGCGGTTCTGCGTCGTAATCCGGACAGCGTGGTGATTCCGTTCGATACGCGGGCGTACAACGTGCGGATCGATCCAGCCGACTCGATTCTGAGTCTGTCGGAGCGACTGGCGAAGTATGGCGGCGGTGGAACCGACTGTTCGATTCCGCTTCGCGAAGCCAATGTACGACTGGGTCAGCGCGCGTTTGCCGGCTGTGTGCTGGTGAGCGACAACGAGAGCTGGGTTGGTACAGGCCGACATGGTTCGACCGGTGTGATGACTGCGTGGCAGACATTCGCGCAGAATCAGCGGCGACTGGGCGTGACGGATCCCAGGCTGGTGTGTATCGACATTCAGCCTTACGGTTCGTCGCAGGCTCCGGAGCGTGACGACATCCTGAACATCGGCGGCTTCAGTGACGCGGTGTTCAACGTGGTGACGTCCTTCCTGAGCAACAGCGCCAGCCGCTTCGTTGCGGAAGTCGAGTCGATCACAGTCTGATCGATGTTATTGTTAATCAGGGACACCCCTGGTCTGAGATTTCGGGCCAGGGGTATTTTGTTTGTCAGATTCGTTTAGGACGCTTTCGTCAGTCCTCTCTTGACAGTTTATTCTCATTTAAACGAAAATACAGTACCGATTCCCTTGATGGGAAATCCCGAAATCATTCAGTCAAAATTAAGTTCTGATAATGGTCGAAGACATATTTGCGAATTCGATTCTGGTTTCCCTTGTCGCCGTACCATTGGTTTTTTGGCTGGGACGGCAAAAGGTGTATGACATATTCCGTACCCACGGCAAGTGGACGATTTTATTGAGCTGTGTTGTGGCCTTTAACATTGTTGCAGCCATCGTACACTTGAGTTTCGGAACGCGTGTTTCAGGCGTCAATGTACTCTATTGGGGGGGCATTCTGTTCCTCGCATTCATCTGGATTCGAACGCTCGCTTTGCTCACTCATCAAGTTTCCACCTGACCAGGCGTAGCACACGGAGCCGCGGTCGGCGCTGAAGCCAACTGTGAGTAATCCAATTCCGACACCAGCAACACACAGCACTGACGGACATGCATCGGCAAGGCCATCACGATTGTGGCGATTTTTACGGACGGTGGTTGTTTCCGTTCTTGTGTGTTGTTGCTTCGTTGCTCTGGGGGCGATCATGGGGGGGTACTCAGTTGCTACACGGGCAAAGCTGAAGAAATTCCGAAATGGAATGGATGGTCATATTTCATGTTTTCAGTGAAGGAATTCAGTAAGTTTGGCGCAGTTCTTTCTTTTCCATTTGTATTACTTGCGTTCGCAATTTCCAGGTCTACTTCGCGGTCGAACAAAGAAATCTGATCGGAAAGATGGTGACGATATGCAGTCTTATCTGGAAGGAAACAGAACATTTCGTGCTGTTGAAAGTGTGAAGAATGATACTCTGGAATTATGAGCCAACTCTGCTGGTTTCCTGTTCGCTACGCTCACCCCGAATTACATTCGGGGCCACCCGTCAGAGAAATTATCATTACCAAGAAAAACTGATGTTCTGACAGGGCGTGCCTGTCAAACGCACCGGTCGCCTGCTGATTTGCGGGCAGGGAATGATTTCATTTTTACGGGCCGGAAAAGAGGGCTTTTTCTTCTTCGTCCTGCACGATGATTTTCGGGCGGATAAACAGGAAACTGCGGGTCTGCTCCACACTGGTGTACTTGTAGACCAGTTCGCCAGTGTCTGCTGTCTTAACTGTGACGGGGATTTCTGTCTTCTGCTGGGCGATTTCGATGAGGATCGTCTGGCGATCGGGAACCGTATTCACGCAGGTCCACATGGCGGCAGCAGATAGTTCAGGATTGCTGATCCGCAGGTTGAGGCGGATGTCGAGGCGGTCTGTGGAAATGACCGGCTGGATATAGCAGGGATGCTGCAGCGGGTGCTGTTTGCCGCCGGCGGTGTAGTTCGTCACGCCAGCCGTCTGTGCATTGAGCAGGGTGACCTGGGGCGCCTGGATCAAATTTGTCCGGGCGTTGTTTTGTGCCTCGTTCAACAGCAGGGCCACTTCTTTATCTGTGAGGATGATGCCCTCGAGGGGGCCGTTGTTCTGTGGCTGCTGGCGGGCGGTTTTCTGCTTGTCGAGATCGAGGCCGATCTGTTCCCAGAAGTCCTCTGGTACGTTTTCGAGAAAATGCATTTCCAGCGAAATCTGGAAGTCCTGCTGTCGACGAAGTTCCGTAAACAGGTCCTCGATTCGCTGATGCGTCTGTGAGGTCTGGCGGATGACGAGACTCTGCGAGGCCGCATGCGGTTGAATTGAGCCGTTACCTCCGACGGTCTCCCAGCTCTCGGGGTCTACTGTCGACTGGATGAGGTCGATGAGCGATTCGAAATCGATTGCGGGCGTGTTTGGCACGGGTTCTGTTTCGTCAGCAGGCACCGGACCGGCGAGGGGAACGGGAACTGCTAAATCGGCAACCGGATAGCTTACAACGTACGGTTTTCCCAGAGAGCGTGTTCGGCTGGTGATGACGACGACTTCGTCTCTGATGATATACGCGAGGTCCATAGGTTCCAGCAACAGATTGAGAACACTCTTCGACTTAATGCCTTTGACTTCGATGGTGACAGGAGTCTTGGGGGTTAAGCCGACCTCCTGCAGTCCAAGGGAATCAAGGAAGAGGTTAATGCCGCTCTGCCGGGAGATTTCTCTTAACACTTCGGACAGAGGCATTTCTTCCATCGTCAGTGAAATGGGTTGCTGGAGTGCTTTCCAGGTTTTCAATTCGAGGGGAGAGGCATTCGCCGGTGGTTTTGCGTTCGGGGAATCTGCTGCGTCGACCAGGGAAAAGGCGGCGCTCAGGGTGAGCATCCAGAGGGTGAGAGGTAAGAAATATCGCATGCTTTGCTTCCTTTCACGACTGGGTGGCCCCAGTTCGAGGTGATCGATTCCGTTCCCAGCGGGTAGGTCCAGTGGACCCGCGCCAGGCCTGCGTGTGGCTCTGACAGCGGCGGCGAATCGCATCCACTTGCCCTCACTGGACTTGGATGATTGCCCTGTTTCATCCGGCAATGAACTGCTATTGTTTAATCACAATTGTTTACTACCAGAGCCGGGGCACTCTACCCGCAGTGCCGGAAATCTGTCAAGAGGAACCAGCGACATGCCAGCGGGCTGGAAAGAACCGAAACTGAGTGGTGTGTGAAGATTGAAACCTGGAGGGGAGGGTTTGCACGCCACTACAGTGACGAACAAGAATGACGGGAACAGTATGATTCAGAGTCTTCAGATTGATGACGGGGCGTCACGGTTGCAGTTGTATTCACCAGGTTGTGATCCGGGCGGCTGTTACCGTGCGTTTTTTTAAAATCTTGCAGGAAAGGAGATGGAGAATGACACCAGCAGACCTGCTGACCGCGTTGTCGATCAAGATTTACGAACCACCGCTCTCTGAGATGCGCGAAGATTGCAGAATTTGTGACCTGTCGGATCCGGTGGCGGTATTGATGCTTGTTATTGACTTTGAAACAGAGGTCTCCATGAGTGGGATCAACATTTTTCTCGGGAATAGCAGTGGTCAGTATGCACATGAAACCGTTGTTGCATTGCAGACCATCGGCGCACAGACTCAGGCGATCCTGCTCCAGAAAATTCTGATCGTAGCTGCCAATGCCGGCATGACGCATGACGCGATTCAGGCAGATCGGTCGGGTCTCGAGGAGTTTTCGATCACGAGCTTCCAAAAACTGCATGGTGACAAATGGGATGCCGCGTCACACGAAATCCAGGAGATCGAAGCGGTAATCGACTATACAGAGATGATGTCCTGTGCCGAGTCCTATGTTGAGCGTTACAGTGTACAGATTCATCAGGCGCTGGGCATCTCACTAGATTGAGACTATATAATTTCGGATTTCTATACGGGTGTTTAAACGGAGCCGGAGGAAATATTATGCCTGACCAGCGCAAACATCGTGGTGCGCATCCGCAGGATCAGAGTCTGTTTGATACTGTTTCCGAGCCGGGGCTGCGGCAGGCGACCTGTGACTTAAGCTGGCTGTTGACTCGCGGGTATGCGCCTGTTTCTGCACTCAAGCTGGTGGGGGACCGGTATGCTTTGAATGCGCGGCAGCGAACAGCCGTGGGGCGTTGTGCCTGTTGTGAAGTGGAAGCCAGTCGGCGCGCAGCGCACCGGGTTCAGACGCAGGACCTCGCCAACAGGGAATTGTGGGTCGATGGTTACAACGTGTTGACGTCGCTGGAAGCGGCGTTGTCGGGCGGAGTCATTCTGCAGGCCCGCGATGGCTGCTATCGTGACATGGCCAGCATGCACGGCAGTTATCGCAAAGTGGCTGAGACGATCCCCGCGATTCAGATCCTGGGCGAACTGATGGCGGAGTGGAACGTTGCCACCTGTCGCTGGCTGCTGGATCAACCGGTCTCTAACAGCGGGCGGTTGAAGACGATGCTAAGGGAGATCAGCGAGGAGCATGGCTGGAACTGGGAGATCGAACTGGTGCCTGACCCCGATCCCGTGCTGAGTCGAGCTGACCAGATTGTCGCTTCCGCCGACAGTCAGATTCTCAACCAGGCCGAACGCTGGTTCAACCTGGCGCGTTGCGCCATTGAGACGCGGGTACCCGCTGCCTGGATTGTGGATCTGTCGGGAGAGTGACGAAAGCTCAATCAACAGTAATCAGGGTCAGTCTGAATCTAAACAGCTGACCCTGATTACTGTTCTGTCAGGCGACCTCCGGAATCCCGGTGTGATCGGCGGGGCGTGAAGCGGAGGTCGGCCAGTGAAACCGGCGCTGATCTTCCGCGATAGGGACGTCGTTGATGCTTGCTTCGCGGCGGCGCATTAAACCTTCTTCATCGAATTCCCAGAGCTCATTGCCGTAGGCGCGAAACCATTGACCGGCCGCATCGTGGTACTCGTACTGGAAGCGGACCGCGATGTGGTCGTCTGAAAAACTCCAGAGTGCTTTGACGAGACGGTAATCGAGTTCCCGTTCCCATTTGCCAGACAGGAATTCCCGAATTCGATCGCGGCCCTGCAGGAACTGGTCGCGGTTGCGCCACTCTGAATCCGGGGAATAAGCCAGGGAGACTCTTTCGGGATCGCGGCTGTTCCAGGCATCTTCTGCGGCTCGGACTTTAGCGGTGGCGGTTTCGAGAGTGAACGGTGGTTTGAGAGCGGACATGAGATTCTCCTTTATTGGTTTGGGTTGAAATAAACAGACAGGTCAGTATACTATGTGCTAAAAAAAGTGGATGACCTCATTCATAAACGTAGTGATGTGAATTTACGTAATACTTCATAAATAGAACAATAATCTGAGATGAGGTCTAACCGGGGCTAACGCCCTGCGGCTGATGAGTCTTTTCTACAATCGAGCGTCTTAACAATGTTAGTATACTGAACAGTCTATTTAAGTCAATAGGGGATCGTGTGGTTCTTGCAGATTTTGTTTTCGTAATATGTTTCGCCACGGGGTCTGTGAGACTGCCTTGGCATCAATTCATCTGGACCTGAACCCTTTTGCGCCTGTAGAATCCCCGCCTTGCTCCGGTTTCTGTATGAAAGAAAATTCACAATGTGTTCTCAAGGAGGAGCTGATGTTGCTGAGTTATGGACGCTACCGGAATCGATATGTTTCAGGGTTCTCAATGTTATTCATTTGCGTTGCTGCTCTGTTTTGGGGAGAGCATTCCGCACTGGAAGACGTCAAGGCAGCGGCAGAGCAGTCTGAGGAAGACCAAACCAGCTTCCATGCACTGCCCGCTGAATTCAACCAGGCTCAGATTGAAACCATACTGATGAGCAAAAGAGAGAGTCCACCCAGGGCGAATCGTCAGTGGATTGAGATTGATGGGAAGCTGGCCAATCAGTTGTGGACCCATTTGCGGACCGCACGTCTCAGTAAAAAAGAAGAGTCTGAATACTTCCTGCCTGGTGCGCTCCCCCAATTTGCGCCTCCCTGCTACGACGCGATTGTGATCTTCAATGATCGAGAAAAGATAAATCTGACCATGACTGCTGATATCGCAGAGGTATTCGTTGATTCCAAAAAACTTGACACCTTGATGATTCTGCTGCGGTACGATGAAAGTTTAGTCACGCGTCTCAATCAGATCTTCTTTCCTGCCGATAAATAAGGTTCTGGTTGTCTTAGTCCTTCAGTCTCAAGAGTTTCACGTCTCCAGGATACTCAAATGGGGTGGCCTGGTTCTGGATTCTCTGTGAGCGCTGCGACCTGCGCTCGGCCCGAATGGCATTAGGGCACACCCGTGGGGTCTGGACCGGACACTTTTATGCTCCCCCTCTCCAGGTTCCTGCTAAGCTCAAGTTTCTAATTTAGTGTTGAGATCCTTAATTCGTTTATCATTTTGGTGGCTTTTGTAAAGCGAAACTGCAATAACAACTAGTTTGATACAAAACAGCAGGATGCTGGCGTTGGACTGGTTGTTTTTCCATGCATCTCCTATGAAGATTGTATCGGTGACACAGCAACCGATACAAAACCCAATCGAGAGAACAATTGCTAGTAAAAACTGAAGATTATTTATGACATACTGAGTCATTTGATAGTAGTCATTTCCGTCAGGTGGCCCTTGAATTCTCCGGTAGTTTTCACAGGCCAGAAAAAACAGGCCGCCTAAAAATGCCACATAGCCACTCATGAGCAATCTGATTCCTGCACTACGGTGAACTTCCTCGATAATTGTTAATGCACAGAAAGCGACGGCACCTGTCAAAATTGAAATCCAAAAATATTTGACAAACTGTTTCTCATCCAACACCATTGGATAACCTTTCAATTCAGCAGGGCAGAAGAGAGGACTCTGACTCGTCATTGAATTCATCCGCTCTGGAAATATGTGTCACGAACTCCCAAAGGCCTGGTCATCATCGCGCATATTTTTCAGTGCGCGGTCGACGATGCGGCGGAACTGTTGTTCCAGTTCGTCGATGTTTCGCTTTTCCTGGGGGAGAAGCATCCAACACAGTTGCAGAGCCTGGCGCACGCTCTGGTCCACCTGTGCCGGGCTGAAGAGGTCGCGCATCTTGTCGAACGACTCTTCGTCGTTGGGGTCGAATGTCTGAAACGCCATGGGTTGGGTCCTCTTATCGGAACAGAATGATAAAACAATCTTACGGGTCGACCTGCCAGCGCAGGTTTTGGAATGTGGGTTGCGGGCCGCGCCAGTTTTTGCCGAGGATGCGTTGTTTCGTTTTGCTGCCGCGAGTGGGACGCTGGGCCTCGGCGGGGGTGAGCTTCAACTGACGGATACCTTGCCAGTCTGATAACGATTCGCCGGCCAGGTTTTGAAAGTCGGACGGTTTGAGGGTAATGGTCTGCCAGTCGGGGCCGCCGTTGAGTTCGACTTCGGTGGCGTAATCATCCAGGACGACCACCATTTGATTGGCTTCGGCGGCGCGAACTTCCAAAGCAAGTTGTGCCTGCGGCGGTGCTTTCCAGAGACCGTCATTCAGTTTGTGGGTTGTAATGGCCCATTTGTCGGGTTGATACGAAAACCATTCCTGCCGCCAGTTGTCCTGGAAATCTTCAATCAGCAGGGAAGGCTCGCGCGTGGCCTGAACGCCGGCTGCTTGTAATTCCGCTGGTGAGACCATCTGCAGCAGCGATGAAAGGTTGAACGACTTTGTGGTGTAAGGGCGATAATAATAGCCGGCGCCGGACACCGGTTCGTCGAGGGCATAGCGGATGTTGGTATACACCCACAGTGGCTGATTGACATTGCCCAGGGGGAGCTTCGCAATCCAGCAACCAACTGATTCTGCCGGTTTGACGTGATGCCAGAAGCGATGCTTGGTATTGAGCCGGTCCTGGGGACCTTCATCTGTTTTGCCCTGTCGGGAGTAATAGACGTCGATGGAGTGAATGGTTCGGGATTCGTCGGGGATCACTGTGAAGCGGGGCACGCCGTCTGTGGTGTTGAGCGTCAACTCTGTTTTGGGTGTCTGGGGAAACGTAAAGCTGCCTTTGAGATGCTGATCCATCCACAACATGGTGGCGACCTCGAAGTCGGGGGTGTCCTGATGATTGTGGTGCGGCGAACAGGTGACGCGCCAGTCGCTGCTCTGAATTTCGGCGATGGCGGTCGGTAGATTACCAATGCGCCCGTGAAAATCGTTGGCGGGGCTGAGGAAAATAATCGGGCAGGTGATCTGTTTGAGGCTGGCGTTATCTCCCAGCGTCTGACAGAACAGGGGGCTTCGGTTGTAGCGGTCGCTGATGCCGCCACATGAGGGGGCGGCTGCTTTGACGCGGGCGTCGGGGGCCGTCAACACGGTGAGCTTGCCGCCCATCGAATGCCCATAAACTCCCAGGCGATCGGGGTCGACCAGGGGCTGCCGTTCGAGGAATGTCAAAGCCCGACGCGCGGCGAGCGCACACAGGAACCAGCCACTGTTACGCGGCGATTCAATGTTGTCGAGCGTCCAGGCTTCCGGCTCAATGCCGGGAAACTGATTGCCCGGGTTTTTTCCGGGTGCATGATAGCCGTCGAGCGCGCCCCAGTCTGTGGTAATGTTATAGCGGGGATCGTCGGTCTTGCCGTCCCAGAACAGTTTCACTTCGGCGGGCGTTACCTGGTAGTCGGGGGCGTTGATGCGTCCGGCCCAGGCGATGGAGAGGGTCGCGTACCCGCGTTTGGCATTCAGCAGGCAGGCCCGGTAGTCGGCGTACTGTCCGCCGCCATGAATCTGCAGCAGGCCCGGCAATTTCTGTTTGTTGGCGACAGCCTGTTTGGGATAACCAAACACGGCCGCGAGCCGGGCGGTCTTACCTTTGAAGACGCCGATACGGAAACGGACGATCTGCAGGACGACGCCGTCTTCTTCCCATTCTTTAAGCACTTCAGTTTCCAGCGGTTCGCTGCGGGGATCAAAGCCGGCCCACATTTCTGCGAAG
>TARA_R110001592_G_C13192625_1_pt1 | contig 42595 bp, 34 predicted proteins | sample TARA_R110001592 | Tara Oceans TARA_R110001592 (sample SAMEA4398387) | marine metagenome | biome: Polar Biome; feature: [SRF] surface water layer (ENVO:00010504); material: water (ENVO:00002006), including particulate matter (ENVO:01000060) such as... | depth 5 m | reverse complement strand
GGCCCGAGTCATGGGATTGCAGGAAAATCCCGAGCAGCTTAAAGGCGTCGGCATGGCTGCGCGCGAAGAGCTCAAAGAGCTCGCTTTACAGGTAGATGATCTGATCGTGAAAAATGCACGCATGCTCGAAGCGGCAATGTTCGCATCAAAACGTATCGTCGATCTGGTCGCTGAAGCATTACGCGACACGGCGAACGAGGCCGGCACGTATTCCAAGGGCGGCTCGACACAATTGCCGCAAAATAAACAAAACGCACGCGGCAGCGCGATTTCGCTCGATCAAACACTTTGACCTAACGCCCGGAAGAATACCGGCACAGAGATAAGAGAGACCTTATGGGTACGATCACTCAGGCACTTCGAACCGCACAAAGTGGCTTGCTGGTAAACCAGCGTGTCATGGACACGATTGCGCAGAACGTGACCAATGTGAATACCGAAGGGTATTCACGCAAGATCGTGACGCTCGAAAACCAAGCCCTTAATGGTACCGGTGCCGGGGTCAAGATCTCGGACATCATCCGGCGTGTCGATGAAGGACTATTGAAAAGCGTCCGTCTCGAAACCGCCGAACTCAATACATTTGCGGTTCAAGAAGACTATTACTCACGATTGCAGGATTTATTCGGCGCTCCAGGCGACAACTCCTCCATCTCACACGTGCTGGACGAATTGACGCGCGCCGTCGAAACTCTGGCGCAGACACCGGAACGGTCTCTTGAAAAGACGGAATTGATCCGTCAGGCCGAAAATGTGGCACTGACGCTGCAAGACCTCTCAAATTCTATTCAGGAATTACGGCGCCAAGCGGATCAAGAACTCGGCACGATCGCCGGCGAAATGAGCACGCTCGTCAACGATATCGATCAGCTCAACGACGACATTATTTCAAACAGTTCGGTCAGTCGCGATACGTCGGACCTACGCGATCAGCGCGACCAAAAGCTGACGCAATTGTCCGAATTGGTCGACATCCGCTATTTCTATCGTTCAGACGGCGACGTCGTGGTGTTTACATCGAACGGCTCGACCCTTGTCGATACCGTGCCACCCGCGATCACGCACACCGCCGCCGCTGCGGTCACGCCGACAACGACTCATGCGGAAGGCGATTTCTCGGGCTTTTTCATCGGCAACAGCTCGGTGCCGGCGAATGATCAAACAACCTCATTTCGTGACGGCAAGGTCAAAGGCCTGATCGATATGCGGGATTCCGTATTGCCCGATCTACAAAGCCAGATCGACCAACTTGGCGCGACGCTTCGCGACACCGTAAACCAAGTACACAACCGCGGCGTCGCATTCCCCGGCGGACAGGAATACAACGGCACGCGCATATTTACCGAGTCGGCAACGCAAACCATGCAACTCGACCCGACGAACAGCGCCGACGACGTGGCGATCGTTATTTTCGACACATCCGGCAACGAAAGTAAGAAAACCACGCTCAACACGATCATGACGGACGCAGGCTTCACATCGCGGGGCGCGTGGGAGATCGACGACGTCGCCGCCACCATTCAAAGCTGGCTGCGGAGCAATGGCGCCACCACCGCCACGGCGAGCATCAATACGGCGGGCAAGTTTGATATCGCGCTGAACAATACAAGCCTAGGCTTAGCTTTTCGGGATGAAACCGCAACCGCCGCCGGCTCGACCAGCGCCGACGTTGAAATCGGTTACGATTCCGATGCCGATGGCTCGAACGATCAAGTAGTGAGCGGCTTTTCTAATTTCTTCGGCCTCAACGATCTGTTTGTCGACAACCTAGGCGACAACATTTGGGAGTCCGACGTTCAGGCGGCATCCTATACCTCAACGGCAGGCACACTGACCTTTCGTGACGGCAATGGTGCGATCGGTACGCTTACGGTCACCGGCAACAGTTCGCTTCAAGACATCGTCGACGCCATCAATATCGACACGACGCTGAGCGTAAAGTTGACGGCAGCCATGGTCCCCGATGGAAACGGCCAGCGCCTTCGCATTTCGCATAACGATGGCTCGAGCCTCCAGATTACCGATGGCAATGCCGAGACCATCCTGTCCGGTATCAATTTTGATATCGCGAACGTTCGCGTTGGCAGCACGCTGCAAGTGCGCGAAGACATCAAAACGGCCCCCGGCCTTCTCGCCACAGGTTTGCCGCAGTGGGATAGCTCGCTCGGCGGCAGCGGTCAGTACTTTATGAGTGTCGGCGACGAGACAATTGCCAGCGCAATGGCGGTGGCAATGACCCAAAATTCAAGCTTCTCGGCTGCAGGCGGTTTGTCGACGGTTCAGAGTACATTTTCGCAGCGCGGCGCGGCGATTGTTTCGACGAACGCCAGCCTCGCCTCAACAAATGATAATCGCCTTAGTTCGCAAAAATCACTGACGGACTCGCTCGTCTTCAAACAACAATCCGAATCCGGCGTGAACCTCGACGAAGAAATGGCCAACCTGATTATCTTCGAGCAAGCCTTTTCGGCGGCCGCTCGGGTGATTACGACAATCAACGAAATGTTCGATGCGCTTGAGCGCATCGTTTAACCGGAGGCAAGAAACAAATGTCTCGTATTTCATCCTATGCCTCGAACCAGCAGTTGGTCGGACGGCTCCTGCAAACGCAGGAACGGCTTCTCGACCTTCAGTATCAGGTCAACTCGGAAAAAAAGTCTCCGACGTATTCCGGTATCGCGCGCGATTCGCAGCGCTTGATCAACATCGAGAATTCGCGTGATCGGTTGACGAGTTACATTTCCAACAACGAGCGTGAGCAAACGCGGCTCAACATCGCAGATACAGCGATCGAAGCGTTCCGCGTATCGATCAACACCTTCAACAAAGAGCTGAGCGCATACACCGCCGCAACGCCGACGACACGCGAGAATATCGATAGCGTACAAACCGCAGCTTTCCGGGCATTGCGGGACTTCGAGGATTTGCTAAATACCGAAGTTGATGGCAGATTTTTGTTTTCAGGCGGGCGCGCGACGACCGAGCCGGTTGATCTTGGCGTCAATTCAGTCAGTAGTTTTCAGGCGACCTATGACGGTGCCATTGTGAAGGTCCCGGAAACCCGCGATGCGAATTTGCAACAGCTCTCGGTTTCCAACGACGACAGCAACGACAATTCACTTTTCATCGACAGCAGTAATTTCCTGCGCTTTCGGCGTGACAGCGACGGCGTCGCGGCGACCACAGGGTCCAGCACCATCGAAGCAACATCTGCCGTGTTTGCAAATCTAAAGGCCGGCGCTACCATAACCATCGCCGACACCACATCGAACAATGGCACCTATACCGTCGAAAGTGTCTCCAGCGACGGTAAGACGGCGACAGTGCGCACCAAAATGCTGACCGACGAGACACTCTCGATTGCGTTGACGAACGAAGCCCTTGTCGGGCCGGTTTCGATACTTTTGGAATCAGACACCAACGGCACGGCCTCGGTGGTCACCGCAGGCGCCGATACCACCTTCGATGCCGCCGCAGGCACCATCACCGATACCACGGCCGGTGGTCAATTTGCGGGTATGACCGCAGGCAGCTTCATCACCGTTTCGGGCACCACATCAAACAATGCGACGTACAAAGTTGCCTCGATTGACGGGACAAACTCGGTCATCACGCTTGAGCCGTTGCCAACGGTGATCACCCTGGTAGACGACAGCACGATCAACAACAGCAATACCGGGACCTTAACTTTCAGTCGCAGCGGCAACACCATCACGGCAGCGACCGCCAGCGCATTTAGCAACGTTTCGGCGGGCGAAGTCATCACCGTTGCTGGGACCGACGAAAACAACGGCACTTATACCGTTTCAAGCATCTCCGCAGACGGCAAGACCATCACGATCGACGCCCTTAAACTCACCGACGAAGGCCTTTCTGGAAACACATTCTTCGATCTGTTCACCAACACCGACGTCAGTTTCAACGCCACGACATCGACAATCGAAATCCAACGCGATGGCGCCGGCACCGCTGTCGCCAATGCATTTAATGGTCTTTCGGTCGGCGATAAGTTTACCGTCGCAGGCGCAACGACGGCGGCGAACAATACCACCTACACCATCGCAACGATTGCGTCGGATGGATCATCGGTTACCGTCGAAGAGGCCATCAACACGACCGAAGTCGATGCCGACGGGGTCACGTTTACCGGCAGCGGGAATGGTTATGCCTACGAAAGCAGCTCGTTGATCACTTATACCGACGCTACAAATCGAATTACGGTTCGAAATGCGGGCGACTCGGCGGACATCACCGGTGTGTTTTCATCACTTTCGGTCGGCGACAGCATTGCCCTCTCAGGCTCTGCAGGCGGTTATGATGATACCTACACCATTACCGCGGTGGCGTCGGACGGCTCGTATATCGAAGTTTCCGACGCCAATGGAACGCTGAGCGGCGTCGGCGACGGCACCGATGCGGCCGAAGTGCGCTTTCAGGTTTTCGGCGCCAGCGGTAGCGTTTCGTCTACCTCGTATTACGCTGGCGACGACAATGCATCGACACACCGTGTCGATGACAACCGCAGTTTCGAATTCGACATCCAAGCCAATGATCCCGCGTTCGAAAAAGCGGTTCGTGCCATGAAGTTGATCTTGCAGGGCGAGTACGGAACCGAAGGTGGCCTTGATCAGAATTTGGGCCGAATTAACGATGCAAAATATCTGTTGAATTCCGCCCTTGAAAACACCGTCAGCGGCACACCGCCATTCGGCACCGAATTGAGCGGCAGCATCGAACAGATGGCGCAAGACGTTGGTTTCAGCAACTTCCTAATTGAAACCATCAATAGGACCCACACATCGTTTATCGGTTTCCTCGATCAATCGATTGCCAAAGCGGAAAACGCAGACCCGCTTGAGACAATTACCCGGTTGCTGGACGATGAACGTGTTTTGAGCGCGTCATATCAGACGTATGCGCGGATACGACAGCTCAGCCTTACTAATTTCCTTTAGGTTAATTTTGAACTAATATTGACATAATTAGTTCAATCCGGTAAGCTGCTCGTGATTGAAGGTGTATGATCACTTGAAATTGACTAAAATGGGCGACAAAATGTTGGCCATGTGTCTCAATGACACCATGAGATAAAATAGGGTTTTGCTAGCCGGTTTTATCTCATTGCTCTGAATGGAGAAAAATGATGAGCAGCGGTATTAGCAAGCTTCCTCCGCCGTTTCCGAATGCGGCCCAAGCGTTAACACGCGTTGCAACCGATGCACAGCTTCGTGCTCGTGTCGAGCAAGCGTCTGAAAATGCACCAATCCGCGCTGAGGCTGAGATTGCCAAGAGCGCTTTAAAGAGTGCTCCGCTGGGCAGCCTTAACGATAATGCATCGTCGGAGACGGGCACGTCGGAAAACAGTGGCAAAGTGGACATTAACGTCTGAGCTTTCGTTGACGTTTATCTACCGACTTGGATTTTGGACGCTCGCAGGCGCAAGCCGGCGGGCGTGTCCTTGCGCCTACGTTTCGGCAGACGTAATGTCGGCAAACACGATACATTTACGTTAATGCGCCGATGGATCGGTCTTAGTCATTCTGATACCGACATTATCCTAACGATGGAGCGCCGAAATGCCTTTGAAACTAGATTTGAAAACCGGCGAAAAAATGGTCGTTAACGGCGCGGTTCTCGAAAACGTTGGCCCTAGCGCAAAAATTTTGGTGCACAATATGGCTTCTATTCTCCGGGAAAAAGAAATTCTCTCTCAGGAGGAAGCTCGGACCCCAGCATCGCGCGTCTATTTCTCGCTTCAATGTGCGTATATGTTTCCGCAAAACCGTGAAGACCATTTACGCACATTTCGATCCCTGCTCACAGATTATCTGAATGCTTGCCCAAGCGCAGCAGATGTTGGCGACGAAATCTCGGAATTCGTCGATATCAATGATTTTTATAAGGCACTGCGGTCATCCCGAAAATTGATCGCACACGAAGTGGGCACGTTGGATGCCTTCAATTCGGATATGACCAAACTCACAGAAATTGCAGCGGGTGCCGACAATGACGACGAGGACGATGAACTAGAATCTTCGATGCAGGATGAAAACGAGGGGCCCAATGACAAGTAACGACGACGCGACCAGCCAAGGCGGCGGCGCTATACCAAGTGCAGAATCGATAAAAAACCTCGTCGATCAAGCTGAACGTATGGGCACACAGGTCCTCGCAGACGGCAACTTCAACCAGGCGGAAACCGTTTTTAAAGAATTGCTGAGCGTCGACGGCACCAACGCAATTGCCTTGAATGGCTTTGGGTTAATCGCGATCGCGCGTGATGAAGTACCGAGTGCGGAATTGTTTTTTCGCGATGCCGTCCGCAGCGCCCCGGATTGGGCCGAGCCTCACAGCCACCTCGGCGCTATTTACATCAAACAAGGCAGACACCGCCGTGCTATTCGGGAACTCAATAAGGCGCTAGCCAACGCGCCGGACGACATCGACGTCCATTATTTATTGGCGAGTGCATACCAGCAAACGAACATGCTTCCAGCCCAAGAGAAACACCTGCGTGAAATCTTGTTGCGCGAACCGACCCATGGATCCGCCAACAACGACCTGGGCTGCATCGAGATACTGCGTGGCAACGCCAGCGAAGCGGAAAAACTGCTTCGCGTCGCCATCAAGTCCAAGGCACCGAAGTCTTCAGCGTCAAAAAATCTCGCAAACGTCCTTTTGATGAAAGGCGACGCGGTTGGTGCAGAAGCGATTTTCTCAGATATTCTAAAGGAAGATCAAAAAGATATAGAGGCCCTGATCGGTCATGCCTCGGCTAATAGGCGCTTAAATGATCTGGAGGCTGCGCTGCTGAGTGCCAAACGCGCGCTCAGCTTGGCACCTGATAATGTCGCGGCACTTAATCTCGCCGGCACAATTTATCGTGAACTCGGGGATTATGATAACGCATCCAAGCAACTGTCCGCGGCATTGGCAATCAACAGCAAAGATTCGTCGGCGCTTGCGAATCTCGGAATGCTTAAGCTCCTCAAAGGCGACTGGGCGGATGCGTGGCCGTTGTATGAAAGTCGCCTCCAAGCGCAAGATTTTAAAAACCCGTGGGGCGGCTTCAATTTGCCGACGTGGCGAGGCGAGGACCTCAATGGTAAACGCATCCTCGTTTTATCCGAACAGGGTTACGGCGACAGCATTCAATTCGCACGTTTCATTCCCAAGGTTCATAAACGCGGTGCAGAAGTCGCGTTTGCAGCACAACCCGAACTGACGCGCTTATTCGACGGCCAGATTGGCGGCGCGACGGTTCTCGACATGGCCAACCCAACGCAGCATAAATTCGATTTTTGCACCCTGCTGATGAGCTTGCCGGGCACGCTTCAGATCAACGATCCAGCGCAGGTCGACGGCACGCCGTACCTAACGGCAAAAGCGATGAACGATGCGATGGCGCAACGTCTCGCACCCTTGTCGGGTCTGAAAGTCGGTATCAACTGGCAGGGCAACACTGCTCACAAAGAAGACAGGAAAAGATCCATTCCCATGGATGCCTTGGGCGCCCTGACGTCGATACCCGGCATCAGTTGGATCAATCTGAATTTCTCGAATGCGGTCGATGTTCCCGATCATTTCATAGATGTTTCCGATGTGATTAACGACTTCGCCGATAGCGCATCGCTGATCAACGCTTTGGACCTCGTGATCACCGTCGATACGGCAACCCTGCACCTTGCCGGCGCGCTCGGTGCACCGTGCTGGGGGCTGTTGCCCTTCGTGCCGGATTGGCGATGGGGTTTAGATAGCGAAAAGACCAGCTGGTACGACAGTGTGCGTTTATTCCGCCAAGATGCGTTAAACGATTGGTCCACGGCGATTGATAAAGCCGCCGGCGAGCTCAGCACTTTTGCAGCAAACGGCGGCGCTTAACCGGCCGTCAAAATATCGCGTAATATGTCGACGACCTGCATCTGGTCTTGCTCGCTCAGAGTCGGGAACATCGGTAAGCTTATCGCCACTGCGTAAAACGCCTCGGCGTTCGGGTAGTCACCGGTTTTAAATCCAAGGTTTTGATAATATGGCTGCTGGTGCACGGGAATGTAGTGCACTTGCACGCCAATCCCCCGCGCACGCAACGCTTCAAACACCCGCCGCCTGGGCGCTGCATTTTGGGTAAGGCGAATAACATACAGATGCCACGCCGAATTGTCGGGATCAGAGATCACCGGGCAATGCAAAGGCAAGTCCTTAAGCAACGTGTCATAACGTGCTGCCAGCGCGCGACGGCGCCGGATGAAATCAGGCATCCGCGTCAATTGTGCAAGACCAAGCGCGGCTTGGATATCCGTCATCCTGTAATTGTAGCCAAGTTCAATCTGCTGATAGTACCAGGGCCCCTCGCTTTCGCCCTGCATCAACGTCTCGTCACGGGTCACCCCATGGCTCACCAAGCGTTTCAGCCGCGCCGCCAGTTCTGGGTCTTGGGTGCTCGCCGCCCCGCCCTCACCTGTGGTAATGATTTTGACGGGATGAAAGCTGAACACGCAGATATCGCTATATCGGCATGCCCCGACCGGCCCTACGTCGTCGCCGGCACCGATCGCATGGGCGGCATCTTCGACAACATGAAACCGATATTTTTCGGCCAACGCAGCAATCGCTGCCATATCACATACGCGGCCGGCGAAATGCACCGGCACGACGAGTTTCGGCAGCCGCCCAGATACTTCCGCATCCGCCAAACGTGCGGCCAAATCTTTGACGCTCATACACCCCGTATCGGGCTCGACATCGACGAATCCAACATCGGCACCACACATAATCGCTGCGTTCGCGGTCGCAACGAAGGTAATCGGTGTCGTCCAAACCAAGTCCCCGGGCCTAACACCTAGCGCCAGATAGGCCGCATGCAGCATGGACGTCGCACTATTGCCGACAATCACCGCATGCGCACCGCACATCTCGGCAAGCGCGGCTTCAAACCGTTCAACCGTTGGGCCTTGCGTGATAAAATCGCTACGCAAAACCTCGACAACAGCTTCGATATCTTCATTTTCGATATTCTGTCGACCGTATGGGATCATCGTATCTGAACTACCGACAGACAGCGCAATTCATTCTTTTTCAAGAATTTGCGCCTAAAAAATAGATAGAGATGCTTAAGAGCGACATCCATGCATACGTATGGATCGCCATCTTGTATCTGTCGTTGGGTAGGTGTCAGTCTCATGAACCTCTGTGTCATCCCTGCGCGCGGGGGCAGCAAACGAATTCCTCGAAAAAATATTCTCGAGTTTTGTGGCATGCCGATTATCGCTTATTCCATCAAAACGGCAATAGCCAGCGGCTGCTTCGACAAGATCATCGTATCGACCAACGACCCTGAAATCAGCGCCGTCGCGAATGAATACGGTGCAGAAACGCCGTTCGTCCGCCCCGAAGAATTATCCGGCGATTTTGTTGGCACCGGCGACGTTATCGCACATACTGTATCATGGGCGCGCGATAATGGGCTCAGCGTCGATTATGCATGTTGTATCTACGCGACCGCACCGCTTTTGGAACCGAGATTTATATCCGAAGCGTATAAACAGCTGATCGACATGCCCCAAGCCGCCTTCTGTTTTTCCGCGACCACTTTTCCGGCACCGATCCAGCGCGCACTACGGCAAAACGCCGACGGACGCGCCGAGATGTTCAACCCCGACAATTATGCCGTCAGGTCGCAAGACCTTGAACCTGCCTATCATGACGCCGGACAATTTTATTGGGGCTCAGCCGATGCATGGCTCTCGAACGCAGAAATTTTTCTAAACAGGCCAGTCATGTACATCATGCCGCCGACCCACGTCCAAGATATCGACACACCTGAGGATTGGGCATTCGCAGAACTTTTGTTCCACGCACTTCAAGGTTCAAAGAAATGATTACCGAAGATACCGGCGACGCAATGCATGGTTGGGCACGGGATATGTTCCCGTATCCCCGCAGCCTCAGCGGGCCCGGCGTTGAACAAACTTTCGCATATCTGAGCGACCTTATCGCGGGCCTTAAGGTGCATCGTGTCAGCACCGGCACACAAGCTTTCGACTGGACGGTTCCGGACGAATGGGCAATCCGCGATGCCTATATCGAGAACGAAGCCGGCGAGCGGATCATCTGTTTTTCTGACAACAATCTGCATCTCGTCGGATATTCGGAGCCGGTCGACGTGTGGCTTAATCTCGACGACCTACAGGACCGGCTATATTCACTGCCGGAACAACCGGACGCCATCCCGTACGTAACGTCGTATTACAAACGCCGGTGGGGGTTTTGTCTTAGCGAAAATCAGCGCAAGACGCTCAAACCCGGAAAATATCATGCGGTCATCGATGCGGACCTAAAGCCAGGTCATTTGAAATATGGCGAAATCATCATCCCCGGTCGCGAACAAACCGAGGTGATGCTGTCCACGTATATTTGCCACCCGTCCATGGGTAATAATGAAATGTCCGGGGTCGCCGTCGCCACGGCGCTCGCAAGATGGCTGCAGTCCGCTCCCAGGCGACATACCTATCGGATTATCTTCGTCCCAGAAACCATCGGATCGATCATCTATTTGTCGAAACACCTCGCGCACCTGAAAAAGCATTTGATCAGCGGCTTTGTGCTGACCTGTATGGGTGACGAGCGAACATATTCTCTGATGCCATCGCGGACCGGCAAGACATTGGCCGATAGGGTTGCGCTGCATTCGCTCAAGCAACTAGAAAGCGGCTTCGATCATTATTCATTTCTGCAACGCGGAAGTGACGAACGGCAATATTGCAGCCCTCTGGTCGACTTGCCGGTGGTTTCAATCATGCGCTCAAAATACGCAACGTATCCGGAATATCACACATCACTCGACGATCTTGACCTGATCACGCCGCAAGGACTTCAGGGCGGCTACGAGATCATCAAACGCTGCTTACAAACACTCGAAATGAATTACACCTACAAAGCGACGATGCCGTGCGAGCCGCAACTAGGTAAACGAGGCCTTTATCCGACATTAAGCCGCACCGGCTCGGCCGATCAGATACGTGACACCATGAACGTTCTGGCCTACGCAGACGGCACGCTGGATATCATAGACATGGCTGAAACCATCGGCATAGATGCACTGGACGCCAACAAAATCGCGGAAATTTTGTTTGAGCATGAGTTGCTGGAACGTATGTAAATGTCACACCCAGATACACCCGGACTAAAAAATCATATAATTACAAATGAATGTCAAAGAAGTGGAATCAATTATTAAATATTTAATTAATGTTATTCAAAATAAATAAAATTTATCACGTTTTTAAACTTTTCTTGGCGGGTTTTATTGGTCACACTAGGTGTAATCAATCAACGAAATCAGTCAGAAATGAAGATCGAAATTAAACGCAATGGTTCAATGCTAATCCCAATTTTTTAAATAATTTACCTTATTTTTTGAATTTTGCGATAAGGTTCTAGCGTTAAGCAGGAGATATCAATGGCTGAGAAAACGCCCTTAAAAGAATACCAACGTTCAAACGTCCCGACCACTGGGAACGCCAGTAACAACGAAGCTTGGGCGCTGATTGAGGCTGCGCGACAAATCGCGGCAATTATTCGGTTTGGCGATCTAACTGCGCCGAAAGATAAAAAACGGCTCCGTGCGGCGTTGCGCTTGAACCTTCGGGTATGGACCATCATTCAGGCAGAACAAACCGCCGGTGAGTCGCTATTGCCCGAAGAAATCAGACTCAACATCTTAACCCTCTGCAAATTCATCGATAATCAAACCGTTGATTGCATGATCAACCCGACTGCCGAAAAAGCAGTTGCCTTGATCAACATCAATCGAAACATAGCGGCCGGACTGATGGGCAGCGTTTCAGATGATGCCGAACCCGTTAAAACAACGGACGAGAATGCGCAAGAAGATGCCCCAGCAATGGGAATCGGTGATGGCGAAGGTATCAAAGTATAAACGTCATCCGTCGCGCCAAAACATTTTGGCAATAGGAAACTCGGCACTTGAGCGCCGGATTTGGAGTATACGGTCTTGAGCCAAACAACGATCCACGCTTTCAAAGAACCAAACTTTGATTTGAACGGTAAAACAATCCTCATTACCGGGGGCACCGGGTCGTTCGGGCGCGCGTTTTTCAAACAAATCCTCACGACCTCTAAGCCCAAAAAGGTCATTATTTTCTCTCGGGACGAATTTAAGCAACATGAAATGTCGCTGAGCTTCCCGAAAAGCGAATACCCTAATGTCCGATATTTTATCGGTGATGTGCGCGACGCCGAACGCTTGCAAATGGCTATGCGAGGCGTCGATTTCGTGGTTCATGCAGCGGCTTTGAAACAGGTCGAAGCCGCGGAATACAATCCATTCGAATGTATTCGCACAAACGTTTTTGGCGCCGAAAACGTGATCCGCGCGGCGATCGCCAACAAGGTTGAAAAGGTAATCGCGCTATCAACCGATAAAGCGGCGAACCCCGTCAATCTATACGGCGCCAGCAAACTCGCATCCGATAAAATTTTCATTGCAGGCAATTACCTGAGTGGGGCGGGCGGCACGCGGTTTTCGGTCGTCAGGTACGGCAACGTCGTCGGCTCGCGCGGAAGCGTCGTTGAGGTATTTCGGAACATGATCGAGTCCGGTCGTGAGACCCTACCGATCACGGACCCGATGATGACGCGGTTTTGGATTACCCTCTCCCAAGCTACGCAGTTCGTGTTGTCGTCTTTTGAAATGATGGCCGGCGGCGAGATATTCGTTCCAAAAATCCCGAGCATCAAAGTCACAGAACTGGCAAAAGCCATGGCCCCATCGATTCCGATCGAATTGATCGGCATCCGCCCTGGCGAAAAGCTCCATGAAACGATGATCACCATCGAAGATAACCGCACAACATCGGAACTGCGCGACCGATATATCATCGAATCTTCACTCGATCTTTCGATAATGAGCGTCAAAGAACGTTTTGGTGATCAGATAAAAGAGCTGAAAAACGATTTCGCGTATACCAGCAACGACAATGAAGACTGGATGGATGCGGAAGATATCCGCGCGTCGTTACACGCGCTCAATATGATGCCCAACACCTAGCGCATCGATTACCCTGCTTGAACGATGAAGCAGGCCGCTTGCGGCACTGTTTCGTCTTCACCAACCTCATACGCGGCAAAATTCGCTTCCCGCAAAACCTCGAAACCGCTGGCTTCGATCTGACGGCGCACGGAATCGTTGTCGCGATACAAATAAATATGATCGCGGTTCGGCGCATCGAGTGCTGCGGTCAACAAACCAAGCGCACCGTCACGCATAACGCCACGAATCGACCTCAATAGGACGTTTGGATCTTCGAGATGCTCCAATAATTCGACCGACAAACAACAGTCGAACCCACCGTCGACTTCTTTGCCGACTTCCTGTTTTCGAGTCGTATACCGGTCCGAAAACGCCCAGCGCTGCAACATAAGGTCGGTATGGTCGATTGAACTGTCACTGATATCGAAACCCCAGCCGCGCATGCCCGGCAGCGCACGCAAAAGCTCTTTCGAATAGAATCCCGTGCCGATCCCGACATCGCAAAATGTCTTGAAATCGCCACCAGTCAGGCGCGAGAAAAAGTTTTCCCGCACCCACTGCAACTGCCGAAAATGATGCGGCCACATGTAGTGCGACAACAACAACGCCGGCAAATAGACCGAGCGCATGTATGCGTCATTTTGATAGACCGCTTCCAGCGCCTCGGCATACGAAATGTCGTCATACCGTAATGTTTTATCGAAACGGCGCTGCAGGCGCATCGCTTCGATACAAAAGCGGCCGTAACCTTCGACGGCATTTTCGATCATCGCGTTATCGTCGTTGAAATATACCGAGATTTCCTCGTCGAAAGCCTGTGCCCAATCTTCGCCAAAGGTGTCGAGCTGATCATCGACGGCACGTTTAAATAACGGCGCTTTCGCGGCAAACGCGTCTTTAACCTGCGCGATACGAGCGGGAAGCGCTCCGGCCATCACGCAAGCTTCTCTTTGATCGCGATGATGATCAACGGCACGCTCAGCATCTCGACGACGTCTTCATCGTCGAACATCACCTCGAATTCCTGCTCAAGCGCCATGATCATTTTCATGTGCTTCAGCGAATCCCACTTTTCGATGGTATCCATGCTCGAGTCCGCTGTGATTTCGCTTTGATCGACACCGAACACCACAGCCATCGTCTTCGCTACTTTTTCAAATAATGCTTCATCAGTCATATTCTGCCTCACGATTGCGATAAGCGGATGTAATCCGGCGCGTCGGACGCACGCACGTCTAGGTCCATTTCAAAATCTTGCACGCCATTCGAATTGCCGACTTTGCGGAAACCGGCATCTGCAAAAAACTCACCACAAACTTGATTTTTCGCCGATGTCACGTGGCGCGCCGTCATCGTTTCAGTGCCCCATTTTTGCTGCACATCTGAAAGCAGTGCATCAAGAAACTTGTGTTCGAGGTTTCGCTCAAATACGCGGCAGCTCATCAACATACTATCGATATGCGCGCGTCCCGGTGCAGTTTTTTCGACAATCGCAACAATCGTCAGCCCCTGCTCGCCGAATTTATCCGCGCTAACGCCAACATAAATCGCATGCTCGTCACTGTCGGCCATCACCCGGATATCGGCCTCGCTATAGACTTTTTTATCGACGTTAAATTGATTGGTTTTCCCGCTCAACTGGGCGACGCGCGCGAACTCTGCCTCTTTGACAGCATGCATATCGAGGGTGATATCCAACGAGCGTAAATAGGATTCGGTATCGCTGAATGTAGCCTTTGCGGTTTCCGCTTTTTTACGCGCCGCGTATAATTCTGCCCGGTTTCCATCTTCCGAAGTTTGCGCGGCGCCAAAGAAAAACCGCTCACCCATCGCGATCATGGCGTGGGGGTATTCGAATAATTTGTCGGGTACCTGCACGCAGTAAACGTCGGGCAATTGGCTCGAAATCATCTCAATTTCAAACGGGCTGTCGTCCACAAAGACAAAACTGTCGAGCCCTAAGTTGAGCTCCGCCGCCAGCGATCTAATGTTTTCGGCCTTGTTTTCCCAATTGATTCGCATCGCTGCGACATCGCTTGGCTGTATCAGGCAGTGTGGATTAGTGCGCATCACATCAAGCACGTCGGCTTCGTTGTTTTTAGAACAAACCGCCAACACGACGCCGCGCCGCACGATATCAAGAAACACATTCTGCGCCGCAAAGAACGCATTACCAGGGTATTCGTCGGGGTCGAGCTTAATGCCGTCCGGCCCATCCTCACCCAACACGCCACCCCACAGCGTATTGTCGCAATCAAGAACCAAAACTTTTTTACTCAGCCCCAACAACGCACGCGATATACGTGCCAAATCTGCGGCGTATCGTGTCAGGAATGCGGGGCGAAACGGCGCTTTCGCCATCAGCGCATAGCGCGAGTCCAACGCCTGCGCACGCCCGATGTCTTGAATATATCCGTTCCAGTCGCACAGAAAAAACCGCTCCCGGTGTGCGCGCACGTATTCGCGGATCCAGTCGTTCACCGCATGGATCGTACCGCTTGTGGAGCCCGGCGCCGGCGCACGCTCCGTCGGTGTGCTGGGTAGAACAAAGGTATTTACGGCGATCGCAGCGTTGCTTCGGGTGGCTGCGAGATCGAACAACTCTTCAAGGCGCGACGTGACGTCGTTCGGCACAACATCAAACCTCGTCGCAAACCCTTCCCAACCGAGCGACAACACCAAAAGGTTCGGCTTTACCGCATGCAGTTTCGAATTGTCGCTGACGAGTTCCTGATGCAACACATTAAATGGCGCCATGTGTACCGAAGCGTCGACGCCGTCACGGAGCGCATGAAAGTCGATAAATGTATCGAGGCCGTTGAGCGTCAAATTCGTCAGTACATAAAACGAGAAATCTGCCCGCCCGCTGATCCCTTGCTCGCGCGCTGTTTCCAGCGCACTTAAAACATCGACAAGTTTGGCTGTGTCACATTCTTCGAGACCAACATGCCCGCTCATAACGTCGTTTTACCGCCGTTGACGCGAATCGTCTCGCCACTCACGAATTGCGCGGCATCACTGACCAAATAGGCAACGGCGCCAGCGATGTCGTCCGCCTGGGCAAGGCGACGAAGCGGCGTCTGCATTTTCGTCGTAAGACGTGCCCGCTCTGGAAAGTCGAGTGCCATGCCGATATCGGTCAATCCTGGTGCCACGGTATTCACACGAATACCGCTCCCTCCCAACACCTCGGCAAGATTACGTGTCAGCGCATGCAAACCGGCCTTCGCAAGATTGTACGGCAGCCACGTCGGTGGTGGTGATTGGTCGGCGACGATGGAGCCTATGTTGACGATAACGCCCCCGCCATGCGCCTGCATGTGTGGCACCACATTCTTGATGCATTCATACGCGCTGCCGACCTGCGCCGTATATTCTTCGACGATGTCCGTCCATGACAGGTCATCGAAGATATGCTCGATAACCGGCCCGCCCGCATTGTTGACGAGACCATAGATTTCGTCGACGTGCATCGCCGCTTGTTCGATCATGGCGGCGACGTGTTTCGGTTTGGTGATATCGGCATGGACCGGCCATGCCTTGCCACCGGCATCAATGATCGACGCACAGACTTGTTTAGCCGCGTCTTCGCTTGATCGATAATTAACGATCACATCAAATCCGGCGGCACCCAATGCCTTGGCGATAGACGCCCCGATTCCCCGCGACGCCCCGGTGACGACGATGCCGCGCGACGCCGTACGGGGCGCAATTTTTTCCGCTTTGGGCTCCTCTAAAAGCTTCACCGCGCAGGTGCCGCGCAGCACCTGTTTACCGTCTTGATTGGTGATGCTGCACGCCAGATCGAGGGTGCGCTGGCGCGTATGCACCTCAACGACGGTGGCCTCGACCGTCAACGTGTCGTTGACGCGAACCGGCAATAGAAACTCAATAGACTGTGAGAGCCATAACGCGCCCGGACCCGGCAGCTTTTTGCCGATGATCGTCGAGATAAACGACGCCGACAGCATGCCGTGCGAAACGATGCCGCGCATGTCCGAGCTTTCGGCCCATGCCGCATCGGTGTGCAAAGGATTGTCGTCACCCGTCAGATCGACAAACGACTGAATGTCGGCTGGTGTAATTTTGTGATGCAGTCGGGCTGAGTCACCCGCTTTGAAATCGGTGATCTTCTTCACGATGTTTTTCCTCCCGGCACCAAGTAAGGTGTCACCGCATAAACGAAGCCCGCCCCTACAGATGCAAGAACGACACGCATGCCCGGCTTTAACCGGTTTTGCGTCATCGCATCGCTAATGACCATACCAAGTGATGCGTCTGCGGTGTTGCCGATGTCTTCGATATTGGTGACGGTATCGTCCAAGGTTTTACCGATGCGGCTCAGAATATATTCAATCAAACGCAGATTTGCTTGATGCATGAGGACCAAGTCGACGTCTTCTGCAGCCCAGCCCACATCGGCCAAAGATTTTTTGATCAGTCTTGGCATTTCCACCATGACCTCTTTCCAAACCGCCAGCCCGGCGTGCTCATAAAACCGGGTGTTGGGATGGTTATCCAGCAAATCCTGGGTCAACGGATATGCTGAGCCACCGGCGCGCAAGCGGACAATCTCATAATTTTTACCATTCGTGCGGTGGTAGGTCTTGAGAATACCGCCCTCGCCCTCGACCTTGCCCATGATCACTGCCGATGCGCCGTCTGAGAAAAAATATGCGGTGTTCACGTCGTTCACGTCCAGAAACGGCGACTGCTTCGCAACACCGACAACGGCGGCGAACTTCATATCCGGGTCGCTGAGCAGCATCGCACGCGCAGTTTCGACGGACATTTGAAAACCGGCGCAGTTCGCCTGAACATCGAACGCTGCGGTATCTTGGATACCTAAAGCTCGGCATAGGCCCGACGCCGTATTGGGATACACATAATCGCCGCTGAAGGTCGCGACGATCACCGCTTGGAGATCGACGGGCTCAATCCCGGCGCTTTCAATCGCTTGGCGGAGCGCGTTTTCGGCCATCTCGGACGCGGTTTCGTCGCGCGCGATAAAGCGTTGCTCGACGCCGCTTTTGGCGACGATTTCGGCCGCGTCGATACCCAGCCGCGCCGACACTTCGGCGTTGGTCTCAAGCGTCTTTGCGACGTATTTTCCGCACCCGATAAAATCGATCGCCACGATTAAACAACCTCATCCAATAAATCACGGACCACTTTATTATAAGCGAATTCCGTCTCTGAAAGCGTAATGTCGCCGTGCCCCGGAAAGATTAGCGTACGCGGCGTAAATTCTTTCTGAATATAGCGCATGGCCGCGCGCATAAGGTCCCGATCCTCGCCCACCGCGGTACGCACACCTGGCACTCGGTTGTTCAAAATGATATCGCCGGTAAACAAATATTTGCGGTCCAAATCATAAATAATACAACAGCCCGGCGTGTGCCCCGGCAAATGGTGGATGGTTAACCCAAAGCCGTTAAGCATATCGATAAACCCGGCGTCATAAGCCTTGCGTGCCGACGTCGGCGGCAAGTCGAGAGTCCGCTTCGCAATCAGCATCGCGTATGTTTTCGCACGCTTAAATTCGATCTCGTCGCTTTCATGATGCCAAAGTTCATCAATAAAGCCGCTCTCGATAAGTCCGGCAGCAGCACCGATGTGATCAAAGTGCGCATGCGTCAACATCGCGAATTTCGGTGCGACATCAATATCATGGCAATAGCGGATGATATATTCCGCGTCGGCGACAGGATCTATGATAATCCCACCCTTCGCCGTATCGACGATATAGCAGTTGGTATTGAGCGGACCGAGCACGAGGCGATGTACGGCAAAGTCTGGGGATTTCATCTGCAGCATTAAACGCCACCCAGGAAGATACTTTGCCCCCCAACATCGTCGTTTTCGGGATCGCAATAGAATTCAATGATCTTCATAACACTGCCGATCTCGGCGAATTCGCCGTGCGGTATAAGATCGCGAATACGTTCCGGATTGTCGTGCGCAGCGCGTTCCAACATCCCGGTCTGCATCGCCGAAATCGCCAAACAGTTGACCGTAATACCGTATCGGTGCGCTTCGACGTTGGTGATCTTCGAAAAAACCTCAAGCCCCGCCTTGGTCGCGGCATAGACACTGTCGCCCTGCTTACACAAGCGATGCGACATTGAAATCATGTTGAGTATCCGACCGGCCCGACGCCGCATCATCCGCTTTAAGACGCGTTTCGTCAGCAGCATCGGTGCCATCAAATTGACCGTGACCTGATTGACGATATCCACGTCCGACATCATCACCAAGGGTGTCGGCGCCAAAACCGCAGCGTTATTGATCAGCACACTAATATCAGGATAATCTTTGACGACCTGATCGACGACGCTGGCGATCTCATCAGGCGACGCAAGATCACAGCGCACCCCCGTCACGTTGGGCGCGTCGATGCAGTCGCCACTTTTACTCAGCGAGATAACCCTGTTGTCCGCCGCCAGCCGTTCGACGATTGAGGCGCCGATGCCGCGCGACCCGCCTGTAATGAGGATCGTCTCGCCTTTCATCAACCGGCCAACTTGCTCATCACATGATCGGTCATACTGTCGACGCTCCGGAACGGCGAGACTGCGCTGACGATGGCAGTTTCATCAACGATTTCGATCTCGTTGCCGGTTTTATCGCGGATCGTCTCTTCGAGTCCGACCACGATGCCCACGAGGTCCAGCGAGTCGATGACACTGCCACTGCCGAAAAGATGAAAGTCGCCGGTAACCTCCTCCGACATCCCTTTGTCGCGGAGTGCCGCTTCAACACCTTCGATGATTAACGCTTTGACTTCTTCGGAATTCAAGGCTGTCTCCTTCACATACACATATTAATGCGACTGATTGCGTGGGTAGGCATGACTATGCCGGAACGGATCGGCTTCGATCTTGCTTTTGAATATATCCAACGTTCGTTTTATGTCCGACATACAGAACATCGCGCCCGCATAAGAAACAACCTTAAAGCAGTTGTCTTCTTGAAGCTCGTCCCACCAGGCGCCCCAGTCGGTATTGTATTCGTAGTCATCGGTCATACTGCGGACGTACATTTCGAATTGCATGTCGACGGGCGCGCCCGCTTCGTCGAAGACGTCGCCCGGAAAGGCCTTCATAAATCGGTAGGGTACGTTCGCGCGCTCTTCGCCCATGTGCAAAAACGTCGCGCCACCAATAAATTCTGTGCCCACGAACAAGTTGATCGCATCCAGATCGTACATCTTGTCATACGCCGACCCGGGTCCAAACGAAGTTGAACAAAGACCCGAAACGATGTCATCAGCCAACGGGCCGGATGCCGACACGGAATGAAATGGATGAATACTGCGCCGCGTTTCCGGCAGCTTTCTATAATACTCGGTCAATGCGCCCATTTCAGAAACGCTGTCAGCAGCATGCCAAACCCGGCTTGCGGTAAACGCAAAGGTGAACGCCGGCATCACCAATGTCGCGTCCGGGCCGAGCACATCATGAAGGACCTCAACGACAGCCGCAGCGCCGCCTTTAAGCAGGCCGAACTTCAGCAATGAGCTATGGACGATAACGACCCGGTTACGCGGAATATCCAACGCAGCCAAGGTGTCGCGGATATCCTTGATCGGCGTTTTACGCATCTTCAAACCGCCGCCGTGCCTTGAGACGATCCGTGACTTCGATGCCGTCCACGAACGAAATTTCACGCGGCACCTTGAAGCGATCCAGATTTGCCGCGCAATGCGCCATGATGCGGCTGCGCGTCTCGGCGACATCTGCGTCGGCATCGCGCAACTCGATTTGCGCGGCGACGACCTCGCCGACGAGCCGGTTTTTCTTGCCGAACACAACCGCGTTGGCGACGTATTCAAGCGTCATCAGGCAGTTTTCAACTTCGTTCGGATAAACCTTCAGACCCGAGACATTGATAATGTCCGTAGCGCGCCCCTTGAAGCGAAGATATTCGCCGTCGACATCGACCATATCACCGGTGCAAAACCATGCGTCCTCGTTTGGCTCGAAGCGGGCATCCGACTCGTCGAAAATGACCCGCCCAACCATGACCGACGACGTTTTGACCCATAAAATGCCGTCCTCGATTTTCGTCTCCAGACCTTCGCCGACCAACTTGACCCACGTGTTGTCGTTACCACGCGACGACGTCATCAAGACGCCGACTTCCGACAAGCCATAGGTTTGCTTGAACCGAACGTCTGGCATAATTTCGTTCAACCGGCCCAGCAATGCCTCGTTCATGACCTCGGTGCCGTAGGTCACGATCCTAAGCGACGACAGATCGAACCGCTTCCAAGCCTCGCTGACCAACATCATCGACAAGAAGGTCGGCGTCGTCGGCAAAAGATCGACCTTGAACTTTTCGATGTGTGCCAAAATCGCGTCGATGCCGCGAGCCTCGCTAAATACAATCGAGCCGCGCCCCAGCAGGATCGACATCAAGGTGTTGAAGCCGCCCATATGATCGAATAACAGAAACGGAATGGCACGCACACTTCGAGATTGCCGCATAGAAAATTTTTCTAATAAAAACAATATATTATGAACAATCGCCTTGGGCCGCCCAGACGTGCCCGATGTAAACACGACAAGTCCCGGCGCACCCTTCGGGATGACATTTTCAAGCGGCCCGCCGTCAATATCCGCAAACGCCTTGAACGATAAGGCGGCACCGCTCGCATCGACTTCGAAAGCCGGTTTCAGTGCGTTGATTTCAGCGAGATTAGCTTTAAGGGATTTCACGGTATTCGGTATCACGATATTGCCGTTTATCATCAACGCCAATAATGTGGCCACCGAGAGAAACGAAAAGTCGCCGACAATGGTCACAGGTACATCCGGCCCGATCTTTTGATCCACCAACAGCTCATGCACCCGTGCAACCTCACTCGCTAGGTCGCCATGGCTTTTTTGTTGCTGCTCGGACAGGTAAAACGGGGCCTCGCTTCCTGGCGCCAACAGTGTTTCTCGCCAATCTTGATCCGACATCTCACACCCAATAAAAGCCATCGCGGCGTTACGCCTATTGATGGATATATTTACTTCAACGATTAAATCTTACATCGAAGCAAATTCAGTAGACCTTAAAAAAGTTACCAATCCGTCTAACATGCAGCGCAGCGTCTAGGCGGTGATATACGTCACGTCACCTCACCTCATCTGCTTGCATAACGCCGAGATCATCCACCATTTTTTGCAATGGCCCGCGCCAATCACCTAGGGTCGATTGGCGATACAATTTCATCGTCGGATACCACGCCGTCGTTTCCCCCTTAAGCCTCCATCTGAAATCTGGGCCGCGCGCGATCAACGTCCACACGGGTCGCCCCAATGCGCCGGCGAGGTGGCAAATCGCGGTATCAACCGTGATCACCAAATCCAACGCATCCATGACACCGGCAACATCGGAAAATGTCTCAAACTCGGCGCCGATATTGACAATGCGATCGGGCAGATCGCGCTCGTCTTCAGGCAGGCTTTTGCTGAGGCAGAAAAATATCACATTGTCGACGTCCAAAAGTAGCTTCATGTCTTCAAGCGACGAAGATCGAAAATAATCGTTTGTGTGGTGTGAATTACCGCGCCAGCAAAGCCCGACCTTGAGGCCGCTGTACGGCGCCAGGCGCGTCTGCCATTTTTCTTTGACGTTTTCGGGCGCATATAGATACGGGACGTTGCCGGGGATAGTGTTTTCATCGGTACCGAGGACATACGGCAAACTCATGATCGGGCAATACCGATAAAAATATTTTGGCTCGGGGATCGACGTCATGACGTGCTCGAGGCCATCCATCGTTTTAAAAAGATCGGCCAAGGCTTCGTGGGTTGCGACGATGACGGTCGCACCGCGTGCGATCAACATCGGCACATACCGGATGAATTGGATATTGTCGCCCATGCCTTGTTCACTGATAAGCAATATCGGCTTGCCGGAAATATCCTCGCCCTGCCACCTGGGCCGCTCATATTTGGCGTCGCGCAATACATCAAGATCGAGGCGCTTTTCGTACTGCGCCCAGCCTTCACGCATTTTGCCCAATAAAAACAACGAGAAGCCCAGATACACTTGGGCGGCGTTATTCCCGGGCTTAAGCTCGACGGCGCGCGTAAACCATTCATGAGCGCTTTCCATATCTTCTTGGAACATTTTGCAGATACCCAGCGAAAACGCGTAATCGGATTCGTTGGGATAAAGCGCGCACGCCTTGGATAAATATTCATCGGCCGTATCCAGGTCTCCCTGGAAGCGCTTCAGCAGGCCGTAATTGTGCAGCGCTGACGGAGAGTCCGGTACAATATCGAGCACATGCTTAAATACCGGCTCCGCGTCGGTATAACGTTTTTTGTCGTTCGCCAAAACCGAACCTAAAAGCAGACCGCCTTCAATGTCGTCGGGAGCCAGTTCAAGCAAATGCCGCAAATACGCTTCAGCAGCTTCGTATTCGTTCAATTCGTGTTCGATTTTACCCAAGCGGCGTAGCGCCGCGATATGATCCGGGTTTGCATCTAAAACCGTCTTCAGATGTTGCTTCGCATCTTCAAAACGTTTTTGCAGGACATACACCTCAGCGAGATGATACCGCGCCTCGATATTGCTATCGTCCTGATTCAAAATACGCCTCAGAATCGTCGCTGCGCGCGCACGATCCCCGTTATGGATTACCGCAAGCGCGTGCCTGTGCAATAGCACCGGATCCGGGTCAAGGCGGCGCAGCTCGACATAGAGCTTGTCGGCAATATCCCAACGGCCATCGCCCTCTGCTCTCGCGAGGTTGTTTCGTAAAGCCTGAATTTGATCCTCCGCACTCATCCTAAACCTCGGGCTTAACCTCTGGATCGCAGTATTTTAGATGGCTAACGCACAAAGGATTCGGTCCATGGCTTCCCGGCTTCGACCTCAAGAAACACCTCCGATGCCTTTTCGCACAATTCATTGATCAATGCGGTGAATTCATCTTTCATAATTTGCTTCAAGACATCACGCTCTTCAGGTTTCACAATACGATTGAGAAGATGAACATAGGCAATGCATAAGGTGAAGACCGTGCCACGGACAAGCATCTTAAGCGCTGACGCAGACAGGCTTGGCTCTAATATCCTTGCGACTTCGTGCTCAAACTTGAAATCATCCATATCTGCCAACAGCGCTAAAATCTCGTCGCGGAATTCAAAAAGGTTGTCGACCAACGCAGCGGCCTCCCAACGCTCATCAAAGGTCGCTCTATCGTAGACGGGAAAAGCCTCGTAAAGCTTTTCTATATAGCTATTCTTTGGCGCCTTTAGAGCCGCTAACTTTACCGCTTTATAATGCATAGGCGTCGCGCCTTCGATCAAAGCGCCGTCTGACAAATTGATGATGGTTCGGCCTCTGGATGATCGAATCAGAGCTTCCAGCGATTGCCTCGACCACTGCAATGTTCCGGTGGTCCAGACATCACCACCGAAGTTTCCGCGCACGCGAATGCCGAATTCCCCATAAGGTTCACTCAAGCGATTATACCAACCGCCAGGCGTATGTGCCGAATCTTGGCGGCGCGACCCAACATCGACACCGAGCAAATAAATTTGCCGAAAGCCCAAATGCAACGATGAAGCCAGACCTGCATTGGCCGACAATGGATCGGGCATAATTATCAACTGATCTTTAGACGGCGAGAATAATGGTGCCGATGATAGCCCAGGGCGAAAGAAAAAAACCGGATCGCTAAATAAATCAGGCAAGCCCGGAAACACGGTGGTTGATCCTAAAAAACGAATATCCGAGAGATCATGTTTTCGGGCCGTTTCTCTGGTTAACTCTAGAACCAGATCAGCGCGTTCCATCATTACCCAAAAATCTGGCTTGATGTCAGCATCCAACAGCGTTTCGAGCGCAGAGCCACAACTTATAATCACGGCCTTGTCGGCATTCGCCTTGATAAACGGCAATAGCTTTTCAAGCGATGGTCCGTTGCCGATGACGAAACACGGCAGATCCGCCGATTTTTCGATTTTTTTCGCCATACGCGCGGTGCCGGATTCAAGATTTTTATATGTCTGTGAAATCATATTGATTTCATCTTGAAAAAACCCGAGCCCCATGAGCGCGATGTTTAAGTTCTGCGAGAGATTGCGAACGATGCCGGAAATAATTGTCGATTTGTAATGTTGAAAAACCCACGTACCATCAAGGCACATCGGATTATCACGACGAAATATTTGTTGCAGAATTGCGGCGGTTTCTTCGGGCGCCGACGCGAGATAAAAATCGATCCGCCCGCGTTCCTGCATACGGGTGATTAAGCTCGCCCAATCAAATACGAAACAGGAATGGTATAGGAAGTCGATATTTGGCTCGATCAATGCTAGGGAGCGGCACTGCGTGAGATCAACCATGCGCTCAACATGCTGCGCCAACCCAATGCCATAGATAATCAGAAAGTAGCTTTCATCGCGACCCGGGTTTGCGGAAAATTCCAGACCACTTTTTTCCACCCGGTCCATGACCCGCTTGTAGGGTGGCGCCGCGTGAGCATCCATCCCAGAGCCATCCACGCCGATAGCTAAGCGCGTTGCAAATTCTGGCAGATTAGAAATTTGATAATCTGCCTCCGCAACAGCGCCGCGTTCGAAAACGTTTTCGCCGTTAAAGCTGACGTTCATTTCGCCGTCGTCCAGCAGCACAAGTTCCGATACGGGCTTGTGGCTTACGAGGCGCGCATAGACGTTCGGTAATTTCGCCTTAAAAGCCGCTAGATTGGCATCGAACATCGCCTGACGCTCATCGCTCTCACCTTCTACGTCGACGTCTTTAAGCGCTTCATCAGCGGCGTCGATGTCGTCCGTTGCATCCGTCACGTCTTCATCCATAACAGTTCCCAATCGTCATTGTACGTCGGCGATTTTGCGGCTTTGTGCGCCGGCTTTCTGCAAGGCGGTTCTGATGCGCCTCGAAGAATTCTGAAAATCGAACAGCGGCGCGTCAGCAATCGATTTAATGAGTGCGATACGCTCGGCCTGTAAGTGTTCGACGTCATGCGCAAGGTCGCTAGCCAGTTCAACAAATTGCGCCGGATTTCGCGCAATCCAGTTCGGTCGGTTCGCCGCAGCCACAATGCTGGCACCCACAGACGATATACGTCGTGCACCGCGCAATGTTATCGTCGGCACGCCATTCCAAAGAGCTTCGAAAATTTCACGATGATAGTTGATCGGGCTGGTATCCAGCAGCACGTCGATGGCCTGCCAATACGATTCCGGAATTTGCCGCCGCCCGGCTTCGCTGTTTACCATCATCTCTTCGGCATCTTCATCTTGGCTGGCGAAAAACATCCGGTCCACAACGCCGCAATTCAAGAAATACTCACGGATCTTACTGCGGTCTTGGTCTGACAGCGTGCCCGGGACAAATAGCAGAAGCTTTGCCTTTTCGACGCCGCGCAAAACCCTGGAGACCATTTCAGCCCATTCTGGCGAAACGTTGGGTAATTTCGCGATCGCGCCAAACGTTGCGTGTCCGTTTTCGGATATCGGCGCAACATCACTTTTCGGCGGATTAGAAAATGGCGGACGCGCGAACAATGTGCCGGTGACGACGATCATATCTTGACCATCCAGCAGCATATTTTTGTCGGCTTCGGCGAGCACTTCATCGCTCAAAACGTGCGTTACACCGGGCATCAGCGACGGCTCGGGAAGCGCACTCACACCGACACGGACCGGGCTCGGCGCAAGTCCTAACAATGTGGAATTTGTACTCATGTCGGGATGCGACACATCAACCAAGACATCGACATTATCTGCGCCAACGGAAAGCGCCAACGTCCACGGATCAACATTGATAACCTTCTGCCAATTATTACACCCCTGCATAATGCTCGCCGTGACGCCGTCCGACATAACCGACATATGATAGCCGGTCACTTCGTAGCTGGTCGGGGGCGACATTTCGAACCACGACATTATGTATTCAGAGACGTTAGACCGGTAAAACCCGTTCGATAAAAAACCGATACTAATGGGTCGGTCAGGCGCGACAGTGGATGGCTCGATCGTATCCATCGTGTTCTCGCTGTTGAAATCTTCTTGAAACTGCGCGGCAATTTTCTTCAGCGACGCCGCGTCAAGATAACTGATATGCTGCAATGCCCACATCGCCTGCATGTAGATTTCAGCATCGCCTTCGGCGCGCGCGATGGCTGCGTAGGCGATCGTCTCGCCTTCCACTTCACGTCCACTCACCACAAGCGCACGTGCAAGTAAGGCGTATGCGTTGATGTTGTCGGGTTCAGCGCGGACAAGCGATTGCAAAGCACCGATGGCCTGAAGACCGCGTCCTGTCGCAAGTGCCGATTTCGCCATACCCATTAACGCTTGCGGATTAGTTGGGTTAATACGCAGCTCCGCGCTGAATTTTCGGAATGCCAAATGGTTTTGACCAAGATTCAGCGCACTTTCACCTTCAAGCCCGTGTTTGGACGGCGATGCTGATTTCATCGCGCTGTCAAAATCCAATTGCGCGCGGGGAATGATCCCAGCCAGTCGTGGATCGGACTCGGTGACGTGCGCAAGCTTTGCAAAGTACACCGCATCTGTCAGGCGTCCGATGCGTGCGCTGATGGTCGCTAACACCTGCGCGTACTCGCGCGTGTCAGGCTCCAAATCGTGCGCCATTTTGGCCATGTCATATGCTTGGCCTTGATCCTCTAAATTGAACGCGATGACCGCCATAACGAAGAAAGCTTCAGCACAGTTCTCGTTATCGGTGATGACCCGCTTACATATCGCTAACGCACCCTCAAGATCACCCTCGTTGCACTTTTCCATCGCCCCGATCAGGGTCTCGAAAACATCATCTCCGCCTTCGGAGACGACCTCGTCAATTTCATTACCATCCATCGCGTAGACCTCTTGTGGATAAGATATTGTTACTCATACGGTTGCTCAAACGAGCGTCTTTTCGACGTTCGACAGCAGCAATTCGATCTGCGCCGGCCATGACCAACTGCGCATGAATTCAGCACCCGTCTGTCCGATCTTTCGGGCTTGCGCACGGTTCTCATATGCATGTTCCATCAAGGCGACCAATTCGTCGACCGAGCTTTCCCCCCAACCGTCCGTTGCCATGCCTTCAAATGATACACGATTTTGCTGTTCCAGCACCCAACACCCGCCATCGTTGATGATATCCATATGCCCGGTGTTTTGAGAGAGGATACAAGGCACTCCGCATGCCATGGTTTCCATCGCCACAAGGTTTGTGCCGCCCTCACACCTATTCGGAAAGACGGCAAGATCCATTTCCTTTAAGATGCCGGGCATTTCCTCGTTCGGCAACAAACCCAGATCAACGAACTTAGACTCAGGGATACCGTTATCGGTGGCCATCCTGGTTATATTTAAGCGATCGTCCGCCCCCACATACGGTAATGTGGACATATGTGGCGAATGGCGGAACTGCGCCGCCGTCAGCGGCCATAAATTGTGCCAAGCCGTCACCAGCATGACGTCGTCGCGTTCTTGTGCAAACGCCTTAAAGGCCGCCAACACAATGTCCTGCCCTTTTCGGTAATCGAGCTTGCCGCCGGAAAACACTGCAAACTTATCGTTGTATGTGCCGCTGCGCGGCATCGGCCGAAACAACGACGTGTCAATACCTTGAAAAACGGTGACGACATTTTTGACACCGGCATCAATCATGACGTCGGCGTTCCATGTTGATCCGGCGACGATCTGGTCAAGTTTCGACAAACGGTTCAAGCCCGCGGCAGAGATATCTGAGTGTTCAAAGAAGATCACACCAATATTCTTATCGCCTTCAATTGAATTGCTGATCAAACTCCACTCGGCATCATTTCCCAAAGCATGCAAAACAACGGCATTACCTAATTGGGCGACTTTGGTCTCACGCATGAAACTGGATAAATTATCATTTCGAAATTTGATCACCGGCGCCAACAGCTCTCTGGTCTCATCATTGAGTGTGTTTACGGCAATATCACCAAAGCAGACCGGAAATGTCTCTCCCTTGCGCAGCAGCTCTCGCACAAGATTCAAACCATACACACCCCAACCAAAACGGTTGGAAATACCCCACGTGATACCAAGCCATGGCGTCATATTTACGTCACTCCAATAGAACTGCTCGTTCTGCAAATCTGTTAATAGACCTTTGTAAAGTCATCTTGCTCAAATAAGGTTAACAAAAGTTAGACGGCTTTCCATCCGGCGGATGATCGTCGAATTTCTGATAAAAAAACTTCCATTGCACGCTGTTCCATTTTTTGTTAAACGTAGTAGGTCAAAGAATTGGCACATCTAAAGGTCAACCAAGAATGGTTGATTTTAATATCTCTAGAATGGAGTTATCAAAATGTCAGACGTAACCCTATCAGCCTCTGTACGTCAGAGTCTTCTTTCCCTTCAAAATACCACTGGCCTTGTTGAACGGACTCAGAACCGTCTTTCGACGGGTCTTCGCGTGTCTGCGGCCATCGACGATCCGGTTGCCTTCTTCCAATCCAAAGCACTTTCGGACCGTTCGAGCGACTTCCTTGAGAAGAAAGACGGCATCGACCAGGGCATCAGCACGGTTACCGCTGCGCTGGACGGCGTTGCAGCGATTGAAGATCTCGTCGCGCAGATGAAAGGTATCGCGAACTCGATGAAGTCGGCGACCGATGCACAAATCGGCGACTTGGTGACGCAGTTCAACGACCTTCGCTCTCAAGTCAACAACTTGGCTGCCGACGCAACGTATCAGGGCACCAATTTGATTAACGGTTCCGGTCAAACCCTGACGGTAGAATTCTCCGAGAAAACCGCAAGCTTGCTGAACGTGAACTCGGTTGACTTGAGCGTCGGCGAGCAGGGCCTGAACCTCGCAGCCAACGCGTCAACTACGTCCGATACGTTCGTGAGCTTTGGGACCTTGAATGCCGCTGTGAGCGGCAACCAGTTCTCAAGTCGCTTCTTAAGTACCACCGACGACTTCACGCTGACCTACAACGGTTCTTCCAAAACGTTCTCGGCCGGTGAAACCGTTTCCTTCACTTACGGTACGGGTTCATCGTTCAGCTTGGTGAACTCGACGGCACAGGCACTGACCCTTAGCAACGGTGGCACGGTCACGGTTGATATCGCCACGGATTTGAGCACCGTCTCCGGCGGTAAGCTTGGCCTCTTGGCAAGCACCGGCACCACCACCAACTTGACCCTCGGATTCGCCGCCTCTGCTGTCATTCTTGCTTCTTCTCAGAACACCGGGACGGTGGCCATTACCTACAACGGCACCTCTACGATTACGTTGACGACGGCAGAGAATTTGTCGTTCACCTTCGACGTACTCGGAACCAAAGCCTTAACCGTGACATCTGCGACCGTTCTGAGCGCAGGTGAAGTAATTACCCTCGGCTTAAAGGGAAGCACTTCAGCTTTCACGGGTGTTGGTTTCTACATAGCGGTAACGGGTGCTGATACCGTTGCTACAGCAGGTGCGGTAACCGCAGCTGATGCAGCAACCTTCGGTCTCGCTCTTAACGGTGGCGCTACGGCTGCTGCAATCACTGTAGGCGATCTCAATGTTACCGGCTTGGTCAAAGCCGGCGACACGACGAAGATCAACTTGGTCATCGACCAGTTGGACAACGCTCTGACGTCGCTGCGTACGCAATCTCAGAAACTGGGTTCGAACGTTGCGCTTCTGAATACGCGTTTGAGCTTCACCGAGCAGTACACCAGCACCCTGCAAGCTGGTTCTGATAAACTGACGCTTGCTGACATCAACGAAGAAGGCGCCAACTTGTTGGCCCTGCAGACTCGTCAGCAGCTCGGCATTCAGTCGCTGTCTCTGGCAGCTCAGGCAGAAGCTTCGATCTTGTCCTTGTTCGGTTAATATCGAAACGACGCTTAAGGACAAAGAAACTAAAGGGTCATCCATACGGATGGCCCTTTTTTCTTTACCGAAAGCAAGAAAAGCCAATAAATACTTTTCCGTTCTATTGCCTCAACTTAGATTTATGTCGATTTTTTCTATGCTTTACGCTATGATGAGTTTGCTATGGACATCAGAAAGAGCGCTCAACTATTTGGCCGAACCCAGCAAACCTTAAATAAGGTTAGCTTTGACATCGCCTTTGACTCGATTGAGCGCGGTCTGCTCAAGCAGATGAATGGTAAAATAAACGATGTCAACAAAGACAGCGTCACCCGCGACGTCGAGCGGTTAGAGAAAAAACGTAACGGTCTCGTCGAAAAATCAAATAGATTGCGCGATTTACAATTCGATATGGAAACCAATTCGTATCGGTTTTTAAAGATCCGCGACATTGGCAACACCGCACTCGGGTACGCCGACCTCAATGGCGACAACGAAATCGACGGGTCCCTCGACGCGGATCAGGTGAGTGCGATCAACGCACAAGTCGATATCCTTGCCAAAGAAATCTCAAATCTTAAGTTCACTTACAAGACACCCGAATTTACCGACGGCAATCTGGCAAATAAAATACGCCAGCAATTGGTCGACTTGCAGCAGTATACGTTGACCGCCGGCACCGTCGACACTGAGGGTGCGGCTTCGACCAACGATAACAGGAATTTCCTGACGAAGCTGGATCAGCTTGTATCGCAGGCGTCGACATATACCGAATCATCCACGTTACTCGTCGGCAGCCTTAACCAGTTGATCATCGACACGGACACACGCGCCTATGATGTCGAAGCCGATGTCGCAAGTTTGACCGCTGGCGAGTTGGTGCGACGCGAAAGTGACATCGAAGATTTGGAAATCCGTTACGGCAACCTTATCCGGTCTATTTCTCTGCTCTTTGAGGTCAACAGTTCCCTTGCCGACATGCTGGTGACCGGGACTGATTATAAGCCTCCTAAGGGTTCCATTCTCAATATGCTTCTCTAGCTTCTATGCCGTCGAAGCTTGCGGTTTTTAGAGCGGACGGGAGCCCACAACTTGGCCTCGGCCACCTTAGGCGCTGTCGGACACTCGCAGACGGCCTTGCGAAACGCGGTTGGGCATGGATGTTCGCCATTGATAGCATGGTGACCACACCCGTTGCGTTGCGTGCACTGGCGATCGCGCCTTCGCAGATCATATCATTGACGGGTCCGCAGACGGACTTCGCCCGACAGATCGGCGGTCAATTATCATCCGATGTAGGCTTACTCGTGATCGATAACTACGCGGCAAATATCGATTTTGCCAAGGCAAGCCGTGCATGGGCGCAAAATATCTTGGTGATCGACGATTTGGCAGATCGACCCTTTGATGCCGATTTTCTGTTAAATCAAAACCCCGGCTGCTCGGCAAAGGACTACACGGATATCGTCAGGCCGGACTGCGTATTCATGCTCGGCGGTGCTTTCGCATTGTTACGCGACGACATCACCGCTCAGCGCCCCGCAGCGCCACCCCAAGTGCATTTTGCCGCGCCTGCCGGCGCCCGGCTGCTGATCTCGCTCGGTGCCACAGACCCCGGCGATGAGACCAGCAAGCTATTGAATACAATAATAAAAAATCACCTTGAATATAAGATCGACGTCGTCCTTTCGTCATCTACGCCGCATTTACACCGCGTCGCCGAAATCGCCAAAGGCATGCCCCATACATCTTTGCACGTGGATACGGACGACATGGTATCGTTGATCGGCAACGCGGATATTGCCATCGGCGCGGGCGGCACAACGAGCCTTGAACGCTGTTGTTTGGGGCTGCCGACGGTACTTATCGAAACCGCTTCGAACCAACAAGCGACAATCGCTGCATTATTGAATGCCGGGGCCGGTGCCGTCGCCGCCGATGCGGATCAGGCGATCGCCGAAGTATCGCGTTTACTTGCCGATCCGATCACTTTATCGGCAATGGCGAAAGGTGCTTATCAATTGTGTGACGGTCGTGGTCTTGCTCGGGTGATCGATACGATGTTGTCGACGTTGCCGGTTTCGTGAAACGATTGGGAAAGCCGGGAGCAAACGATGCCAAATATAAGAATATCCGACCGCGAAATTGGCCCAGACGAGCCGCCGTACATTATTGCCGAAATCTCTGCCAATCATAACGGCAGCATTGATCGCGCGCTCCAGCTTATTGAAGCCGCCCACAAAACCGGCGCTGACGCCGTAAAGCTACAAACATTTAGGCCCGACACGATCACTCTCGACTCGCAACGCCCCGAATTCACGATTCACGGCGGCGAATGGGACGGCAGGCAGCTGTACGACCTTTATCAAGAAGCACACACACCTTGGGAATGGCACGAAGCGCTTTTCGCGAAAGGCCGCGCACTTGGCATAACCGTGTTTTCGTCGCCTTTTGATCCTACGGCTGTCGATTTTCTCGAAACCTTGAATTGTCCCGCCTATAAAATTGCGTCGCCCGAGTTGGTCGATTTACCGCTGATTGCCAAGGTGGCATTGACGGGAAAGCCGATGATTATCTCGACCGGCATGGGAAGCGATGAGGAAATCATCGAAGCCGTCGCCACGGCCCGAAACAATGGCGCGACGGAAATTATCGTGCTTCATTGTATCAGCGGCTATCCAACGCCGGTTGCGGCGAGCAACCTCGGCAATATCGGGCATTTGCGGGACTTATTGGATACCGACATCGGCTTATCCGATCACACGCGAGGGACCACAGTCGCCGCTGCCGCCGTTGCGTTAGGCGCAACCGTGATCGAAAAACACTTCACCCTTTCCCATCAAGACGGTGGGCTGGACGCAGCGTTTTCATTGGATACCAAAGAATTCACCGAACTGGTGACAAATGCTAAAGAGATATTTCACTCGATTAAAAACCTCAGTGACAGCAGCGAAAATGCGCAAAAAGGGACACGTAATTTTCGCCGCTCACTTTATGTAATCAAAGATATTCATGCCGGCGAGTCGTTTACGGCGGAAAACATTCGCTCTGTGCGGCCCGCTGCTGGCCTTCCACCCAAGCATTATTGGACGGTTTTGTCCGGCAAAGCCTCGCGCGACGTAAAGGCGGGCGAGCCGCTTAAGTGGGATATGATAAAATGACCGATCTCCGCCCAGCCCTCAAACTGCGGGCGGCAACGGAACATGACGCCGAAATTTTGCTCGAATGGCGGAACGATCCGACCACACGTGAAATGTCGCAAACCAGCACGCCCGTTACGCGCGCAACGCATATGGCATGGTTACACAACGCCCTATCCAATGATAAATGCCTAATCTTCATCGCAGAAGACAACGGTGACCCAGTCGGCATGGTGCGGTTGGACGTTGACCGCGACGGCAAGGCCGCAGAGGTCAGCATCAACATTGCGCCGCACGCGCGAAATAAAAAACTTGCCGCGTCGCTTTTACATATCGCACACACGCATATGGCCGCGAACGCGTCCGGTATCAAAATGCTGACGGCGCGGATCAAGACCGGCAATACGCAAAGCGAGCGTGCGTTCGAACGTGCCGGATATACGCAAGTTCGCGAAGAACATGGCTACAATTTTTACGAAGTCGCCCTCTAGCCGGGCGACATGTCGGTTTCGGTCGTTGGAAATTCGTCAGCGCTTTTGATCTCCTGCAAACCGATGTTCGCTTGTTTTTCCTCGGGTAACGCCAACACATTAATACTCGATACCGTGCCGAAGACGTTCACAGGATTGCCAAAATAATTCTGCGCATTATACAACTGCGGAAAATGCCACCACATTTTATATTTGCGCTCAAACAGCCACGCCAAAATGTCTTTCGACAACTCGGGCCGATCATTTTCGAAATAAATGACCGGGCGGAACTTGTCCAAAGTGGCCGCCCCACCCTTTAAAACGGCGAGCTCCATACCTTCAACATCAATTTTGATCATATCCAGCTTGGGCAGCCTATATATATCGTCCAATCGCTGCTGCGTAACAAAAATCCCACTCGACGGAGCATTAAGCAGCGACAAGCCGCCGAAATTATTTTCCTTTCGGTAATCAACGGCGGGTAAGAGCACGGTTGCCGCCGACTCGCCCAACGCAACAGGATAGCAATCCACATTCATAAGCCCATTGAGCGCCATCGTTCCAGCCATCGCCTGAAACAGCGGTGGCTGCGGCTCAATTGCAGTAAGCCTACCTTGCAAACCAATCTTCTGCGCGAGCCGCACCGCGTGCGACCCGATATGCGAGCCGACCTCGACAACACAGGCCCCCGGAAAGACCAGTTTTTCCAAAAGATCAAATTCATTTTGACCATATTCACCGTAAAGAATTAACGCGCGCCCGACATACGTATCGTTTTTATTCGCGATGTATAAGGCGTCACGGCCCCGCACCAAGACGTTGAAACCGTCTAATTCGACAACCCGCTCATCCGACATCCGCTGTTCCTAGATATGAAAACCATCTGCGCATGCTCAACATAAACCGACGGCGCCCAAGACACATCTAAAACTAAATATTTTTGCCTGCGACTCGGCAATTTATGCCATTTCGGCGAAATATGCCGTCTCTACGCAACGGCTAGAAAAAATAAAACCAATACTTATCAATAACTTAATTCAACATCAAATGTTGGCCCGTGAATTGCAAAGATTGGGCAAAGTCACCTCAAATGTGAGATCGATCAAAATGGAAAAAATCACCGTCGAGCAACTCTATAAATCGCCAACCTATCGGCAACCGGAGTCAACCGCTGCCGCAGCGACAAACCTGAGCGGCTTTGCGTTCTCGTTTGAGGACCTTTTGCAGCGTGTCGGTGCGCGCGTTAATCAGGCTTTCTCGGCAGCTGATAAATCCAGCGACATCATGGCCGTGTCAAATGACGTCCGCCGCGATGCCGCGCCCCGCGAAACGGAAAGACGCAACGAGCCGAGCGAAAATCGTGCGCGCCCGTCTGATGAAAACTTCGCCGATACCGATGCCCGTTCACCCATCGGCAATGATGCCGACCGCATCGACGCATCGGGCGACGTGCAGTCGAGCGACACAGGCGTTGCTGAACGCACATCGCGCGGTGCCGACGGCAACAACGAGGGTGGCCATCAAGCGAACAACAGTGATCGCGAGAACGCATCTTCGGATGCCGCCGGCGATGACGGCCAAAGTGGTAACGACGCCGACGCCAATAACAGCACCACAAACAACGGCAACGCCGATGGCAAAAATGCCGACGGCCAAGCTACGGCCGCCAATGCTTCTGACAACGCGCCGCAAAATGCCGCTGCCGCCGGTCAGGCCGCAGCACTTTATGCTGCCGGTGTCGTCGGCAACGCTGCCTCCGGAAACGCCAAAAGCGGCAACACCCAACAAGGTCAGCAAGGTCAAGTCGCCACCGAAGCCGCACAGGGTGTCACCGCCCAAGGCTCAGCCGGTGCCGCCGCCAAGGCCCAGCAGACAAGCCGCGCCAACAACCACCAAGGCGCTGCTAACAAACAAACGAGCCAACAGCAGGCCGCCGCCGCAAAAGCCGGTGAAATGCAGCAACAAACCAAACCCGACACCGTGCAAGATCAAGCACAGCGCTTAGCCGGCATGCTCAACAAAGACACCCGCGCCGAGGTCAAAGTTTCGGTCAACAGCGAACAGAACCAGCTTACCTCCAAGCCGACCACGACGCTTACCAACGGCTCGGTCATCGCAAAAGGTGCGAACGCAAATAACACCGGCAGCGACAACCAGCAGAACGGGCAGCGTCCAGGCGCCAATGCCGGGCAGATGACGCAACAGATGCAGCTTGCCGCGAACCAGCAGCAAGCCCAAGTCGCCCAGCAACAAGCTGCTCCACAAGGTGGTCAGCAGGCACAGATAAACGGCGCCCAAGTCGGCACACAATCCAGCGGCGGCGTGGCACACAATGCCGGCGGCGTGGACGCCATGAACAACACACAGTCCAACGCAGGCGCGCCGCAAACCCAACAGACCCAACAGACCCGCGACGCACAACCACAGCAACAAGCGCAACAAGCACAGCGCTCGAATCTGCCGGGCGCAACCGTCGCCGATCAGATTTCGGTGAAGATCACCAAAGCCCTACAAGCCGGGACCGACCGCATCTCGATCCAGCTACGTCCGGCTGAGCTAGGCCGCGTCGATGTGAAAATGGAAATAACCCCTGACGGTCGCGTGATGACGGTCGTCACCGCGGAAAAGCAGGATACGCTCGACTTGCTACGCCGAGATTCTTCGGAGTTACAACGCGCACTGGCCGAGGCCGGTCTGCAATCGGGTGACATGGAATTCAACCTCAAAGGCCAAGAGAAGCAAACCGCCGAAGGGGAAAATAGCGAAGGCAATGCCAAATCCAATGTCGAAGCCGATGCGGAACAACAGCTTTCCCAAGATAACGACGGCGTCATGAACGCATGGGAAAGCGGAATCTTCATGAACGGCCGCATCGATATGCGGGCTTAAGTGAAACAGGAATAGAAAAATGATACTCAGCAGCATCAGCGATACCTCAAGCGCAATCGACGGATCAAAGTCGGGAAACGACGCCGAAGGCCTCCAGGACGACTTGAACAGGTTCTTGAATCTGTTGGTCACGCAGTTGAAAAACCAAGATCCGCTGGATCCGATGGACAGTAACGAATTCACCTCGCAACTGGTGCAGTTCGCCAGCGTCGAGCAGCAGATCTATCAAAACTCCAACCTGGAAAAGCTCGTGAGCGTTCAGGAGACCAACCAGATTTCCAGCATGGTCAACTTCATCGACAAAACCATCGAAGTCGATACGGAACGCTTCCCGCTGGAAAACGGCCAGGCGGAATTCAGCTACACCATGCCTGCAGGCGCCAAATCGGCGAGTGTCATCATCCGATCCCCGGCGGGCCTGACGGTCTATGAACAAGATGCAAACCTTGATCAAGGCAAGCACACATTCGAATGGGACGGCCGCAACAGTGCCGGCCAAACCGTTGCCGATGGCGAATATTCCGCCATCATCACCGGGCTCTCGAACCAAAACGAATTACTGAGCATCACGCAAACCGCATTTGGTCGCGTGACCGGGATCGGCATCGAGAATGGCGTGACATCCCTATTCATGGGCGACATCGAAGTACCGCAAACGAACGTTGTGTCGGTGAAGGAATCGCCAAAAGCCCCTGCTGCAGTGAATTAATGACGTGAACACAGTAATTATTCGGCCACAACGGTCGACCTTCAAAGGAGACAGACAATGAGTCTTTTTGGTGCACTTACATCCGGTGTTTCGGGCCTTACGGCGCAATCAAGCGCGATGGGTTCGATCTCGGACAACATTACCAACGTCAACACGATCGGCTATAAGGGGACCCAAGTCAGCTTCGAAACCTTGGTCACCGTGCAGACGTCTTCAACCTTCTATTCTGCTGGTGGTGTTCAATCCAAACCACGCCAAGACACGGGTATTCAGGGTCTTTTGCAGTCGTCGACGTCGCAAACCGACATCGCTATTTCCGGTAGCGGTTTCTTTGTCGTCAACGAAGCTTCGGCACCGACGCTTTCCAACGAATTCCTATTTACCCGCGCCGGCTCGTTCTTCCAGGACGACGAGGGTTTCTTGCGAAACACGTCCGGATACTACTTGCAGGCTTGGCCAACGTCGGCTGACGGCACCGTGACGACCAATAACACGTCCCTGACCGTGCCCAACCAGAACGTCATCTCGACCGACTTCTTGGCAACCGTCAACTTGAACCGGGTTGGCGGTACGGCAACGGCGACGTCGACCATCGGTATCGGCACCAACCTACCTTCGATCGACACCGAGGGCGCCACGCACAAGACCGACGTGCAGTTCTTCGATACGCTCGGCAACGCCAACACCACCAGTTTCCTGTACACGAAAACCAATCGTGACAACCAGTGGGACGTAGAACTGACGCCACCGCCCGGCGTCGAGGTCGCCACACTTTATGCCGATACCGCAGGTTCAGACGTGTACGAAAGCCGCGGCGTCCTTCAGTTCACCGGCCTTGTCGCCGATGCGGGTACGGTAACGATCACGCAAACGGTCGGCACATCGTCAACGACGCGGACCTATGAGTTCGACCGCGATTCGTCGGTGACGGCGGGCAACGTCCAGGTTGACGTTTCTTCGGCGACAACTGTTGCTCAATATGTCAGTGCGCTGGAAACGGCGATCAAGACGGCGGACTCGAACTTTTCCGACCAGACTGGTTTTACAAACACCAGAGTTGATGTGTCGCCAGGCGATTCTACCACACTTTATTTTACCGATGACGGCACAAGCGCCATCACGATTAACCCGGCGGGCCTTTTAACCACCTCGGGCGCCCGGGCAACCACCCAGGAATCATCGTACACGGTAAAGAAAAAAGGGTCCGACTACCGCGATTTCCAGCAGTTTACCTTTACCACCGCGATGACCTTGACCGAAAACTCAGTGATCCAGATTAACGGCATCAATTACGAAATAAACGGCGACGCGAGTGCCGTGACGGTTACGGGCGCCGTATCGGTGACAGCGACCACGGGGTCAGCCTTAACCGCTGCACAGTTGAATACCTTCCTGACCAACCTAGAAACGGCGATTGAAACCAACGACGCCAGCTTCGCATCTGGGGCGGCGACGGTGCGGATCCGCAACGTCTACGCAACGGCCGCCGGCGGCAACGCGGACACGTTGGTTCTTGAAAATCTGTCGAGCGGTTCGTACGACGTCTTGTTCGATAACGCCTCCGTCAGCACCGCCGCCTCCACCGCGATCCCGACGGAACCTGACGGTACCGCCAGCTATACCGTCGGCACCGCGTTCAGCATCAACAAATTGAACGCGGTCACATTCGACTCCGATGGTTTGCCGTCCGGCTTCAATGTCAAAGAGTTGGAATTCACCGGCTTCGCCAACGGTGCCGCCAATATGGATGACGATACGTCCAACGCATCTCGCATCACACTCGATTTCGGTAGTGCCGGCGAAGCCAACGGCTTCACACAATTCGGCGCCGAATTCACACCCGGCTTTATCACACAGAACGGTTCGCAGTTCGGCACCTTGGCGGGTGTGACCATCGATAACGCCGGCTTGATGACGGCGCTTTTCGATAACGGCGAGACGCGACCTATCTTTAAAATCCCCCTCGCAACATTCGTCAACGTCAACGGCCTGAACGCGCGTTCCGGTAACGTCTGGAACCAAACTCAGTCTTCCGGTGACAACACCCTTCGCGAAGCGAACAACGGTGTTGCCGGGTCGATCGAGCAGGCTGCGCTCGAATCCTCCACCGTCGATATCGGTGAAGAATTCACCAGAATGATCGTTGTTCAACGAGCCTACTCGGCCGCGACAAAGATCATTTCTACGGCCGATGAAATGCTCGAGGAACTCGTGAGGATTAAGCGATAATCTAAGGTCAACGGGTCATTGACCAATCCTTAGGGCCCGTCATTACCCACGATCCCAACCCAAGACCCCGGCACCGGACTGAAAATCCGTTGCTGGGGTCGACCCGTTATGGTCAGGTAAAACCCGTTCTTTCCAATTGGGTGCATTGTGGCGTCGGAACTTTTCAATAAAAATGTGGCGTATTTCAAAGATCTTTCGCCCTCGATCCTCGAGGCCGCAGCCCCTTACCTGCGATCATATGCGCCCGACGAACTTCCCCGCGAACACCCAAAACATAAATGCATTCAGTTTCGCGGTTTAGCGCCACAGCGCGACACCGTTGATGCACAGACATTTGCATTTTTAAGCAATGTATTGTTGCGCGCCGATGCGCAAAAGATCGCATTTCTTGACCAACCGGCGACGGCAAACGCCTATTTTTTGGTGCTCGTCGGCATACCGACAAAAGCAGAAATCGCGCAGATCATAAAAGAATTCGATCCCGCACATTTGATGATCGTCGAGCCGGATCATCGATGTTTTGCAAAAAGCCTGTCCGAGATCGATTGGCCGTCGCACATAAACGACCTGCGCGCGTTGGGCTGCCTTACGCATTTTATTCTCGATACCCAATTGGATATTGTGATCGAGAACATTTGGCGACTATGCCGGCGCGTCAATCCGGCACGTGCGGATAATATGGCGTGCTTAGTTTTCGATCATCACGAATTCGGTGAGCATCTCCTCGGCGCGCTGAGCCGCGACGTGAACATGATCAGCACCAATTTGGGCTTCTTTCATGATGAAATCATGATGCTTTGGAATGCCTATGCCAATCTGAGCGCGCCAAACACCCGACTGTATGATCGCGGCGGCGAACGACGGCTCAAGGCAACCGCATTCGTCGTCGGCTCGGGCCCGTCGCTCGACAACGATATAGCGTTTATTCGTGCGCACGCGGATCGTGTGATCATCATTTCTGCAGGGTCCGCGCTCGATCCTTTACTGCAAAATAAAATCACCCCGGATTTCCATATCGAAAACGAAAATGTCCGCGTCGTCGACCGGTTTGTCGAAATAAACAAAACCTTCGATTTAAAGCAGCTAAAGCTTGTCGCATCGACCACCGTCGAGCGATCGGCGACAAACATGTTTCATGAAGCGGTCGTATATAACCGCCAGGCGCTATCCACCTATCCGATGTTCGGCGGCAAACCCGAAAACACCATGTACTTACCGGACCCGACGGTCGGCAACGCAGCGCTATGTTTCGCGCTTGAGGCCGGGTTCGAGGAGATCGTTCTTTTCGGCCTCGATATGGGGGTCCGCGACCCAGGCTATCACCATTCCAAACAGTCTATTTATTACACCCGTCCTGGCGTTGAGCACGACGTTACCTATGATATTACGATCCCGGCCAACTTCGGTGGCGACACCTGGACGTCGCAACGATTGTTACCCGCATGCAAGAATATGGGCGACGCCATCTTCAAGCTTTCCGGCAAGCGCCGGATTGTCAATTGCGCCGATGGTGCCCTCATACAAGGCGCAAGCCCATGCCGGAGCGATACGCTTGCGATCACCCATTCTCCCGATGACAAACGCGATGCGATGCAATCTCTGATGCAGTGCTTCGCAAAAGTAGATGCCCAACATTTGTGGGACGGCGCAGCTGTTCAGGCGGCCATCGCAAACTTCGGTGATCAATTCCGTGGCATTCTCGCAAACCATCATGCGCTTTCGCTTAAAGCCTGCCAGGATGAGATCATGCGCTTTCTGCGGATGCGTGTTGGGTATTTAGACCCGCCGACATTCGGCCCCGACGATGCTATTCTTTTACTATTCCGGGGCACAATTCTGTCGTTCATTTTGAACGCTGAACATTATCGGCTTCGCTTGGCACGCGATGCGGACCGGGCACCGTTTGATGTAATCATCAAACACGAGCTTTTGCGCGCATTCGATGCGATGGCGGCACATGCGAACCACTTTTTAGGCGGCGATGCCCCAAAACAGCCGCCTGCGATGGAAGACCGTATCGCTCCGGAAGGCGTGGTATTGCCACCGCTACGGTCGATTGAACGCAATGAAAACTGTTATTGTAACTCGGGAAAAAAATTCAAACATTGTCACGGCACCATTCAGCGTTAAAGCACCGCTTGCGCGCACCGAACAGGTTGGTCACGGGGCATTGATGGATGAATGATGATTTATTATTGAAATCCGCCTCCGATGCCTTTGCGCAAGGTGATTTTCGGCGTGCTGCGGATATCTTTCGTGACGTCTTAAGCCGTCA
>TARA_R110001592_G_scaffold105385_1_pt1 | contig 42620 bp, 24 predicted proteins | sample TARA_R110001592 | Tara Oceans TARA_R110001592 (sample SAMEA4398387) | marine metagenome | biome: Polar Biome; feature: [SRF] surface water layer (ENVO:00010504); material: water (ENVO:00002006), including particulate matter (ENVO:01000060) such as... | depth 5 m | reverse complement strand
GTAATAAAGCATTACTGTTTCTACTATACCAAGTCATTGAATATGACTATTCTTACTTTTTTGCTACAGGCCCAAAAAGTAAGTAAAAAACCCCGCCGCTGTGTATCTTTTCGGCTAAAATTTATGGCCTCCCGCACACAGGCAAACTCCTTAGTTTTTGGTTTAAATATTTGCCTTGCTTTTTTATTGATTACTTAACCAAAAACTTCGTCATACAGTGCCTGTGCCCTTGCTAATCCCTGCTTAAATTTCTTAACGCCGAAAAGCTACAAGGCGGAAAATATTTTACAAATTGTATTGAACCCTAATCAGTTATATTTAAAATACGTCATTCCGAGACTTTGCAGGGTATTTGCGTCGAGGAAGTCGAAGGAATCTCCAAGGTAATGAGATTGCCACACCCTTTACCTACGCGAAACCTCCCCAAAAAAGGGTTCGCAATGACGGCACTCCAATTTATAACGTTGCCGTTATAAATTGGAGTGCTATGGCCGGGCCACAACTACGAAGCGGTGTTGGACCTAGTGATAGAAGTTTTCTTTAGCTAGATTTTCACCCCATCACAGATCACTTCATCACCCCATCACCCCATCACCAACTCAGATCAAGGCGCATAATAATAATTAAATCGTCCAAGTGGGGCAACATCGCCATGTAACAGAAAGTCCATTATTTCCCCACCTGCCTGCATATTATCTGACCATTTGAATTCAATGTTCACAGTCTCTTTTAATTTCAATACAGCTTTTGGTACTTCTATTTCCATTTTGTTGCCTGACATCTTCCAATTCAACTCGCCTGCTTTTTCCCAGTTCCATCCTCCTGTATTCTTCTCAATGGTAGCTTTATCTCCGGGGATTGATCGGTTTATTATAAAATCATAACCTTCCCAACCCGTTTCTCTAATTCGATCTGTGTCAATAAATAACCTCATCCAGGCTGGATTATCTGCCGAGCTCAGCGGATTTGCAGTTTCTACATAGAAATAGAGATTCTCATGGTCACTAGTAACTTTGCTTGCCACTATATCATTTCTACCTGAGGTATTTTTATACACCAAATCTCCCCAGCCAGGACTATTTCTTTCAAGGGTATTTCCCTTATGGGATTTGAATTCCGGCGATACATCTTCCCAATCTCCAAACTGACCATCAATGCTGATGCTTTGATTTTTGGTAAACTTAGGCGGCTTGGCTACCCCTTTAAACTTTCGAATATTGGCTACCATCTGGTAATAATAGTTGTCACCATGTCCGCCCTTCATGGGTTCAATGTCCCGGCTATTCTCCTGATTGTATTGGTCCGGAAAAGCGTTGTGCTGCTGTTGCCATTCTTCAAATCTACCAGCAATCCACTCATTCCATCCTGTAATAAAAACAAACTCCGGATCAAGCTCAAAAGCCCTTTCCCATTGCTCCTGAAAATTCAATCCGTAATTGACTGCTTTTGAATCCTTCGAATGACCATTTGCATCCGTATAACTTCTGCCAAAAGATCCCGGGGCATTCATGGCTGTAAGGCCCCTATCTTTGGACCAATTCTGGGAGACTCCCACCGTTACCTGCTCAAATCCCCCCTTATTGTCTGGGACAAAACCATGTTGAGGAGCTATTTCTAACCAACCCCAATGATCTTCTCGCATAGGCCCTTTATGGTATACCGGCTGTCCAGGTCTAAATGTAAAAAACGCTCTGATTTCCTCATGCAATTTACTGGTTTCAGGATCTCCTTCAATAGCTGTAAAACGATCAGGGTATCCCATTATTAATGGTTTCCCTTTCCAATAAAACCATAGGTCCTGGTACAATCCCGGTGCATAAAGCTCTTCGTACAATTCCTTGATCGCCTCGAGGCTACCATCTGTAGGCCAAAAGGCCATCATGAAAGCAATCTGAGGGGTTTTAATGCCATTTTTCCGTGCCTCCGTGAAAACTTCAGCAAGTGCCATATAAGATTCCTTCCAGGTGAAGGAGCCATTGGTACAATCAAACATGACCATGTCAACACCTGCGTCAGCCAACATCTCAGCATGTTTGTACAATACCCACCTGTCTGTATCCAAGTAGTATCCATAGAGTGGCTCCGACCAAAAGAAAGCGCCTGCTTCTTTTTGAGTTGGCCATATCGGGTCATTGTAATCGTTGATCGCTTCAGGCTTTTTTGCCAGAATCTCACTGGCATTAAATGCTTTGACACTATTGTTGGATTGTTGGGTATGCCAAGTCCAATAGAATATACCCACAAATTTATCCTTTTTAAGGGGGCCCACTTCTTCATAACCCGGAAGTGAACGACCTAAATTATCTGTAGCAGGAAGGTGCGAACTATAATTCATCAATTCATGCTGTGCTTCAACCTTGGTAAAAAAACCGATATTAAAAGCAAGTAACCCAATGATGGTGAATAATTCAGATGTTTTCATTTTATTTTCTTTGTATGTCTTACCTCATCCCAAGATGAAATTCCAATTATATTTTTTGCAAAGCTTATTGATTCAAGCTCACGATCTGTTCCCAGATCTCTGTATACATACCACACTGGTTTCTTACCTGCAGGATCCTCTTTATCGTCTGGGAATTTTCTAAGGCCTATTCTTAAACCACCTTCAGACCTGTTGTCCAACCAATTGTGAAACTGGAAAGCGTCAATCCCATCCAAAACTTCCATCTTTTTCCACAAATAAGCAATACTGGCTGCCTGTTCATTCAAATGTTTGGGCGTATAATCTCTGGAATTAGGCCCCTGTTCTGAGAGAAAAACGGTGCGCTTGGTTCTATTCTTAAATTTGACATAGGGCTGTTTTACCCATGCATCCAAAACTTCAATATTTTTGAAGGTAATCAAAGGTGTATCAAAACTGAAGGTTGCTTTTTCGTCCAACCAACTTTTGGGTTCAAAAAGAGATTCCGGGTAAGGGTGGTGGGCAATCCCCCAATCAAAGTCTCCTTCAAGATCACTGTATTTGATAAGAATTTCCAGCAAGTCCCTGGACAAATAAAAATGTTTATCCACCGTCCAGTTCCAATAGTGAGTAAGGGTAATAAAAGCTTTAGAATGTGCATTGTACTGCTTGCCTATATTATTGATTAGTCGAAGAGATTTATGATAGGTATCCATAAATGTAAGGCTATCGGTCTCACCCATATTGGTCCAAACCCATCCTGCATCCACTTCGTTATGCACAATCCAATGGTGTACCCTGCCATGATCTCCCTTGGGATTGCTGTACCTTTTGGCTAAGAAATCCATTGCAGCGGCATATAGATGTACTGACTCCGGATTGGTAAGATTGGCCATGCTATAGATGCCCGAGGGATCACAATCCGGATGTTCCAGAATGTCTCCTATTTTATTATCAGGGGTATTCACCGCTTTATCTATCAAAATTATAGCAGAAGTGATTACACCTCTTTTACTAGCTTCTTTTAATGCTTTGTCATGCTTTTCTACCCACTTCCTATCAGCAAAATATTCCTTCCCATTGTACTTAAAGGTCATGGTTTCAACAGAAGGGGTAGTTCTTAACATTTTGGAAATCCACATATTGGTGGTGATACTACCTACACCCAGTGAATCCAAATCAGTCACAAAATCATTGCTATGGAAGTTACCTAGACCTTTTTTATTTTTCAGCACTGCTTCCTCTAAGTCAAAAACCGGCTCAATTTTATCCATATAGCGAAGATGGGATTGGAGCTCAAAACGATCGTTTTCCTTCTTTAAAATCACCCACCCTGACAATAAGCCATCTTGCTTGAAATCACCCTGGTTTGAATACCTTGGAACATGAACTTCATACTCACCCTGTGATTTTGAAATTGGATACATCAGTTCAAATTCCTTGGCCTTTGTCACCTGTACATGCATTGGAACTTCTGCTATATAATAATTGGGGCTCATTTTAGAAAGGAAGCCACTGATAACTATTACAGAATCCAAGACATTGATTTCTGTAATTGAATTAGGGAAGTTAGTATTCAAATAAGACAGCAATTCAGTCTTGTATGCCTCTTTTTCCTTCAATAAAGCCTCCTTGTCTTGAGCCTTTCGAATTTCACTTGCATTGGGTTCCCTAAAACTAAAATTTCTAAACTGTCCGGTATATCCGGCCCCTCCTCCAAAATCCAAGCGCAATACATCCCCTGGCTTCCCCCAACCTTTCGGTATAGCTTCCCGAACATCTATTGAGTGACTGCTCCACCCTTCTCGTATTCCTAAAGATGAATACAAGCTGTAGTTTTCCTCCACGGGAGGCCCAAAGAAAACCTGAAAATTATTCAGGTATTCTGTGGAAAAATACTCAAATGTGAATATGGTCTCCTCTTCCGAAATTTCAAAGGTCAATGGGACCGTAAATAAATAAGGATCAGGACCTATCGCTGTTATGCTATAACTCCCCTGCTTATCATTTTTAATCTCAATATTGTTTTGGTTTTCATAGGAAATTAGGATTTCACCTTGTTGCCCGAAGGAATTTGATACAGCTAATAAAAAGAATAAAATGGTTTTTAAGCTGTTCATTTTAGCCTGTTATAATATAGTTCAACCTTCCACCTGGGGCAACATCTCCATTGATGTACCAATCCAGTGGGTCTTCTTCGTCCTGCATGTTATCCGACCACTTAAACTCCAGGTTTAACTTCCCTTTTAATCCTTCATCATTAGACCTTGGCAGGGTTATCATCATTTCATTGCCAGAAACCACATGGTCTACTTGTCTTATGGTCTCCCAATTTCCATCCTCATACTTTTGAAGTTTATTCCCTAGAACTATTCGATAGTCATACCCCTTCCAGCCTGTTTCAAAATCCCTGTCGATATCGAGATAAAGCCGCATCCAATTTTCGCTATTGTTTGGAGATATGGGCTTGCTAGTTTGGGCATAAAAAAAGATGGATTGTTTATCTCTAGCTACCTTTAAAGTCTGAAAATCATTTCTACCGGTCAAATTGGTATAAGTAACTTTTGGATCAGATTGGGCGCCTAAATGATTTCTTGGGTCTGTTTCACCAGTATAATCTGTAAATTCTACTTTGACATTTACCCAATCTTCTAATCCTTTGATTGTCTTTTCTTTACCAAAAGTCATAGGTGCTACTCCTCCTTTGTAGCGCCGAACATTTCCAATAAGCTGCATGTAATAATGGTCTTTCAAACCGCCAGTACGGGTAGGTTCAATGTCCCTGCTGTATTCTGGACTGGCCTGATCACAAAACCAAGCGTGTTCAGGATTGTCATCATGGCTTTCAAATTTCGTGGCAATCCATTCATTCCAACCTGTTACGAAAACAATGGGAGGATCTACCTTTAAAACATTGTCCCATTGCTCCTGAAAATTATACCCCATTATAATGTCTTCAACTGGGTTTCCTTTTTTCCCATTTCTAAAGCTTCTGCCCCAGTTGTCCTGGTTTCCATAAAATGCCGATCCTCCCATTCCTGCTGTAGGATTAGGATGCTGGGCCACTGAGACGTTCATGATCTCTACTTCACCTTTATGGTTTTTGTGTAATTTTTGTTGTCTCTGGAACTCAATCCATGGCCAGCTATTCTCTTTATAGGGTTCATTTGGCCATTGGGATTCTCTGATGGTAAAAAAATCACCAGCTTCTTTTCCTTGTAACTCGGAGGAGTGACCAAGGATCATAGGCTTTCCATCGAGATAATACCAAGATTCGGGATGGTAGAATTTTGCCCCTTTCTTATAGAAAGTGTTATATACATCCTCCATGGTTTCTCCAGATTTAGTGTTGGTGTAAAATACAATTTTAGGAGGGGTTTTACCCTGCTTTCTTATCGCCTCCATGGCATTCATCAACACATTGGCCCTATCTGCATAGATCAACCGGTTGGTGGCATCTATCACCAACAAGTCGACACCAGCATCTGTAAGTAATTGGAGGCTTCGCAAATGCACCCAATAGTCATCCGCTCGGTAATAGCCATAAATAGGCTCTCCCCAATAATACATTCCTCCACCTCCCCAGTGTGGATTATCAAAGTCATTCAATACCTCAGGATGCTGTGGGATAATTTTACTTAGGTCAAAATGTCTGGCCGATGTATTGTCGCCATGCCATAGGAAATAAAACATGGCAACCGTTCTTTCTTTTTTATCTCCTATTTCGGCATAAGTAGGCAATGTTCTTCCCAAATCATCCGTACCTCCTGTTTCCTGCGCCTGGGAAATGGCTACAAAGCCTAACCAAAGGCTGACATTAAACAGTACTTTCCTATTGAACTTGATATATATATTTGAAACCATTAATCTAACCATCCTGGATTTTGCCAATTTTCACCTGTTAAACCTACAATTTTATTGACCTCCGATTGATCAATAGGATACCTTAAATATTTATCAGCTGCCGAACCTCTATTTTCAAAACGGAACCGCTGAAAATTGGTACCACCCTCCTCTTTAGTAATGCGCATGCCTGTAACAAACTTGTCTGTTTCATTAAGAATATTCCATCTTCTCACATCAAAAAACCGATGTTCTTCAAAAGCCAACTCTATCCTTCTTTCATTTCTATACTTTTCTTCAAATGCTTCCACACTCATTCCGGAAGGAAAGCTTGGCATTCCAGCCCTTTCTCTTACCGCATTTACAGCATCTCTGGCGCTCATAGATAGACCGTTTACAGAAATGGCTGCATCTGGTCCACTGGATTGATAGGCCGATTCGGCAAAATTGAGGTATAGCTCTGCCAATCGAAACAGGCGGATTGCTCCATCTGCATTGTTGTTTAAGCCTGATTGATGGTTATTAAATTTTCTTAGGTAATATCCTGTTCTGGTATTTCTCCTGTTTGTATTGGAGATTTCTTCTTCGCCACCGACGAAAGTTTCTACCTTTTCACCATCAGGCTGATCAAGGTATCTTACCGCACCATTGTAATAAATGGAGGCATAGAATCTTGGATCTCTGTTGGCATAAGGGTTTTCAGGATCATAGCCAGCATTTGGATTGACAATAGGGTTCAATTTATCCGAATCAGAGTATCCCAATACTGGACTTTCTCCATTGCTCATTTCGTAGCTGTCTACAAGATCCTGCGTGGGGCAAGGCCCTGTTCTTTCCATACCATCATTTGTAGGCAAGCCCGCAAATTTCCAAACTTGCATTTGATCACCCCAATGGTAAATGGTTTCCTTATCCACTGCCCGCTGATCATTGGAACTTGTTATAAAATAGAGGGCATAGGAATTTTGAGCGATATCGGGTGAAGTTGCTACATCAAACAATTCGTAACCATTGCTTAAACATTGGCTGAGTGCCTCCGCATTAATCGCAGCCGCATCCTCCCAAGAATAAGTACCATCCGACCATAAATCACTGGCGGCATAAGTGACGGCCTGGGATTTTATCGCATAAGCAACTGCTCTAGTCATGATTCCGTATTGATTGTCGTAAATATCCCAAGAGAAACCATCTCTTCCAGAAGGAAAAGCCAAGGCAGCGTCACAATCTTCCAGAATGAAAGCCACGACTTCAGCAAAGGATGCTTTAGTATCAGTGGAAAAATCATGTCCAATTTCTAAAGGGGTATCAAAAATAGGAACACCTCCATACCTTTTGACCAACTGAAGATAATACAGGGCCCTTAAGGTGTGGGCCTGTGCTTTCCAGGATGCTTTTTCATCCTCTGTAGCATAAACAGTGGCCGTTTCAATATTTTCAAGAAAAACATTGCACTTTCGTATCCCTTCGTACAACCTATTCCAAGGACTACCATCTGCAGAATAACTGGGGTAGGACGTGGGGGTGACATTTCCTCCATACCAAACCACATAATTTGAGCCTGGAGTGACATCGTCTGCATCCTGGGCTTCGTCTGTATAGGAAGACCTGTCCATATATGGTTTGGGAGCATGGCCATAGCAGGAATTAAGGTAACCCCTTGTTCTGTTATAATCACTGAAAACTTCATCCATCGTTATCCTTCCATCACTGGGAAGGTCTAATTGTTCGTTACAGGCAAGGCCTGAAATGAAAATGAAGGTAATAAATATATATTTTATACAATTCATAGCGCTAATTATCAAAATGTGACACTTAATCCCAGATTATAAACTCGGTAAACAGGAAATCCTGAATAACCTCCCCCTTCAGGGCCAAAGTCTGAAGTTTTCAGCTTATCCCAGGTTAAAAGGTTCTGCCCGCTGAGAAGTACTCTCGTATTATCTGATCTGAAAATTCTAGAAACCGATAGCGGCAACGTATACCCGACCTCCAGGTTTTTAAGTCGAATAAAAGACCTGTCAAAATTCACAAAATCGCTAGGTTCATGATTGACAGATTTAGCCAATGAAAGTGCAGGAAAAGTGATAGGTTGATCATTTGCATAGCGCTCAGCTGTCCATGCATTTTGGTGTAGACTACCAAAAATACCATCAAATTCAGTTTCCAGAATACCTGTTCCACCTAGGAGAGTAGAGTAATTACCTAGCCCTTGAAAAAGAAAGTTTAGATCGAAAGCCTTAAAGGTAAGCCCACCTGACAATGCATAGGTAGTGCGTGGAATACTCCCATTTCCAATGGGAGCATAATCCCTTTCGTCAATATTACCATCACTATTCAAATCCTGATAGATCAAATCTCCTACCCTGGGCACTCCAAATGCATAGCTAAGGTCACTTGCTTCTAGTTCAGCTTCAGAATTGAAATAACCGTTACCATTGGAATAATCTACCAAATAGCCAAACTCCTGTCCGAATGAGTATCCTTCCTCTCGCTGCCTGAAAACATAATCGTCGGTACGTTCAGCTTCATTCCAACTTATGATTTTGTTTTTATTGTAGCCATACATTCCTCCCAAATAAGCAGAAAAGTTTTGGTTAAATACTTTTTTATAATTGGCTAAAATTTCAAAGCCTTTGTTCTCAAATTGTCCACCGTTGATCTGCGGATAATTGGACAATGGTACACCTTGATAGGCAGGAATTGTAGCAAGGGCACTAACGATCATGTTGTCCATGCGCTCTTCAAAAACATCCACGGAAAGTGAAAAGGCATTAAATATGCCCAGGTCAATTCCAATATTAGTTTTAGTGGAGATTTCCGCTGAAATATTTGGATTCCCTACTAGATTTTCATTGACAATGTACTGAAGGTAAGGAATAAGCCCCCCCTGACTTGCTGTCACATTGTCCAGATAGGCATATCTTGCAATACCTGTTATATCATTCGCTGTTTTACCATAAGATGCTCTCCATTTCAGATTGCTCAACCAAGTGGCGGTAGATGTAAATGATTCATTGGAAATTACCCATGCGCCTGCTACTGCAGGTGTGGTCGTGTACCTTACATCTCTGGCATATTGTTCAGATCCAGAATAGCCCACAACCAATTTAAGCAGGTATCGGTCGTCAAAAGAATAATTCCCTTCAATTCCAGAACTTACCCTATTGTAGGGCAATAGACCGGGGGAGGAATTGTCTGCTTTGGTTAAGTTTTGGTAAAACATGTAAGCCATACCCGAAACTTTGCTGGCGCCAAACTGCCGCTGGTAATTTAATGAACTATTGTAAGACAAGTGGTAATAGTATTGGTGGCCTTTGCCATAAGCCAATGGGGTATTCTGTTCTGATCCTTTCTTGACAAATTCCAGTTCATTTAATTCATCCGTTCTTAGCCAACGTTCAAAATCCTGGGTGGTACCCAAGCTACCAACAGAATTAGTCTGGTAAGCAAATACACCAGAGAGGTTCAGCCCATCAGTAAGGAAACCCATGTCTAGGTCTAAGCCAAATTGAGAGGCAATATTAGTCACTGTATGATTGTAATATCCTGATCTGTTAAGCATCCCATAGGTGGGAGACGAAACCCTTTCAGTAGTCACAACCTGACCAGCACCCAGGGAGGGTTCACCGTCAGCTGTCAATTCAGGAATAACCGGCCCAAACATCGTAGGAGGTATTTGAAAAATGCTGCTATAAATGCTCTGATTGCCTATTCCCGAGGTGTGTTCACGTTTAATGTTCCCACTTAATCTCACAAAACCAGAAAGCAGTTCATTGAATTTCATATCAACGTTCGATCGAAAATTCACCCATATATTTTTGGGACTGGGGTCATAATTTGTCTGATCGGTTTTAAATTGCCCACTTTGATGCATAAAGTTGACATTGGAGAAAAATTGAACCTTATCATTACCACCTGTAATATTTACACCCACTCTTTGCATGGTGGAAAAATCCTTAACAAACCTTGAATACCAGTCATTGCTAGGATAATTAGGGTTGTTCCCAAGCTGAAATTGTTCAATTTCACTATTGGTGTACAAGTATTCCTCGCCAAAGCCATCATTAAAGGCTGCTTGATTTCTCATTTGTGCATATTTTCCTGCGGCATAATACATGGGTTGGGTAGTAACCTCCTGTACAGAATGGTCCAATCTCGCTTTGACTTGAAGAGGTCCTTTTCTCCCCCTTTTGGTAGTAATAACGATTACACCATTAGCGCCTTGTATGCCATAAATGGCTTGAGTAGAAGCATCCTTTAGTACAGAAACAGATGCTATTTCATTTGCAGATATATATTCTAAAATCTGGTTGCTATTATAAGAAACAGGTATTCCATCAATCACTACCAGTGGTCCGTTTTTTCTGGCTCCGGATATTCCTCTAACAAATAAATCAGTATTTGCTCTGGATAATTCAGAAAAAGTTTCCTGCGTTGTCAACCCAGCAAATCTTCCAGAAAATGTTTGGCTAAGGTTTGCTACTGGAGATCGTTCCAGTTCTTCACCTGATACAGTGGAAACGGATCCTGTAAGCTCTTTTCTTGACTGAAATCCATAGCCCAAAGCTATGACATCATCTTTCCCATGCCTATCAAATGCCAATTCAAGGTCTATGTTACTTTTATTGTCAATTTGAACTTGCCTATTGGCAAATCCTTTTGCTTCAAAAAGCAGAAAAGTTTCAGATATAGGAAGGCTCAATGTATAGTTACCTTCAGTATCAGTGTAAGTTCCCTGATCGCTGGTTCCTGAATTTATTAATACACCTTGAATGGGTTGCCCGATTTCATTTATTACTTTTCCAGTGATAGTAGTCATCGCGTCCTGAGCCATAGCCTGGCTGCCTTGCAGGTAAACCAGCAGGCACAAGAAACTTAAAGTAAGTTTTATATTTTTTATATATCGTTTCATTTTGAGTTCTTTATAGTCTTTCAGAAAAACTTATAAGGGTGTTTTACCAACCAGGAGTTTGCCAATTAATTCCTGTTATCGATTGAAGTCGATTGGCCTCGTTAAGCGGAATGGGTACATGTAAAAATTTATTGGTATAATTCTTACGCTCAACTTCTCTCACATTCCTTCTTCCATGAGTAAAGGTTCCGTCTTCATTTCTAATAATTTCAGCTCCGGTAATCCATTGGTCTGTTTCCGAAAGATCTCCTTCAGGAGAAGTCCACCTACGCACATCAAAATACCTGTTTTCTTCCATTGCCAATTCTACTCTTCTCTCATTTTTGATTCTAAGAATCAATTCTTCCTGGGTAAGTGATTGTGGCAACTCAGGCATATTTACTCTTGCCCTTATCTCGTTAACAGCAGCAGTAGCTTCCACCAAATGGCCTGCTTGGGCCGCAGCTTCAGCCAGGTTAAGCAGTAGCTCTCCTAATCTGTAATATTTCCAATTGGCTCCCCCTATAGGATTATCACCTCCAGAATTTGGATGCAAAAATTTCCTCTGAAAGTAACCTGTTCTAGTAGCCCTTCTTGTAGTGGGATGAATACCTGTCTGCGGTTCGCCTACATAGGTCGCAATGATTCTCGTTCTATTACCAATACCTGCAGGGTAATTCTCATAAGACTCAGGTGCTTCAGCAAAATTCCATAGTGCTTTTCTTTTAGAACCGTTGTAATAGATTGACGCATAAAATCTTGGATCCCTGTTTTCGTAAGGATTTTGAGGGTCATAGCGTGAGTTATCTGGGTTGTAATTTGGATTTAGGTGCTGGTCATCCAGGTATGGATTTTGTAAATTTAAAATTGGCTCCCCATCAATTGTTTCATAGGAATCTACCAGCTCCTGTGTAGGGCAGGTTCCGGACTTGTATCCATCTTGGGCCCCTATGCCGTCAATATTAAAAATATTGCCTTGACCCTCACGGCTTTGGTATATTGTTTCTTTATCCACAGGATTAGGAGAGTAAGCAGAGGTCTGTGTAAAATATTCATTATACAATGCTGCATAGGGATTATTATTCTCTCCAAAATAGGCTACGTCTGAAAGGTAAGTCTGGGGTAAATTCACCTGATTATACAACTCATAACCATTGTTCTTTAGGTTTTGAACCGCATTAAGGTTTATTTGGTAAGCTTCCTCCCAATGGTTTTGCCCATTATTATAAAGTGGGCTGGCAGCAAATAAAATGGCTGTAGATTTAATGGCCTCAGCCAAAGCTTTGTTTACCCTTCCTGCTTCCCCTCCAGAAGTAATTCTCCAGGGCAGTTCGTCAATAGCGATGGCCGCATTGCAATCTTCAAGTATAAACTGTACTACTTCATAATAACTCGCCTTTTCAACCGTAGAAAAATCATCTGAAAATTCATAGGGCGTCCTTACTATGGGAAGGCCGGTCCCATACCATTTAAGCATTTCCATGTAGTAGAAAGCCCTTAATATATGGGCTTCAGCTTTCCATCTTTCCCTGTCCTCGGGATTGTCTACTGTAGCTTCATCAATTCTCTCCAGAAACATAGCAAGGTTGCGGATAGAACTCCAGTACCGGTCCCAATACGCACCATTATTTTCGTTGCTCCATTGGACCGCTGGATGATTGGCTGCAGAAGCATCACCATTATACATTCTCCCTGAAGTAAGCCAGGATTCTGCTTCAGCATCGGTATCCCAAGATTCATCACTCCAGTTCACTGGACCTCTACTCCAAAAAAAGTACCTGGTTCCCTTTACGGGTAAATTGGTATAACAACTGTTGAGAAATGCTCCGACTTTATCGTTGTCCGAAAATACTTCTTCAAGTGAAATTTTACCATCGGGAGCCATGTCCAGCACATCAGTACAAGAAAATGTCAAAATGACCGATAGCAATATTGCTAGGTTTATTTTTACTAATTTCATCGTTAATTTTGGGTTTAAAAGGTGGCGTTAAAACCAAAGTTCATCATCCTGGTAACTGGGTAACCTATGGAATCATTATTTTCCGGGTCAAGATGTCCCATTCTCAAATTGTCCCAGGTGAGGAGATTTTGCCCACCGAGGTAAACCCTAAGAGAGCTCATCCCTATCACCTGCGTCAGGTTGCTTGGAAGGGTATAGCCTATGTCAATATTTTTCAACCTCACAAAGGACCTGTCCATTATAAAAAAACTGTTTGCTGTATGGTTTGTCGTACTTCTGGTGCTTAGTGCAGGATAAGTAGTTTCTTCTCCAGCAGCGAATCTTTCGGGGGTCCAGGCATTCTTATGGTAATCAAAATAGGTTCCTTGGATTATATTTTCATACACTCCCTGAGAACCATAATTACGAGAATATTTTCCTACTCCTTGAAAGAAAATTGAAAAGTCAAATGCCTTGTACTGAAGGTTAACACCAGCACCATAAGTTACCCTAGGAATGGATGAATAGCCAATTGGAGATAGGTCTTTGTCGTCCACAGTACCATCGTCATTGAGGTCCTTGTATTTAAAATCCCCTACTCTTGGCACACCAAATCCATATTGGGTGTTTTCTTGGTATGCATCCAGCTCTTCCTGAGTATTAAATATGCCATTCCCGTTGTCATAATCGATTTGGTACCCCCAATTTTGACCAATAGCATAACCCGTACTGCGGTACCTATGCACATAGGAATCATCTCTGATTTGCTCATCAATGAATTTGACTACGTTATGGTTATACCCATAATTCCCCCTGACATTGATGTTAAAATCCTCGGAAAGTTGCTTTCTATAGGACAACTCCAGTTCAAAGCCACTGTTATCCACTTCTCCCATATTTACCTTTGGAATATTGCCTAATGGCACCCCTTGAAATGCAGGGACAGTCCCTCTGGAAATTAGAATATTTGTTCGATTTTCAATAAAATAATCAAAGGAAAGGTCTAGTTGATCCATTAATCCTAGGTCGATACCATAGTTTTGCTTGTCTGCTATTTCCCAGGTTATATTAGGATTACCCAATAAACCCTGACGAACTCCTTGTCCTCTTCCTAGGCTAGATAAAGGACCTCCACTCATCGTAATGTCACTTTGGTATAAAAATCTGGAAGAGCCCATTTGATCATTTCCTACCCGTCCATTGGATACCCTGAACTTTAAATTTGTTAGCACAGGATTGTCCAAAAGGAAATTCTCATTGCTTAAAATCCATCCTAAAGAGACGGCAGGAAAAAAACCAAAGCGGTTACCCGGAGCAAATTGTTCTGATCCATTGTAACCAATGTTCACTTCTGCCAGGTACTTGTAATCGTATTCATAGGTAGCCCTAGCCGCGATGCCCAATACATTAAATGGAATTTCTCCACTTGTAGATTCCCAATTGTCCCTTTGGGCCAGAATAAGGCCACTTACCCTATGTTTATCGTTGAAAATTCTGGCATATTGGATCGCAGCTTGCAGGTTAATATTGTACCTGGAATCTGCTCCCTTTGATAAGGAGAGTAGGGACTCATCAGGTCTTTTTACTGCATAACTCAATTCATCAGTATTGGGGTTTACCTCAGCTAAAAATAACCTTTCGGACTTACTCCCTTGCATGGCCGTAGTAGCCCTGGCATCATAGGACATCATACCTCTTACACTTAAGCCTTCAGTAACCATATTGCTCAAGTCCAACTCCATGCCTAAAGATGAGTTCAAGTTTGACCGCACTTCGTTTCTATACCCATATCGATTCATTATTTCAAAAGCAGAGCGGTCCATATATCCTGGATCGACGATTTGCCCTGGGGCAACACCAAACCCATCAATTGTTGTTGGACCTGGTGTTATTGGTAAAATGGTTTGGGCTTGGTAGAATAGGTCTCTCATCATCCAATTGGTATCTCCCCCGCCATAAAGCCAAGCAGAAGGCATATTGACCTGTTCTATATAACTTCCTATATTTAAAAAGGCCTTAAAAGATTCACTTAACTTATAGTCTATATTTGCCCTGAAATTATACCTTTTCATCCAGGAGGAAGGATCATAGCCCAATTGAGATTTAGGCTCAGTATTTAAATTTCCTCCTTGATTAAGAAAGGCTCCATTCACAAAATAGGAGACTTTGTCTGTACCCCCTCTGGCACTAACATTGACTCTGGTCTGAGGTGAATACCTGGAAATAAATTCACGGTAATAATCATGATTGGGGTACATGTATTGACGTACCATTGCTTTTCTCTCATAATCCGGATCATTTGGGTCAAGGCCTAAAAGCGGATTGGCATATTTTGCCATGACATCTTCGCTAAAAAATGGCGTGGTCATTCCATCATTCCTACCTGCCTCATTTCTGAGATTCATGTACTCCAAAGAAGTTAATCTTTCCGGCTCGTAAGTAAAAGAACTTAAGCTTTGGTCAAGGCTAATGTTCAATTCCATTTCACCAGGTTTACCTCTCTTGGTGGTAATTAATATTACCCCATTTGCACCTCGAACACCAAATACAGCAGTAGCTGAAGCATCTTTAAGTACAGTAACAGATTCTACTTCATTGGCATCCAAGGTTCTGATGTTATCCCTTGGCACGCCATCTATTAATATCAATGGGCTTCTACCATTAGTTGTAGCAGCTCCTCTTAGATATAAAGTTGCATCATCCTTTCCTGGCTGGCCTCCTCCAGATTGGATTGAGGTTAGGCCTGGCAATCTTCCAGCAAGGGCATTGGCCAAACTTGGAGAGGAACTTTTCACCAACTCATCGGAGGAAACAGAACTTACAGCTCCTGTCACGGAAAGCTTTCTTTGTTCGGCATACCCCACTACAACGACCTCTTCTAAGGAAGATTCATCTTCTGATAGAATCACGTCTATGGTCGTTTGATTGCCTATATCAAAAGATTGGTTTTCAAATCCTATATAAGAAAATACAAGGGTTTCACCAGCTTCTACTTGAATCGAATACGTCCCATCGATACTCGTTACGGTACCTTTGTTGCTGCCCAAAACAGAAACAGTTGCCCCAGGAAGCGGTTCCCCTGATTGATCCTTGACTGTTCCTGAGATGGTCACAGGATCCATCAATTGATTTTCGGATCGTGTTTTCATCTTCGCAACTTTGACATCAATCGTGTTGTTAAATTGTCTAAAATGCAAATTAGATTGAAGACTAACTTCAATCAAGAATTCTTCAACTGTGCCTTTCTGTTTGTTAAAGGATAAAACAGATGATTTTTTAAGCGTCTTTTTATCATAGGAAAATCTAAAAGATGATTGTCGCTTTACCTCATTGAAAAAGGTGTAAAGGTCCAATTTTTTTCGGGAGAGGTTTACTTCCACCTCATCAATATTTTTATACTGGCCTTTTGCTTGTATAACACTGGTGAAATTAACCACCAACATTTGGAAAATTAAACCGTACAAGAAGCCTCTGGACAACATCATAATTGTCTGAAGTAATATTTTTTTCATATTTTTAAGGGTTTATTGGAATTTATTTCAATACGCATGGTCTATTGGTGGATCCATTCCCCAATGTTCTCCATCATTAGACCTCCCACTGCCGGTTGGATTTATCCAACCGGTTTTATTAAGGTGGTATTTTGGGAATTCTAGTTTTAAAATTTGATTGTGACATTTTTTCCTTTTAATTCATATTCAAAATTCTGTACGTAAGCCATACTCTTCAAAACATTTGCAAGGCTTTGCTTATGGTATTCACCCGAAAATTCCCAAGAGGCATTCGTAGTGTTCTCAACTTCAATTTTTACCCCATACCAATTTTCCAGTATCGCGACCACCTCTTCAAGATTTGATTTCTCAAATAATATGGTCCCCTCTTTCCATGATGAAATAGTATGCGTATCAAACTTCCGTATGCTTTTTTCACCTGTATTGGGATCCCTATGCAATTGTTCTCCAGGACTAAGAAAGAAGCCTTCATTTGTGGAAACATTCTCAATCTTAATTTTACCTGTTACCAATGAAATACTGATTTCTGTTACTCCTTTTTCCTTAATATTGAAGGAAGTACCCAAAGCTGTGGTCACCAATCCCTGAGCCACTACTCTAAATGGTTTAAGGCTATCCTTCTCCACTTCTATAAATGCTTCTCCCTTTAAAATCACCCTTCTCTCTGTAGCTCCAAACTTATCTGGAAAAGAGATTTCACTGTTGCTGTTCAACCAAACCCTTGAGCCATCCGCCAGGGTTAACTGTAATTTTTCGCCTGAAGCAGTCCTCTTATGATGCATCACCACCATTTCAACAGGATTCTCTACTATGTTTTGGTTAAATACGCCAGAGATCCATACCAAGGCAAACCCTATTAAGAATACAGCTGCTAGATTTATTATCCATCGGTAATTCTTCTTTTCTATTGGATGGTCCGCGGGTTTTATGGTTAAAAGCTTTTGCCTAATCTCCTCTTTCATCCCCACCGGAGCCCTGTATTCTCCATAGCTGGTACGCAATAAGAGCTCTCTTGCCAATTTTAATTCGCGAACGCTTTCAGGATTGGCTTGCATCCATTTAGACCAATAATCATTCATCTGATCATTTGGATGCATTACCCAGTTAATAAACTCTGGATCAGTTAAAAAATCCTCTTTGGTTTTCATCGAAATTGTATTGGCTTTATAGGCAAATACAGAGCAGCTCCAAAAGAACACCTAAAAAATTTAATTTATTTCAAAATATTTTAATTTTGAATGGAGAAGGCTTCCGAATTGTACTTCCCTATTGTCCTATTTAAGCTTCTCTCGTAAAAAGTCCAAAGCCTTGTACATTAGATTTCGAGTAGTTTTAACACTTTCTAATCCCATTATTTCCTGAACTTGGACGTAACTGAAACCTTCGTAAAAAAAATAGTAAATGATTTCCTTTTTTCTGGGACTTAGCTTGGCAATAGCATTATTTAACTCCTCAATCTTCTCCATACCCATTTGTTGATCAATCAACTGCTGTTCGTGTGAAATGGTGAAGTCGAAATCCTGACTGGTGTCAAAACTTTCTCTTTTATGTTCCCATTTAGAAAACTGACGCTGGAGTTTCCGCTTAAGACATGTGAGTAAATAAAATTTAATATTGTCCGTAGGTCCTACTTTGTGGCGCAGGCGCTTGAGGTCAAAGAAGACTTCCTGAATCCCATCCTTGGTCTGAGATTCATCCTTAGATAAACGCATGCCATAAGCAAATAGACTATCAAAAAATTGCTCATAAATCTGAATAAAGGCAGCGTCAGCACCTTTTCTGAATTCATCCCATAGCACCTTATCCTCTACAGTATTAGAGGTATCCGGATTTCTTCCATAGGAAATTTCACTTGAATATGAATCAAGTTTATATTGAGGCATTTTTGGGTTTTTTGTTGCTTAATTTCTAAATATAAGGATATTTTGAACAGTCACTATTTTAAATTAAAATTATTGCCTAAAAAATGGCACAATTACATTTTTGAATATTACACCGCAAACCTTCATGTTATGGGGGAATCTGAGAACTTAGCAAAATGGACTTAGATTTCTACTATCATTGCCTTATAAACAATTCTAGAATATGTTGATGAATAAAGAGAAGCATCTATATCTTCCCCCATTTTTTAAAACTCTTTTCTATTATATTCGAAAAACCTGGTGTAGGCTTCTCCATAAAGCCACTTAATGCAGTTCAATCTTTACAATAAAATTCGGGTGAGAATATGCTGCTTTTCCACTTTCATAAATCTGTTGAGAAATTTCTAAGGACTCAAAACCTGTTTCAACTTTTTTATTTTTAAAATATTGAATAGAATAACTTGAACTAATTAATTCTAAATTCTTTGTTTCTGCATAATCTATAAAGTCAGATTCAGAAATAATATTCTCATCAATTTTTGTGAGAACTTCACTTAGTAAAACAAAATAAGAATTTGGGTCTTTCTCATTGGTGTAAAATATAGGTGTAGCTGAATAAATTTCATCGTCTTGATTTAATTCTTTCAAATAATTATTGACTTGCATACAGTCGGTCAAAGGCTCATTGATTCTTAGCCAAACTTGATCGTAATTGATGTACCCTGTTATAGCGCTATTTGTTATGAAGGAATATTTACTCAGTATGGACTCTGCTAACTCTTTTGTAATATTTTCTTGTTCAAACACAATATAAATTTCAGACAATGATTGTTTTCCAAGATAAATTTTTCCCTCTCCCGAGTAATAGAAATTTTCTTTATCATCGCATAATCTCATTTTTGACAGAGAATCATCTTTTTCGCATGAGACTAATAATATTAATCCTATGGTTACGAATAACAGTAATTGAAGTACTCTTTTCATTATTTTTAGTGTCTTTTAACACACATTCCTGTAAAATGCATGTGATGTCTTTCTATTTGCTTTTATAATACCAAACCTTTCAATTTAACATTCTCTTTTTAGTCTGTGCGCCAGTCGCCTCAAATGGGATTCAAATGAGAGACGGTCGGCATTTGGGAACCTACCTTTCCAACCTTCTCCTAGCTTATAAAGCTATTGCATTTTCATATTTACTCAGAAACTCCCGCTTTATCCAAGGTGATGTTAGGCCATTGTGAACACTTTTTTCAATCATATGTTATTTTACCTTTATCCGAATTTAACCTATTCTGGAACAGTATCCATGTTTTTCTGCATATGCCAGTAGAGTAACGCCTGATAGCCTATTTATTAATACCCATAAATATAATAAGAAGAAGTAAACCATCAGTACCCCCTAAATCAAATTGTATCCGGTTAAATACAAGAAAGTTCCCCCTCTTATGGCTTACCGATAGCCTTCTTTATTTGCTTTTCAGATGAATCTACCCAGCTTAGGTATAATCCATCTATAACCACTCCACCCCTATTACTACAGTAAGACCATTGCACTTCCCATTGGATTACCACAGCTTCGTGGCATACCAACGGTTAGTATTTAAAAAGTAGGCGGCTGCAAAATAAGAATGGCATCTGTCCAATCTGGTAATATTAATTCGACTAAATAGGTTAGTTAAAATTGAATTTCAAAAATGGCTAGATAGCCCCTTTGATGACCACAAAAAACCTCCTGAGAATGTACTATCGGAGATTCTATTTCCAAATTTAACCTAAAAACTTTCACAACGGACTCAAAAACCGAAATATTAAATTTGATCTTAAATTAAGACAGCATTTTGCTCAAATTTGTTTATGTTACTTAAAATTTGTTAATTAATAACCATTTTAAAATAAACTATTAATAATTGAATATTAATGCCCGATTTATGCATCTATTCAATAAATATCTGCCCAACACCAGTTCGCCATTTAAGAAAGAGGAGCTTTTTGGATTGCTCAGTGATCCTGATTATAGGGATACTCCAAACCGAAAAATGCAAGAGTCGTGGAATCTCCCTAGTGCTGGTGTAGATCGTAGCTTGCTATCCAGTAGTGATTCGTGTCGAAAAATCAATGAAAGAAAGGCCGCTCATTTAAATGTTTCAAAACCAACTTATATAAATAGGAAGTGGTACTGGGCTGCAGCATTCTTTAATCTCTTTGCTAGCTTGACTCCATTATTTTTTCTTTCAAAAGAAACTGAACAAATCAACCAAAAAGACTTTACACCCTTTTCAGCGGGTATTGGTGAAAGAAAATACATGGATCTTTCGGATAGCAGTGAAATCTTGTTGAACTCCGGTTCGATGATAAGGCTTCCTGAGGATTTTTTAACACGATTAGTAACCCTTTCTAGAGAAGCAATTTTTGAATTGAGACATAACACCCTGAGATTGGGGGGAAGACTTAGATCAGGTCCTTGAAACGTTGACAAAACGCAGCGGTATTTCCTCAAGGGAGGAAAATAACAACAACCATTTTAATTGACCTAAAAATATAAAAACAACACAGCCTATGTAAAATCACAAAAACAAAAAAGCTGCTCCGGTTGCACCCGAAGCAGCGCTGCCTAATGAAAGGCAAAAATTGAGTCATTATCAATTAACCCAAATCAAAGCTATGAAATTACAATTATCTAGGATGAATCGTGTCCTGTTTAAAAACCGTGGACTTTATCCCGTGAATTGTCAATCATTGGCAATTCATTTTAAAACGCTTGGAGTCGGCTTTTTAGTATTTCTTTTTATGATTACTACAACGAAAGCCAACAATCAATTACCGGATCTTGAAGAGGTTTTTGTCAGTATAGAACTAAATGATGAATCACTATTGAGTGCCTTCAAAAAGATTAATGAAAGCACTCCTTACAAGCTCTCTTATCAGTTGGGTCAAATCAAAAAGCATCAAAACCTAACGTTAAGTAAGTCCAGAAGAACCCTCAAGACTACACTGGATCTACTTCTGGCAAATACAGCATTACAATATGTAAGAAGTGAAAACAGTATTGTAATTACCTCGAGAGAAAACCAAGCTCAAAAAGTACAGCAGTCCAGCTCCACCCCTGCCGTCAGGTTTATAACAGTCAGCGGAAAAGTCACCACTGAAACTGATCCGGAGGGTATCCCCGGGGTAAATGTACGCGTTGTTGGCACTCAAAATGGAACTGTCACTGATTTAGAGGGGCGATATGAGATTGATGTAGTCGATGGAAATGCCATACTGGACTTTTCCTTTATAGGGTTCGAATCCGTGCGTGAGACAGTAGGCACTCGAACAATAATCAACATAACCTTGACTGAAGATATCAGCGGGCTCGATGAAGTAGTAGTGATAGGCTATGGTACGCAAAGGAGAAGCGATCTCACAGGCTCTGTTTCCAGTGTATCAACAAAGGAACTCGTGGATAGACCAGTGGTTAATATTGGACAAGCCTTGCAAAACAAAGTTTCAGGTGTTCAAGTAGTTAAGCAAGGGGCTGGGTACCCAGGATCCAATCCAATCATTCGTATCAGAGGTACAAACTCAATTAATTCGAACAGTGATCCACTCTTCGTAGTCGATGGGATCATTGGAGTTAGCAATGCCTTGAGAAATATAAACCCACAGGATATTTTAACAATGGATATTCTGAAAGATGCTTCAGCAACCGCGATCTATGGTACCCGAGGAGCAAATGGCGTGATCATCATCACCACCAAGCGAGGAGAAGTAGGTGAAGTGAAAGTTAATTATAATGGTTCTGCAACTATGGGAACAATGCAGAGACATAATCATACTGTTACTGCAGATCAATTTTTTTACCTCTATGAGCAGGCGTTTACCAACACACCTAAATATGGTACCCTGGATAAGTCAAAGGATTTCAGAGGAGGTAAAGGTACAGGCGCTTCGTGGTCTGAAATGCCGCATTTGTTTGAACAGGTTCCCCAGGGAGGTTACTTTATGGATCTAGTTGGGAATGACGGAAATTATTACAAACCTAGGTATTATTCAAACTGGGAAGATATCGCTTTTGACAATTCCTTTTCACAAGACCATTATATTGATGTAAGTGGTGGGACTGCAAATGCAAAATACTCATTTGCCTTGGGACATACTGACCAGGATGGTCTTTTAATGCAATCTTACTACAAGCGTACAAATGCTCGATTTACAACGGATATCGAATTAAATAAATGGTTAGGTGTAAGTACAAATATTTTGTATTCACGGTCAAAAAACACTAGAGGAGATGACCAACTGAGGACTATTTCAGAGACGTGGCCAATTTTGCCTACCAAGTATCCAGATGATCCTGAATTTGGTATATATTCAGGTACCTGGAGTACTGGCAGAGATTTTCCAGTTGGAGAAAATTGGAGAAATATTGTGTATACAACAGATCAGAGAGAAGGATACTATCTAAACCAACAGTTGACAGGAGGTGTAGTACTTAATGCTCAAATTACTGAAAATTTAAGTTTTAAGGCTAATTTTGCGATAGATAACAGAAGTGAAGACAGTAGATGGTTTAACGGGGACTTCCAAGGAACAAGGAGTTCTGACGCTAGGGGAAGTAATCAACGGTGGTTTTACTGGCAAAATGAAAACTATTTTAATTACGATAAAGTAATTGATAAGCATTCCATTTCTGGTGTACTCGGGCTTTCCTGGCAGGAAACTCAAATAGATTGGCTAGAAGCACAAGCATCTAATTTTCCATCAAATTTTTATGGTTTCAATAATTTAAATGCAGGTGCAAATACACCTCAAGCCCATTCGTCAAATCAAAGAAGTGCACTCAATTCCTACTTTGCGCGTGTCAATTATGCTTATGATAGCAAATACATGTTGACAGCAACTGGGCGTATGGATGGATCTTCAAAGTTCGGGCCCAACAATAAATATACTTTCTTTCCATCTATTGGATTGGGCTGGACAATTTCCAATGAAGCTTTTCTGGAAGATAACAGGGTAATTTCTAACCTAAAAGTTCGAGCCAGTGCTGGTGAGACAGGTAACCAAGAGATTGGAAGTTTTGTAACACAAAGGTATATCAACACAACAAATGTAATGTTTGGTGATGGCTTAAGATCAGGATTCTATCCGGGATCTACAGGTAACCCCGACTTAAAATGGGAAACAACTTTTCAGTGGGATATTGGCATAGACCTGAGCCTTTTCAATGACAGGTTCAATATCGTAGCTGACTATTACCATAAAACAACAAGCGACATGTTGTTTAATCTTCCATTACCACAGTCAAGTGCACCCGGTAGTGCTTTTGTAAACTTAGGAGAAGTGGAAAACAAAGGAGTAGAAATCGGATTGGCAACCACCAATATTCAAAGGCAAAACTTTACATGGGCTTCACGCCTGACCTTGTCTGCCAATCGAAATAAGATTTTGAAACTTGGTCCCACAAACGCCGACGTTTTTGTTGATACCGGTGCAGGTAATGCCACTTCAGTATATAGAGTTGGGGAACCCATAGGTTCTTTCTTTGGCCTTAACCGTATGGGGGTATATGGCACACAGGAAGCTGCTTTGGCTGCACGCTATGGAAGGGTGCCCGGTGACCTGAAGTTTGAAGATGTAAATCAGGATGGAAAAATCGAGTTGATTTCTGATGGTAATATTATTGGTAATTCTTATCCTAGGGTTTACGGTGGATTTATCAATTCATTCACCTATGGGAATTTTGATGCGAACATTACGATACAATTTGTTGGTGGGGTGGACAAAGCCATCGTGCATGAGTCTGCTGAAGACCGTCAATTTGTGTCAGGTATGGTTAACAGGGTTTTAGATGCCTGGCGTCCAGACCATCAGGAGGGAACGATTGTAGCTCAGGTAAGAGCTGGTAATGCCGGTGCACGTTACGATTCGTTTACTGACACCCACGAAATTTATAATGCAGCATTTATCAGAGGACAAGCAGCTTCGATAGGCTACACATTTTCTGAATTGGTAGGCATTAATAATTTGCGGGTTTATTACTCAATGGAAAACTTCTTCCTATTAACTGCAATAGAGATGGAAGGGTACGATCCTGAAGGTAGTTCGCTGGATAAAGGACGATCTAATATTCAGAATATTGATAAATATCAATATCCTAATCCTACAAATTTCATTTTAGGAGTTAATGTTAATTTCTAATCTTAAAAGAGCTAATAATATGAAATACAATAATAATTATATCGTGATAAGACCCGCAATTTATTTATTGGTATTCTTTTTTACCCTAAGTAGTTGTGAGGAATTTTTGGAGGAAGTACCGACTAACCAGCTTACCGCTCAAGGGGATTTGACGGCTAGGGAATTCGGAGAACCTTTAGCAATTGGTGCTTACAGAATGCTATCTTCCTGGACCGGCGGTGCCAGAGATTGGGGAAATATTTTACCCAATACCTTAGAGTTCCCTACAGGTGGGGCATTTACAAGCGAACCACATGCCCAATTCGATAAATATGCTACGAACCAGGTTACAGGTAACCTATTGGATAATTTCAATAATCAGTGGGCGAATTGGTATGCTGGAGTTCAGGATGCTAACCTTGCGCTGGATTTGCTCCCTTCTGTAGACCTACCTCAAGCCTTATTGGCACAATATCAAGGTGAAGTTCGTGCCTTACGCGCCTTCTATTATTTCAATATCGTTCGGTACTGGGGAGATGCAGTGATGATCACCGCACCACTAGACAATGTAATTGAAGCAGCAATGGCTCGAACCAGTCTCAAGCAGATATATGATGAGGTAATTATCCCTGATCTTGAATTTGCACTAAATGCAGTTCCAGCCGGTAAATCAAACAATGGACGTGTAACCCAGGATGTGGTCAGGGCTATTTTAGCGGATGTATACCTTACAGTTTCCGGATATCCCTACCAGGAAGTAGAGACTAATCCTAGTCAAGATTGGTGTGGAGAAGGATCTTGGGCCATGCAAGAATATCCTGTGACCGGTGGTACTGCCCGGGCATTTTTGCAGAAAGCGAAAACTCAGCTTGACGCGCTATACGGTAATTATGTGCTTGGAACTTATGATGATTTGCATGACCCGGCTATGAATAATAATGGAGAGGCGATATTTCAAGTGCAATATTCCACCCAACCCGGTTATAACAATGGCATTTTACAACCTTCCTTACCTTTATTGACTAAAATTTCGAAATCTGATGAAAATGGTTCATTTGTTCCGGCTCAGCATTATCATGATTCCTATGGTGAAAATGATAATCGAGCCATGGAGAGAGCAATGTTTTTTACTTGGGATACTAATATTGATGATGAGACCGACACCATTCGGTTCCCCCCTCACCTGTACAAATACTACGATGCAGCAGCAGTAAAATCAGTAAATGGATCCGGATTGAATTGGTCCCATTACCGATATGCTGATATATTGTTAATGCTCACAGAAGTAAACTGGGCATTGGGTGAAAGTCCTTCAGAGATAGAAAAAGGAATAAATGAAGTAAGGCTAAGAGCAGGTTTAGCTCCTTTAAATGGTGCAACGATTACGCTGAAAGAAATACTTAGTGAACGTGCTTGGGAGTTGGTATTTGAAAACAAAATGCTTTGGGATCAGCGCCGTACGAGAAGATGCATAGTTTACGGGGAGGAAGAAATCACAAGCATTGCAAACTTCGTTGGACACCAACCTAAGATATTCAACTTTGCTTTTACCCCCCAGCATTTATTATCTCCAATACCGGGAGATGAAATGAATAACAATGGGGAAATCCAGCAGAATTTTGGGTATTTACCAACGCAAGCAAATTAGTCTTGAGGAATTCATTTAATCAAAAAGTTGAATAAATATGAAAACTAAAAATATATTATCGATATCATTCGTAGTGTCGTTTTTATTAATGATGAGTTGTACCGAGCAACCCTATTTTGACATCCCTCTAGATGCAAATGGTAACGTGATCTTTACAGGTATTTCTGAAGTCACATCAACTGATGTGACAGCAGCAGATCCTGACTTCACCATAAATGCCTATTTTCCAAATGCAAAACCAGGAGATGTGATGAAAGCAGAGGTTTTAAAAAACCAGGTGCCTTCATGGGATCCAGATGGAGCATTACAGTTATTGCCTTTAGATGGGTCTTTAAAAGAGGTGACGGTTGGTGAAGATTTGACTACAACCGTAACCTACACAAAGGCGGAAGCAGGTTTGAATAGTGTAGGCGATGCCGTTACTATTGTATTTTCAGGAGAAACCGATTCAGGGATCATTTCAATCACGCTTGAACCATAGTTCTTTACAACGATTTATGCTTTAATGAATTGCCTGCGCCCTTTGAAAAACAGGGCCTATAGTCGAAGACATCTTGATGGCGAATTGATCGTCATGTCAGGAAAAAGATGATAAAAGGTGACGTACCAGAGATCCTGCCAAAATATGGCAGGATCTCTTTTTTTCGTACTAGTTCTGCCCTGAAGTGGAGCAACTCAGGAGAAAAGAAATGAACGGATAAATTTTAATTAGGCCTTTACTTTTGCCAAGGGCTTTAATATGTCCATGATGCATTTTGATTTACATTTCTGAATATCTATACCAATTCATATTAAATAACCATTTTTACTTTTTTGCTGCAGGTCTTCCCTGAAGCGAAGCGACTCAGTGGCCTGCCCTTATGCGGAGCAATTCAGTGGTCAAAAATGTAAGCAACCTGTCCTGAAGCGGAGCTAGTCAGGAAAAACCCCGCCGCTATGTATCTTTTCGGCTAAAATTTAAGGCCACCCGCACACAGGCAAACTCCTTAGTTTTTGGTTTTAATATTGGCCTTGTTTATTTAATGATTACTAAACCAAAAACTTCGTCAAACAGTGCCTGTGCCCTTGCCATCGCATCTTAAATTTCTTAATGCCCAAAAGCTACAAGGCGGAAGTTTATATATTCGTCATTCCGAGACTTTGCAGGGGCTTTGTATATATAAAGTCGAGCCTTCTTTTAATAAGCCCTATCCCCTTTGCTACAAAACAATATTTATCTAATCATTACTTCCCAATACTTCGTATGCTTGGATTTACCGGCAGGCCCTTCTACAGTTAAGGTCACCACTTTGTGAATTCCTTTTTCCTTGAATTGATGGATCGGATTTTGTTGATTTGAGTAATTTCCATCTCCAAAATCCCATTCCCATTTCAAAATCTCACCTTGTGATTCATCTCTGAAGGATACACGCTTATTTTCCATATCTATTACTTCAAAAGACCATTCTGCCTTGATCAAATCCTTTAATTCACTTTCTAGTGGCATCAATTTAAACTTGCGCAGGTAGCTCGCGTCTTTCACCATCCGTACATCTTGAGATAAATTGAAATGGCCTTCTCTTTTTCCACCGTCAAAATCCAAAATAGACCAAGAGAGCCCAATGCTATCGCCCTGAATGAGTTCCGATTCTATGGCCTTTTGAGGGCCTTCATAAGGGGCATAATCATAAGGAGTCACCCAGAATTCCAAAACGAGCTTCCCTCCATCTCCAGGTTCAAAGTTGTAATCATAAGCATAATTGGATTGTGGAAAATCACCTATCCAATGTTGATTTCCCCAAATCAAAACCCATGCGTTATTTACAGGTGGCGTATAGATATGGTAATTTTGAGCGTGGACACCACTAAACGTAAAATGGTTTTCTAAATAGGCCTCCGATTTGCTATCCCACTTCAGGTTATCTTTATTATAAATCGGGTTATAAATAAAAGGACCACCCGACATGTCGCCATCAACCACTATTTCGAAAATATCATTGAGGTACCCCTTGTTACTAAACCTCCCGAAATCCCAAAAATCATCCGTAGCTTCATACAAAAAGTATAGCCTATTCAATCCCTTTACCCAACCTACCTTTACGCTTACGTTCAAATCACTGGTATGATCAATGGCGTCCCCAAATCCATCCTCTGTATCTTTCAACATTTCATTACCATATACATACGATTCCGGTACCATATCCCAGTCACCCGATTTTCCATCTATGCGTGGCATCTGATTTTTAGGGAATTGAAAAATTTTGAAAAGCACTTTATTTCCGGAGGTATCATTCGCTGAATCATTTTGTGCCTTCACCGAAGAAGTACAAAAAACAGCCAAAACAGTAAACAGAAAAATTTTCAGTTTAGTCATTGTGGGCCATCTATCAAAAAAACATTTTAAACGCATAAGCATATTCATTTATCTTTTTTTCCAATCATCCAATTTAGAATAGACCGGCTTATATCCTTTTTTAGACCTGTCAATGGTTTTCATTTTTCAGTATTTACTTTTTCTGGAATAGAAGTACCTGAGATCTTTGGCCACAGGCTCTTCGATTGGATTTGAGTTTTTGTTTCTATTCGGCATACCTTACGCTCTTTAAACTGGCCTCAGCATTTGGCTGACAACCACTATTCCCATCCTTCCACAGAAACAAAATCACTTACGATCAAACTTAAAACCTATAATTCCCCTAAATTCATGAGTGGGGAAAAACAACTCTTTTTAAATGAATGTATTCTCCGGGGATTGAGGTTTTACAGGGGTTTCCAATTTAAGTCCTTTCCACTCGATATTCAATATCCCATCAGTTTCAGAGATTTTTACTTCTCTATTCTCCTGACGATCACCCACCGTATTAACTTCAAATATAAATCCCGCAAAGGCTTTGTCGATTTTAGTTAAATCAAATTCCTTCTCAACTCCCGAATAAAAGACAAGATCTATCCAACAATTAGTATCATCACCGCCTTTTTCCCAACTACCGGTAAATTCGTCAAATTGGGCACTGAATAGCTGCATATTTAAATTCAATTGTTCAAGGTTAATTTTGATCAAGTCATTAACTGACTTTGGTAAAACAAGTTTATCCTGGTCATTCATATTACCAAACTCAAAACGTAGCCGAAGATCTTTAGCAATGAACTTCCCGTCTTTTAACCGGTCTATACTAATATGTTTATCTCCCCCGTTGGAAATAAAGTTGATACCTGCAAGAATTTTATTTTGTTCCTGCTCACTATAAAAAGTGGAAGAACTGAAATCATAATTATCATGCAGAAACCTAACCTGTAAGTATTTCGGTTTTTGAACCTGTCCCCAATACAATAAAAATGGACGGCGCTGATTCCAAAGACTTGATCTGTTTGCCGTAGAAAGTGCATATTCATCAGTTAGGTAACATGTACCAATGGTTTGAGGATTTTCTTTCTCGAAGACATCTTTTTCTGTACGCGGGTATTCAGGAGAAAGAAAATAGGGCATCAAATACGGTGGGATTTGATGTTTGATCTTTACATTCTTACGTTTTTGTTCAATTCCTACATCTATTTGTCCATTTGACCCTTCTTTTAATATTGAATAAAAAGTTGGCTGAACCAATGTACTGTATGAACGGCTATGAGGTCCAGCCCATTGACCGGTGGGTTTATGATAATGTCTGGCAATGATATCCCAACCGATGGCATACAATGAGTCAACTTGTTGTCTGGCAGTGGGCTCAATAATGTGTGATTTCATGCGAAACAATTCATCTAGAGCTACAATCGTGTATGCAGGACTGTTGTACTCCGAAAACCCTCCCTTGTCAAGCGTATAATCATAGAATCGTTTCAGTCTTCCACTTGCATATTCACTCATTTCCGGAAGATTAAACAGATTTGAAGTCATATAGGTAACATAAGCCCCCATGATAGCGAATTGGTATAACCAGGGCGCATATTTCGTTTTTGGATTGATTTGGCTGCCAGAATCAGCGCGTCTTTGATTTTGGGTTTTAGGTCGCTTGGAATCCTATCCTGATGACCCATCCAAACGTCAAGAAGACTTACAGCATTGAAATCGGCCCAGTTATAATCAATAGGCGATTTTTTTGTTGAAAGTGGCTCTTCCAGGTAATAGGGCCATACACCAACTGATTTGGAAGTAGTATCCTGATCTTGCAAAGTGATTGTCTTTTCAATAATATTAAAAGCCCGATCCGTGTATTGGTCATCAGCCAAATCCAATAATAAAGCGGCATAATAGAATGAGCCCCGAACTTCATGAAATACGCCACTATCCGCATCGGTATGGTAGTTATATCCGCTCAGCGTCTTTGTGATCATGTTCTCCTCAGGATCGAATTTTTCGTGAAGTTCGTCCAGTTTTTCCTCCACAATCTTTCTCTCCTCGGAATTTAACCGGACACTTTCGTATTTGATATAGCTGTTGTCAATAACCTTATTAGTGCATGATTGGACTATTGGCATTAAAAAGATAATTAGCAAGACAATGGTAATATGCTTCATGATGATTTTTTTATTATGATAAAGCTATTATTCTTTAATTTATTTTAATAAGCTGCTAGTAAGAAAGAACCATAAACCCGAACATATAAAGCAAATAAGGTGGACCTAATCCACCTCATTTGTTTATGAGATCAATATCAGTTCACTAATAATTTACTTCATAGAAGCTGAGGCGGTTGGTATTAGTAACCTTCATTTTGTTTCAGGATATCAGCTCCTACCTTGTCAATCTCCTGCAATGGGATTGGAACATAGTTGTAAGTTTCATTAAAATTATAGACTCCACCCATGGCATTTACATATTCTACAAGCTTATTCTGCCTTTTCAGGTCAGAATACCTATGTCCCTCAAATGCCAGTTCGGCCCTTCTTTCTGCTAAAATAGCTGTAATAAAATCATCAAGCGTAGGGACATCTTCAAGAGTCAGAGGGGCTAAACCTGCTCTGATTCTTGTCTCGTTCATCAGATCCAATGACTGTTGTTGGGTTGAATTTGCATTCATGGAGATAGCTTCAGCATACAGCAGTTGTACATCTGCGAATCTAAGTACAACCAGATCTCCAATAAACCTAAATTCATTTAGGTCAAATCCAAAGTCATATTTCCTATTCTCCTCTTTCAATTGATTAGGGGTAAAACCCAGTGTCTCATCCCTTCTGATATCACCAGTTTCAAATGAATCATAATAACCTGGCTTATATAAGAAGTTACCCTGTAAACCTGGTGTGTTTTCCATATATAAAAACTGCTGCGCCCAGTTGTTGGCTGGAGCAACTGGGCTTAATATTACTGAAAGCATGTATTCCTGAGAACTTTTCTCGGCATCCATTGTCCACAAGTTATTCCAATTGGTCTCAAGTGCAGCCCCACTATTATTGAAAACATCTGCTAAAGCTGTTTCTGCCTGACTCCACTTCTGCTGTTGCATAAGGGCTTTTGCCAGATAGGTTTCAGCATCATACTTATCCACTTTTCCTATTTCAACTGAAGGGTCGAGTAATGAGACAGCCTGAGAGAAGTCAGATTCCACTAAAGCCCAGATTTCAGCTTCAGTAGATCGTCCGAGACTATAGGATTCATCAACACTTAGTGGTTCTGTAACACTTGGTACACCTCCAAACCATAAGTTTAAAGTGTAATAAGCAAATCCCCTAAAGAAGTAGGTCTGACCCTTTATTCTGTCCCTGGCTGCATCATCCATATCTACTTCATCAACTCTGTCCAGTATGACATTGGCAGGATAAACTAATTGCGTATAAAGATCCCAAAACCTACTAGTTGTATTCGGACCGAATTGATTTTCAGCAAGTTCGAGATACCAATATTGAATATTCGTCAAATTATCTCCACGATATTCTTCCAGCATCTGTAATTCAATCATTGCGCCTCTAAATCCGGAATATAAACCTACTACCGCTGTTTCAAAGTCAGCCTGATTGGAATAGAACTGACCCACTGTACCGTTGCTCTGTGGGGGCAGGTCTAGAAATTCCTCACTGCATGCCCCCAAAGAGATTGCAAATAGTAATAGAACTGTCCTATATATCTTATTTAATTTCATCATGGTAAGTAGCATTTAAAATGTGAGATTTAAACCAACTGCAAAAGTTCTTGGTAGTGGCAAGGTTCCGAAATCATAACCCCAACTTCCGCTTGCGCTGGCCTCAGTTTGGTTGGCACCTCTGTTTGCCGCGCCGGGAGCAAACACTCCTTCTGTATTATAACCCACATAATCAGTATTTAAGAAAAGATTATCAGCTGAGACATAAACTCTCAATCGGGAGACCTTTATTTTTGATAATAAGGTTTCTGGTAAATTGTAGCCAAGTGTGATGTTTTTAATTCTCCACCAGTCTGCATCATAAAGCCATGCATCTTGTTCTTCATCTGTCCCATTGGTACCGGTTGTAGAAGAGATTTTTGGCGTGATACCATCACCAGGATTAGCTTCGGAACGCCATCTATCTGCCCATCGGCTCATCAAATTTCCATCAGCAGCACTTGCCCTGTCATAATATCTGGCTTGAGCATTGTAAATTTTATGTCCTCCGGAGCCATTGATAAAAATACTAAAGTCGAAATCTTTGTAAATCAGATTATTGGTCAAACCAAATTGCCACTTGGGCATTGGCTGACCTACGATCTTTCTGTCATCCTCATCGACATCCCCATCACCATCCTGATCCTTGAAGCGTACGTCTCCCACCCCTTCATCCTTAAAAATAGGTCCGGCTTCTACCTCTGCCTCATTTTGAAAAATACCATCTGCTTCCCACATGTAGAAACTTCCAATTGCCTCCCCTACTCCTGTGTAACTGACACGAGAGTACCACTCACCATCTATGATCGGAGCATCATTTTGACCCATTTTCAAGACTTCATTCTTATTAAAAGAATAATTAAAAGTAGTACTCCACTGAAAATCAGAGGTAGTAATATTTCTTGTATTCAATTCTATCTCTATACCCTTATTACTTACATCACCTACATTTAATATAGTGGATGAAAATCCTGTTGTTAGTGGTAGCGGGGTTGATAAAAGGAGATCATCAGTTAGCGCTTCATAGGCATCAATAGATAAATTAATCCTATCGCTGAGAAATCCAAGGTCAATCCCAATATTAGTTGTTGCTGTTCTTTCCCAGGTTAAATCTCTATTTTCAAAACCACCTGGTGTCAAACCGCTGACAAGTACTTCACCTGATCCCAGTACAGCATTGGCATTTGCCAGTGTAGCATAGTGCCGGTAGTTTCCAATTCGGTTATTACCTGTCTTTCCATAGCTTGCTCGTAACTTTAGATTACTAATGATTGAATTATCTCTCAAAAAGGCTTCATTAGAAATATTCCAGGCTGCTGAAACAGATGGGAATAAGCCCCATTTATTATTAGTACCAAACCTCGAACTACCATCTCTTCGGGTGCTCGCAGTGACTAAATAACGAGAGTCATAACCATAAGTAGCCCTTGCAAACATGGAAATAAGGGACCATTCATTGATATTTTCGTTCCAATTCGATATCTCGGTTGCATTATTCAAAGTAAGGGAAAGGTCATTGGGAAAGCCCCTGCCTGATAAGGATGAAAATTCGGAATAGTCTTTCTGACTACTATATCCCAATAACCCTGTAACAGCGTGTTTACCAATTTTTTTGTTGTAGTTGAGTGTTGATTCCAGCGTCCAATTACTCTGATATTCGTTCGAAATTGAAGCAAGTGGATTGCCCCCCCCAAGTATCACATCTCTTCTTTCTGAAAACTTAAGAGAATTGTATCTATAGTATCCTGCCACCTTGAAGACCAAGCCATCAATTAGGTTAAAATCGATGTGCGTATTAATGAGTGCCTGTGGTCTGGTAAATTTCTGTTTTAGATTGTTAAGCTCATAGACACTTTTTGAAGAATTACCTAGCCCATACTCGAAGGAATAATCATTTCTGAATAAAAAACCATTATCCAAAAAATAATAATCTGAGGCGTCTACAAGAGCACCATTCCTCAATGAAACATTTATATTTCTATCTTTTCCTTCAGAATTGGCGTCAATCTGAGTGGAAGTGCTTCCTGCCATATTTAACCCAATAGTGATAAGATCTGTCACTCTTGATTCAATGTTGGTCCTTAACGAGAACCTTTCAAAAGAGGTCCCGACAGCAATACCTTCCTGATCCATGTAATCTAATGACATGAAATAAGTCGTATTGTCAGAACAGCCTGAAAGGGAAACATTGTGGTTTTGAATAGTGGCAGTCTGGAATAGAAGATCCTGGATATTATGATCAGGAACATCCCCTGTCAGCCAGTTGGGGTCAATCCTCATATTGGCCGGTCTACTTGCATTTGGCAGATTTGGATCACCACCGGTTGATTCCCAACGCCATGACCTCCATTCTGCCAGAATCTCAGCTTGTTCAGGCCCTGAAACAAAATCAACTAATTTTTCAGGTTCCTGTATACCATATCTCATGTTATAGGAAATATTTGGTTTGCCAGACTTGCCTTTTTTAGTAGTGATTATAACCACACCATTAGATGCCCGAGAACCATAAATGGCAGCTGCTGCGGCATCTTTGAGTACCTCCACACTCTCGGCATCACTCATGTTAATATTAGCAATTATATTGGCATCTTCGATGGGCATGCCATCAACCACCCATAGCGGTTGGTTACCCTCGGTAATTGAGCTGGTGCCACGAATCCTTATAACAGGCGCTGCTCCGGGTAAGCCACTGGTTTGCTGGACAGATACCCCAGCAAGTTTGCCCTGAAGGGCCTCGTCAATTCTTGAAGTGAAACGGTTTTCAATATCCTTGCCACTTACCTGTGAAATAGCTGAGGTTAAATCCCTTTTATTAACCGTGCCATAGCCTACTACCACCACTTCGTCCAATGAAGAAATATCAGCTTGTAAACTAACGTCAATATTAGACCTGTTATCCACCGAGACCCGCATCGCCTCAAACCCTATATAAGAAAAAATTAATGTCCCTCCATCTGGAACATTAATGCTATAATTGCCATCCAAATCTGTCACAGTACCGGTGGCTGTTCCAGCTACAGTAACAGATGCCCCCGGCAATGGCTCACCATTTTCATCGGTTACCGTACCGCTAACCGGACCCCAGGCCGCCTCCTCAAGGATCTTAACCTCTGGTGGTTCATTCAGGGCCAAATGAATGGGGTGGTTCATTTGCCGAAAACTCATGCCTAATTGCCGACCCATCTCTTTTAGCCGGTATTCATCACTTCCTGTTTTGTATTTAAATTGGATGATCTGAGATTTATCCAACTCTTTGTTTTCGTATGAAAACTTAAAAGGGGTTTCGCTTTCAACCTCGTTGAAAAATGGTTGCACACTCAGCTCAGAAGCTGATAAACGAATGGATACTTCTTCTATCCGCTTGTCTACAACCTTTGCCTGGATGATACTGGCAAAGTTAACCAGCATCATTGGTAATAGTAAGCCGTACAAAAAGCCTTTTGACAATATGAGAATTGCCTTTAGTAATTTATTTTTCATAATTTTGGGGTTTATTGGAAATTAATTTCAATAGGTCTGGGCTATGGATGGCCTCATCCCTAAATGTTCACCATCTTTAGACCAGTCCTTTGCTGGTTGGTTTTTACCAGGATGCTTTTTTAGGGGTCATATAAGTATACCATAGATTTAAAATTTTAATTGAAACATCTTTTCATGTATGCTTTATTTTAATTCCTCAATATATGCTATGCTTGATACTACCTGCTATAGGGTCTTCTCCTGAAATCTGCCAGACCAGATAATTTCGTCTTCAACCAGGCGCGGTATTGTGCCTATAAAACGTTAGACAGCCACGAGGCCAAACGAAAGGTAGAGAATGGCGGCAATGCGGTAAAATAGCCCCATGGATCGCCAATTGAAAAGAAGGTACTTTTTCAATCTTCTTTTTCTGTTCTGATTACCAAAGCTGTTGCTGCAGGATATCCATCCGGATGACTTTAAGTACCTGGTACTACTTGTACCGAACCCTAAGCAAAATTTCTCTGGCCTTTTTAAACTCCCTTACCTACTCTGGATAGGCTACCATCCAATTGGTCCAATAGCTATCCAACTACTGTTTATGGGGCATTGTAAATTCTAAATCCTTACTGGTTTCAAGGCTTTCCCTTATGTGTTCCAATTTGGAATAATGCCGCTGAAGTTTCCGTTTAAGGCATTTCAGTAAATAAAACTTAATATTGTCAGTAGGGCCTATTTTATGCCCTAGGCCCCGGAGATCAAAGAAGACTTCCTTATTCCTGTCTTTGGTCTGGGGTTCATATTGAGATAAGCGATTGTCACAAGCATATAGATTACCAAAAAATTGCTCAGAAATTTGAATGGATGCAGCTTCAGCACCATTTCTGAAATTATCCCATATACTAGTATCCTTTAACAACTTGGAAGACTCCAAATTATTAATATCAGGCATTTCACTTGAGAAAGGATCAAGTTTATATTGAGGCATTTTTGGGCTTATTGTTGCTTAATTTCTAAATATAAGGATTTTTTAAATAGTCCCTATTTTAAATTAAAATTATTATATATTATATGGTACAATTTCATTTTCATGTAATATGGCGCATAATTTAGAAATATTAGAACCTTGAGAAGCGAACAGAATGAACTTAGCTTTCCACTACCATTACCTTATGTAGCCTCAACTCAACAATGGTAATAAAAGCAAAAATATCAGGTTTAAAGCTCAAGTGAAAGTCGACGACTTAATCACCTAAAAAACGCAATATAACATCCTAACTATTTATTCTATATGTGATAATTAAAAAACAAAAAAGGGAAAGATTTTCCCCCTAGTAAGTCTAATTCCCAACATGATGACTTGACCAATTTGGCCCCTGAGCATGGTTCTGAGAATAATAATTAGGGTCTGCTGAAAAACTCAATAAACTGATGATTACAGCACCAATCAGTACCCGTGGATGATGAGCATGTCCCCCTCTTTGTTTCGGCGGAATACGTTTATTTAATATCACTTCAAGATCATCCCAAGGCATCTGCGTTAGTTACTTCTATACTTAAAATCTACCTATTTCCGAATCCTTAATGCTTATGAATTATTGTTTATTAAGAATCATCAGCATCTTTATAACAGTTGCCAAAGACTTAAATATTCCAATACCGAGTATAAGTTCTCTAATGTATCGCCACTGAAGGGTAAGGTGGGAGTGTTTATAACAGCTTATCAAAATGTATGGGAAGCTTGTTCTCTCGCTTACCAGTAGCGTGGTAAATAGCATTGGCAATGGCCGGAGCCATCGAAACCAGACCAATTTCTCCAATGCCCTTAACACCAAGCTCATTTATGATATCGTCTTTTTCATCTACAAAAATCACCTCAAGGTCGTGAATGTCTGCGTGCACCGGAATGTGATACTCACCTAGATTGGGGTTCATGTATTTACCCAGGTTATGATCCATTAAAGTTTCTTCACGCAGGGCTTTGCTTATTCCCCAAACCATACCGCCGAGTATTTGACTTCGAGCCGTTTTAGGGTTGATAATTCTTCCTGCGGCTACGGCAGTTACTGCTCTTGTAACATTGACCATACCCAATTGCTCATCTACTTCAACTTCTACAAAGGCAGCACTGTGGGCAGCACGTGTGTATTGTTTCAGTTTAAAAACATTGGGAATATTACTTTTAGATGCTTTTAATGGGTCACCACCATTCTGCGCAATGACTTGTTTAAAGGTTACCGATTTACTGGAATCACCCTTAAGATAAATCGCACCCTCTTTAAATTCTACATCCTCAATAGCTGCAGATGAAAAAGGTGAGTTTTCCATCTTTCTTGCTTTTTTATAGATTTTTTTCTTCAGTGCTTGGCAAGCTCCGTGCACAGCGGCGCCTACCACACCGGTCGTATAGGAGCCACCTTGAATAGGTGACATAGGATGTTTACTGTCACCATATTTAAAGGTCACATCATTGATGTCCATTCCCAAAGCATCGGCGGCAATCTGCGTCATTACGGTTAGCGTTCCTGTTCCTATATCTGTTACGGCACTTTTAACGATCAGCTTCCCCTTCTTGTCCAGCTTTGCTTTCGCTTTAGCGGGAATACAAATAACATCCCACATACCAGAACTCATGCCACTACCTACTAAACGGTTGCCACGCTTGGTGGCACGCGTTTCAGGATTGCGGTCTGACCAACCAAATTTTTCTGCACCCTGACGGTAACATTCCTTCAACTCCTTACTTGAAAATGGTTTGTCTGAACTCACATCCCTTTCGGCATAGTTAATCAACCTAAACTCCAACGGATCAATATTCAATTTATAGGCGAGTTCGTCCATTGTTGCCTCAATGGCATGCAAGCCAGTACTTCCACCGGGCGCACGCATATCTATAGGAGTATAAACATCTAAGTTTACAAGTTTATATTCTAACTTGGTATTCTTTGCCGGGTAAAGCATATTGGCCCAATTGACCACCACTTCGGTATAATCTTCTATTTGCGAAGTTTCTGCGATAGCAGTATGATTAATGGCTGTAACCTTACCATCTGCCGAGGCTCCAAAATTTGTTTTTTGTACGGTCTGTGGTCTATGCCCAAAGGTGAACATCTGTGCCCTATCCAACGTTACGCGCACATTACGCTTAAGTTCTAGCGCCGCCATTACACTCATAAATAATTGGTACTGTGGTCGCAACCCGGAACCAAAGCCGCCTCCCACAAAAGGAGAAACCACCCGAACATCCCCAAAACTGAGACCAAAAATGTTGGCTATATAAATTTGACAATTGTTAGTGCCCTGCGTTTTATCATAAACCGTAATCTTGCCATCTCCCTCATAAACCGTGGTGCTGGCAAAAAGTTCTAATGGGTTATGGTGTTCTGTACCGTGGATAAACTCCCCACTATACGTCGCATCTGCTTGGTCAAAAGCTTTCTCAAAATTACCGTTAGGGCTTGGAGGCAGTGGTTTTAAAAAGGTCGCCATCCCTTTTTTCGGTTTGCGAGCTTCCGCTAAGTTTGCGGCCAATTGGGTAACAAATGGTTCTTCTTCATAAGTTACTTGAATCAGGGAAGCAGCATAACGGGCCGTCTCAAAGTCTTCGGCAATGACGCAAGCAATGGGTTGCCCATTATATATTATCTTCTCATCAAGTAGCGGTTTAAACGGACTTCCAGGCGGTACGTCCATGTCCATAAACATAAAATCAAACCAAGGTAATTTTGGACGGTTGTTATGTGAAAAGATTTCGATTACTCCCGGCACTTGCCTAGCGGTGGTTTCATCCAGTTTTATTATCTTTCCTTTGGTTATCGTACTGTTGACAGGATATCCTTGCAGCAGGTCAGCTACATTATATTCCCCAGCATATTTGGCAGCACCCGTAACTTTAAGTTCGCCTTCTAGCCTACTTGTAGGTTTGCCTATTTGTGATGATGATTTCATACTATATATTATAGAGAGGGTTGCGCCCCTGGGCGTTGTGATTCTGGATTCAATGCCATCATTCCATTACGGACTATGGCTCGTTTTGCCAGGTCTATTTTAAAGTCATTATCACCAAAACCTTTGGCTCCTTTTAAAATAATTTCTGCCGCTGCCATGAAGTTGTCTACATTTGCTTCTTTATCAATAAGAAAATCTTCAGCTTCGGTAACTCGCCAAGGTTTATGGGCTATACCGCCGAGCACGATCCTTATCTTTTCAATTTTACCATCTTTCAGTTTTATTCCAGTGGCTACACTTACCAAAGCAAAGGCATACGAATTTCTATCGCGAAGTTTGAGATACGAATAGTTTTCTGCGAAGCCTTCCTTCGGTAAGGAGATGCTTGTGATCAATTCGTTTTTAGCTAAGTTATTGTCTATATGTGGCGTATTACCAGGAAGACGATGAAAATCCTCAAACGGGATTTTGCGCTCACCTTCTGGCCCATTAACGTTGACTACAGCTTCTAAAGCTGCCAATGCCACACACATATCTGAGGGAAAGACCGCAATACAATCTTCACTGTATCCTACAATGGCGTGCATACGGTTTAAACCCTCTTTTGCTGGGCATCCAGTTCCTGGTTCACGTTTGTTACAGGGTGAAGCAGCATCGTAAAAATAATAGCAACGGGTTTTTTGAAGTAGATTACCACCGTTGGTAGCACTGTTTCTAATCTGCGCCGAAGCTCCTGCTAAGATTGCCTTAGAAAGTAAGGGGTACTTCTCAACAATGTGCTCGTTATAGGCAGTTGCCGAGTTGGTGACTAGCGCACCTAAGAGCAGACCACCATCTTCCGTTTTATTAATACTTTTATAATCTCTAAGCCCATTAATATCAATAAGGTTTTCTGGGTGTACGAGATTGTACTTCCACAAATCAATCAAGTTTGTACCTCCAGCTATAAAACTTGATGCTGTACCTTGGGCTACTTTATGCAGGGCATCACTGGTATCTGCGGCTTTTTGATAAGCAAAATTATTCATGATTTGCGTTTTCTTTAATTTCCATAATAGCATCTATAATATTGCTGTTAGCTCCACACCTGCATAGATTACCACTCATTAATTCCTTGACTTCTTCACGGGTGTTGGCATGGCCTTCATCTAGCATTCCTATAGCGCTGCATATCTGCCCAGGCGTACAATAACCGCATTGAAAAGCATCGTGCTCAATAAATGCTTTTTGAAGCGCATGCAGTTCTTTGCCATTTGCGACACCTTCTATGGTAGTGATTTTAGATCCGTCTTTCATCACCGCCAGCGATAGACAGCTTAGGATACGCTCTCCATCACATATCACGGTGCACGCGCCACATTGCCCATGATCACAACCCTTTTTAGTCCCCGTAAGGTCACAATGGTCTCGAATAGCATCAAGAAGGCTAACCCAAGGTTGCAACTTTAGTTTAACATTCTGATTGTTTAAACTGAGGTTGACATTGATTTTATTTACGGCTACGCCCTTAGCTCTATCGGTACTCTTCATAAGATGCTGTCTTTTAGACTAAGTTATGCTTTATCCATTAAAAATACAACTTATAATCAATGAAGTTATATTAATCCAGCTATATATGATTATGGATTTTGATTCTAAGCTATTTATTACATCTAGTTTGGAAATAATCTAAATAAAAGTCTAGAAATTATTTACTTAATTATGTGAGCACGAAAAAAAGTGGTATTGAAATATGGCATTGGAATAAATGTCATTTGTAAAAGATACCTGCAAGAACGTTTAAGTTCGATCTTAAGATCTGTTCAGTTTCCTTTATTGAAAAGGGTGAAGTATGAAGACGAGAGGATCAATTTAAAACTGTTTTTTCAAACAGTACTTTGACTCCGGTAGTTTACTACAAATCAAATGACTGTTGATCTGCAGCAGGACAGGATTATCCCGATAAATTGAGAACAAAACCGTCCCCAAATCTATGGGTCACAGAACGCTAGTAGTAGTTTTACTTCTTTCCATATTCCTTGAATAATTCAGGAAGCATTGAAGCCAAATGTGTAAACTCAATTTGGTCATGCATTACTTGTTCATACGCCATTTGTATTCCGGAACTATTGCTGTGTAATATTTTTTTCTTCAGAAATTTAGGTAACTCAATTTCCTTGCTTCCAATTAATGCCGCCATATTTTCGCCAACGTAATACCTACTAATCAGTTCTCCGCCCTCTTTAGTTTGTTTGAATAAGTGAATCATTTCACAAATTTTTGCTTTGGGTTTCTGAGAATAAACATAGCCGCATGCACTTGCTGTTATGCCTGCATTTTCAAGAATTTCTTTTTCAAACCCAAATTCTTCGGGTGGAACAAATTCTATTTCAATATCATTTTTAGTGTCATTTAAGTATTCGGTTATAATATGAGTATTACCAATGTACTTTTCTCTATGACTAAGTTTTGAGTCCTCAAGTATTTCTTTATTTTTTGCCTCAATACTTACGTGACAGTACGATACCATAAGGCATAGCGTTCAGACTCTCCAGAATGCCACCAAAACCACCATTCAAACATTTCAGCAGTGCAATTGGGCAATTCCGTATGACTTGCACTATATAAAGTACCATTTTCTAACACACTATATCCTGTTGTTTTCCACAAATCCCCTTTTAGCATTTCGTTAAAATCACCTGGATTGGGATGAGTTATTTTGTCATGAGGTAATTCGCCGGATTGAACATGCTTTATTATTTCATTATTTAAGTACATGTCTTTTTGAAAAAATGATTTGTATGGTTTGGATTCCAATCGCTTTAGATTTTCAAAATAGATTTGTTGGTTTAAGGCGGTGATGTTATTGACCATTGATTTCATTTTTTTTTATTTTTTAATTCTGACTAACGTTACAAAAAAACCTTCAAATTGGCTCAATTTCGAG
>TARA_R110001592_G_scaffold64194_4_pt1 | contig 43101 bp, 41 predicted proteins | sample TARA_R110001592 | Tara Oceans TARA_R110001592 (sample SAMEA4398387) | marine metagenome | biome: Polar Biome; feature: [SRF] surface water layer (ENVO:00010504); material: water (ENVO:00002006), including particulate matter (ENVO:01000060) such as... | depth 5 m | reverse complement strand
TAACTCCCTATAAACACCGGCGGATTAGGATTTCGAGGGATGCCCGGCTGGAGAGGCCGGAAATATCCAAGGCTCGGTGGGAAGTGAAGACCTCATTGGTGAAACATGTCCGGTGACACGATGACTGCGCAGAACGATCCGGCGCTGAAGAATTTTCAGCGCCTGATCGACGTCGGCATCGCGCTGTCCGCCGAACGCGACATCAACCGATTGATGGAAAAGATTCTTTTGGAAGCCAAGGACCTGACCTCGGCCGACGGCGGGACCCTGTACATCAAGACGGAAGAGGACGCGCTGAAGTTCGAGATCATGCGCACCGATTCCCTCAACATCGCGCTCGGCGGCACCACGGGCAAGGACATCACCTTTCCGCCGATCCGCCTGTACGACCCCGAAACGCGCCAGCCGAACCAGAAAAACATCGCCAGCTACTGCGCCCTGACCGGCGAATCGATCAACATCAAGGACGCCTACGAGGCGGAGAATTTCGACTTTTCCGGCACCAAGAAGTTCGACGAGGGCACCGGCTACCGGTCCAAGTCGTTCCTGACCGTGCCCCTGAAGAACAGCCAGGACGAAATCATCGGCGTCATCCAACTGTTGAACGCCACCGACCCGTCGGGCACGGTCATCGAATTCTCCAAGGAAATTCAGCCCCTGGTCGAGGCCCTGGCCTCCCAGGCCGCCGTGGCGCTCGACAACCAACAGCTGCTGGAAAGCCAGCGCAAGCTGTTGGAAAGCTTCATCGAGCTGATCGCGTCTGCGATCGACGCCAAGTCGCCCTATACCGGTGGCCACTGCCAACGCGTGCCCGAACTGACCAAGATGCTGGCCAAGGCCGCCTGCGACGACAAGGATGGCCCGTTCAAGGATTTCGATCTGACCGAGGAGCAATGGTACGAACTGCACATCGGGGCGTGGCTGCACGATTGCGGCAAGGTCACGACGCCGGAATACGTGGTCGACAAGGCCGTGAAGCTGGAAACCATCTACAACCGGGTTCACGAGGTGCGCATGCGCTTCGAGGTGGTCAAGCGCGAGGCCGAGATCGAGTACTACAAGGCGCTGATCGAGGGCCGGGGCGACCCGGACGCGCTGAAGGCCGAACTGGACGCGACCCTGGCCAGGATCGATGCGGATTGGGAATTTATCGCCAAGGCCAACGTGGGCGACGAGTTCATGGCGCCCGAGGACCAGGAGCGCATCCGCGAAATCGGCAAGGTTCAATGGACCCGCACCCTGAACGACCGCCTGGGCCTATCCTTTGAGGAACGCAAGCGCAAGGACCGCACGCCGCCGGTGCCGGTGCCGGCCAAGGAATACCTTTTGGCCGACCGCGACGACCACGTCGTCTACCGCGACGCGCTGGAGCCCGCCGCCCAGCCCGACAACCCCTTCGGGTTCAAGCTGAACATTCCCGAGCACAAGTACAATTTCGGTGAAATCTACAACCTGTGCATCGCTCGCGGCACCTTGACCGAGGAAGAGCGCTTCAAGATCAACGACCACATCGTGCAGACCATCATCATGCTGGAGCAGCTGCCGTTCCCCAAGCACCTGAAGCGCGTGCCCGAGTACGCCGGCGGCCACCACGAAAAAATGGACGGCACGGGCTATCCCCGGAAGTTGACCGAGGAAGACATGTCCGTGCCGGCGCGCATCATGGCGATCGCCGATATCTTCGAGGCCCTGACCGCCGCCGACCGCCCCTACAAGGATCCCAAGAAGCTGTCGGACAGCATCAAGATCATGTCGTTCATGAAAAAGGACGCGCATATCGACGGCGAGTTGTTCAAGCTTTTCCTGACCTCGGGCGTGTTCCAGGAATACGCCGACAGGTTCCTGGAGCCCTATCAGATCGACGACGTGGACATCTCCAAATACCTTGAATAATCAGCCCGCCCCACCCCCCGCCCGCCCGGTCCGCCCGCGTTCCGTCTCGCGGGCGCTGGCCTATCCCTATGACGTGCCCGACCGTTCGTTCGTCATTCACGCGGGCCATGTCCAGGCGGTCGAGAACGAAACCCATTTCATGGAACTGGCGGGCGGCGACCTTGCCGGGCGCGTGCCGGTGATCGCCTGCGGCTCGAACCAGGCGCCCTCGGCCCTGGCCTGGAAATTCTCCCGGCCGGAGGACGGCGCCGTACCCGTGGTGCGCGTCCACCTGAAGCATTTCGACAGCGTCTACTGCGCCCATTTCGCAGGTTACGGATCGGTCCCGGCGACCTTGCATCCCACCCCCGGTACGGTGGTGTCGCTGTTCGTCAACTGGCTGACGCCGGCCCAACTCGCCCACATGCACACCACGGAAACCACGCGCGGGAATTACGTCTTCGGCGAACTTGCAGATCTGGAGGCCGAGGTTGAATTCGGCCCCGCCGTGCGCAGCGCCGGTGCCTACATCTGCACCCGGGGGGCCCTGGCCATCGACGGGCGTCCGGTGCCGCTTGCCGAGATCCCGGCCCGTGACCGCGCCCATCCCGCCCTCGGCCAGCGCGACCTGATTCAACGCCTGCTCGCCCTGCACGGCCTGGCCGACACGGTCGAGACCTTCGTCCAGCGCAACATCGACGACGAGGACGAGCGCACCCGCCGCCAGGCGCTGTTGCGCATGGGCGCCCTGCCCTTCGATTACCCGGCCTTCCGCCCGGCGGACTAGGCCGCTCCCCGCGAATCGCCGGGGCGGCCAGGGTGCCCTGCCCCCCCGCATCGCCGTCGTCCGGCTTCGGCCAGCGCCCCGCAGGCGGGCGATTGGGCCATTCCCCTGTGCAAATCAGGCATGGGCGGGTATTTTTTCCGGTTATGGAACAGTTTCTGTCGGACCTGGTGCTGATCCGTGACGGGGTTCTGAACGCGACCGCGGACCTGTGGGTGCCGCTGGTGGAAACCGTCGCGACGATGCCGACCTGGGTGCTCGCCGCGGCCGGGGCGGGGGCGCTGGCTTTGCTCGGCGTGCTGCTGTTCGGCGGCCGCAGGCTTCACGGCGGCGACCGCCTAGACCGCCCCGACCCTATCCTGCGCGGTCAGCCGACGGCGCCGGACACGCCCCCGGCCGGCGCAATGGCGCCCGAGCCCATGGAACCCACCCCCCTGCCCGACACGCCGGAAATTCAGGGCCTCGCCGAAATTCTCGCCGAACAAGGGGTCGACGATCAGGCACGCGACGGGCGGCTGCGTTCCTTCGCCGGGGAACTGGACGACCTGCGGGCTCGGCTCGGCACCGTCAGCGCCGGGTCGCCGGCGGCGGCCAAACTGCTGCATGACGCCCGGGGCGCCATCGCCTCCGGCGACATCGTCCGCGGCACGGACCTTTTGATCCGCGCCGCCGAGGAAGAAGACACCACCGGCCACAAGCATGCCTGGACCGCCGGCATTCATGGCCGCGCCGCGGCCCTGACCCGCCTGGTCGCGGGCGATCTTCTGGCGGCGCGCGGCGAGGAGGAGGAAGCCGCGACCCTGTTCCGGCTGGCCACCGACGCCGCGCCCGAAGACGATCTGGAACTGCGGGTCGAATGTCTGGGCCGCCTGGGCGCCCTGGCCCACGGCCGGGAAGACCACAGGGCCGCGCGCAAACATTTCGCGGCCGCGCTTGAGCTGCTTGAAGCCTCGGGCGCCGAGGGCCATCCCGATCTGGGCGGCATTCTCAACAATCTGGGATTGGCCTGCGATCTGGCCGGCGATGCCAAGGCTGCCGAACTGTATTACCAGCGCGCCCTTGCCGCCGACGAGGCGGCCTGGGGCGACAATCACCTCAACGTCGCCGCCGTGGTCAACAACCTGGGCCTCTATTACCGCCGCCGGGGCAAGACCCAGGCGGCGGAACCCCTGTTCCGCCGCGCCGTCGCGATCAAGGAAAAGCACCTGATGCCGGGCGATGCCTCGCTCGCCCTCAGCCAGGTCAACCTGGCCGCCGCCCTGCGCGCATTGGGACGCGAGGAAGACGCCCAGGACCTGGAACGCCGGGCCGGCCTGCCGCCCCCCGCGCCGCCGGAAACCGAGGAGCCGGCAGAAGAAAATTCTCCGGAAACCGATCAGGACGGCGGCAATCCGGCGGCCCCGGAAGCCGTTGAAGCGGATGAACGGCCCGTGCCCGCCAGTTGACGCGGCGTCACCCTTTCCCCTGACCCTGAAATCTGTATAGTCGGCCCACTTTCCCCGCCCGGAGGCGATGACCAGGCGGCGAAAGATCAGACCATTCCGCCGGCAATGGCGCCGGTGGCCGCTCGAAGGCAAGGACCAAGCGAATGCCCAACTTGACTGACACACCCCAAAAGACCGGCATCATGATCTGCGGCCACGGCAGCCGTGACCAGGGGGCCGTCGACGAATTCGGCACCCTGGCGGGCCATCTGGCCAAGCGCTTCCCCGATTACGACGTGGAAAGCGGATTCCTGGAATTCGCCACGCCGGTGATCCGCACGGGCCTGGACAAATTACGGGACCGGGGCGTCAACCGCATCATCTGCGTGCCGGGCATGCTGTTCGCGGCGGGCCATGTGAAGAACGACCTGCCGTCTGAAATCAACAGTTTCGCCCATGCCCACCCGGACCTGGACGTGCGTTTCGGGCGCGAACTGGCGATCGACGCACGCCTGCTGCGCGCGGCCCGCACCCGCATCGAAGAGGCCGAGGCCGCGGCCAACGCCGCCAAGGGCGAGATCGCCCGCAAGGACACCCTGCTGATGGTGGTCGGGCGCGGCACCAACGATTCGGACGCCAATTCCAACGTCAACAAGGTCGCGCGGATGCTGTGGGAAGGCATGGATTTCGGCTGGGCCGAGGTCAGCTATTCCGGTGTCGCCTATCCGCTTGTCGACGAGGGCCTGAACAAGGCGGTGAAGCTCGGTTTCAAGCGCATTATCGTATTCCCCTATTTCCTGTTCACCGGCATCCTGGTCAACCGTATCTACCGCTGGGCCGACGACTGCGCCGCCGCCCACCCCGAGACCGACGTCGTCAAGGCACCCTACCTGAACGACCACGAAGACCTGATCGACTGCTTCGCTGACCGGGTCGAGGAAGCGCTGAACGGCGACAACAAGATGAACTGCCTGCTGTGCAAGTACCGGGAGCAGATCATCGGCTATGAGGACGACCAAGGGGCGCCCCAGGTCGGCCACCACCACCATGTGGTCGGCATCGGCACGGACGGCCACGGGGCCGAGGACCACGGCATCCATCACGGCAAGCACGGCCATCATCACGGGCACGATCATGGTCACGGCCATTCCCACGGGCATGACCATGGACACTCCCACGATCACGGGCACAGCCACGGGCATTCCCATCCGCACCGCCACGACGCCGACACCTGACGCCGGGGGCCCGATGTTCGATTACGTCCGCGACCCGGCGGAAATCTACCGCCGTTCCTTCGCCGCCATCGAGGCGGCGGCGGACCTATCGCGGTTTGAGGGGGCGGAGCGGACCCTGGCCCTGCGCCTGATCCACGCCTGCGGCATGGCGGAGATCGCGGCCGACCTCGTGATGTCGAACGATCCGGCCCAGGCCGGCGCGGCGACGTTACGGGCCGGCGCGCCGATCCTGGCTGATGCGGAAATGGTCGCCCGGGGCGTCATCTCTTCACGTCTGCCCAAAGCGAACCGCATTATCTGCACTCTTAACGACGACGGCGTCAGGGACCACGCAACCGCGCTCGGCACGACCCGGTCCGCCGCCGCCGTCGATGCCTGGGTTCCGCACCTCGCGGGCGCGGTGGTCGCCATCGGCAACGCGCCGACGGCCCTGTTCCGCCTGCTGGAGTTGCTGACCGAGGGCGCGCCCCGCCCCGCCGTGATCCTGGGTTTCCCCGTCGGCTTCATCGGGGCCGCCGAATCCAAGCAGGCCTTGATCGAGCATGCCGGCGGCATTCCCTTCGCGACCCTGCCGGGACGGCGCGGCGGCAGCGCGCTGGCCGCCGCCGCCGTGAACGCGCTTTGCGCACCCCCGGAACAATCGGAGGCTGCCCATGGATAGGTGGCTGGCCGTGGTCGGCATCGGCGAGGACGGGCTCGACGGCCTGGGCACCCGCGCCCGCGCGCTGATCGACCGGGCCGAGGTTCTGGTCGGCGGCGACCGCCATCTGGGCAAGCTGGCCGACGACGCCCGCCCGCGCCTGACCTGGGGCGACGGCCTGGACGCCGGGATCGAAGCAATCGCCGCCCATGCTGGGAAATCCGTCTGCGTGCTGGCGTCGGGCGATCCACTGAACTTCGGGATCGGCAAGCGGCTCGTCGCGCGCTTCGGCATCGACGCCATGGACATCCTGCCCGCCCCCGGGGCCTTCGCCCTGCTGGCGGCACGCATGGGCTGGTCGTTGGCCGACGGCACGGTGCGCACGGTCAGCTGTCATGCCTTTCCGGTCGAGGTGCTGAACCGCCACCTGCTGCCGGGCCTGCGCCTGCTGATTCTGGCGCGCAACGGCGAGACCCCGGCCCGTGCCGCCGAAGTTCTGTGTCATCGCGGGTTCGGCCAAAGTCCCATGACCGTGTTCGAGCACATGGGTGGGCCCGACGAAGGCCGCTATGACACCGTGGCCGAGGAATGGGAGGGACGCCGGGTCAAGGATCTGAACGTCATCGCCTTTCACCTGTGGCCGAGCCCGGGGGCGACGATCTGGCCGGAGACCCCGGGCCTGCCCGAAGCCGCCTTCCGCCACGACGGCAAGATCACCAAGCGCGAGGTCCGCGCCGCCACCCTGGCCCGCCTGCAACCCCTGCCGGGACAGGTGTTGTGGGACGTGGGCGCCGGATCGGGTGCGGTCGCCATCGAATGGCTGCGCGCGGCGGCGGGCACCAGGGCCGTCGCCATGGAGCGCGACCCGGCCCGCTTCGACGACATCGAAGCCAATGCGAAAAACCTGGGCGTGCCCCATCTGAAACTCATCAAGGGCGAGGCTCCCGGCTGCTTCACCGATGCGGGCCCGGCACCCGACGCGGTCTTCGTCGGCGGCGGGCTGTCCCAGCCCGGCGTGATCGACGGCGCCATGGCCGCGCTTAAATCCGGCGGCCGGCTGGTCGCCAACGGCGTGACCTTGGAAGCCCAGGAAACCCTGATCCGCAATCACCGCGCGCTGGGCGGCGAGTTGGCCCGCATCGCCGTCGCCCGCGCCGACGCGGTCGGCGGGCTGACCGGCATGCGGCCCCTGATGGACGTGCTGCAATGGGCGGTGACCAAGCCATGAGCGCCCCCGGCACCCTGTACGGCGTCGGTGTCGGCCCGGGCGACCCGGACCTGCTGACCCTGAAGGCGGTGAAGATCATTGCCCAGGCCCCGGTGATCGCCTATCCGGCGGCGGACGGGACGGACAGCCTGGCGCGCGCCATCGCCGCCCCCCACATCCCGGCGGGAAAGATCGAGATCGCGATCGTCACGCCGATGGTGCCGGGGCGGTTTCCCGCCAACGACGTCTATGACACTTATGCCGAGGAAATCGCGGGCCACCTTGCGGCCGGGCGTGACGTCGCCATCCTGTGCGAGGGCGATCCGTTCCTCTACGGCTCCTTCATGTATCTGTTCCTGCGTCTGGCGGACGACTATCCGACCCAGGTCGTGCCCGGCGTGTCGTCCCTGGCCGCCTGCGCCGCCGTGGCCGGGGCGCCCCTGGTGTCGCGCAATCAGGTGCTGACGGTGATCCCGGGGCCACTTGACGAAGCCGATTTGGAGGCCCGCCTGACGAATTCCGAAGCCGCCGCCATCATGAAGGTCGGCCGCCACCTGCCCAAGGTGCGGGCGGTGATCGAAAAGCTGGGGCGGCTCGACCGCGCGCAGTATGTCGAGCGCGCGACCATGGCCGATCAGAAGGTCATGGCGCTGGCCGATGCCCCCGACACCGCCCCCTATTTCTCCATGATCCTGGTACGTTCGCCCGAGGACGTCGAAACCACGGAGCCCCGGACATGACGACCACCCCTCCCGTAATCCTGGCGGTGACCGAACCGGGTGCTGCGCTCGCCCGCCGTTTGCAGGCGGTCATCCCCGGCGCCCTGGTTCACGGCCGGGTCGGCCGGGTCGCCGAGGCCGATGATTTCTTCGCCGAGACGACGGCCCATGCCGGCCGCCTGTTCCAGGCCGGGCATCCGGTGATCGGCATTTTCGCCTCGGGCATCCTGATCCGCGCCCTGGCGCCGCTGCTGGCCGACAAGGTAGCCGAGCCGCCGGTGATTTCCGTGGCTGAGGACGGCAGCGCCGTCGTGCCGCTGCTGGGCGGGCATTCTGGGGCCAACGTGCTGGCCCGCGAGATCGCCAGGGCGCTGGGCATCAGCGCCGCCGTGACGACCACGGGCGACCTGCGCCACGGCATCGGCGTCGACGACCCGCCTGCGGGCTGGGTGGTCGCCAACCGCAAGAAATCCCTTTCCGTCGCCGCCGCGCTGCTGGCGGGCGAACCCGTGCGCCTGGACGTTCAAGCCGGGGACGCGAGTTGGCTCAAAAACGCGGGCCTGCCCATCGACCCGGCCGCCGGACCCGGCATCCTGGTCACCGACCGCGCCCAGGGCGACACGGACGATCTGGTGCTGCATCCGCCGGTGCTGGCCGTCGGCGTCGGCTGCGAGCGGGACGCGGACCCGGCCGAGGTCCACGTCCTCGTCACCGAGACCCTGGCGAAACACGGTTTGGCGGCAGGGGCCGTCGCCTGTGTCGCCTCCATCGACGTGAAGATGGACGAGGCCGCGGTGAACGATCTCGGCGACGCCCTGGGTGTGCCCGTGCGGTTCTTCGACGCAGCCGTGCTGGAGGCCGAAACGCCCCGCCTCGCCAATCCGTCGGACGTCGTGTTCCAGGAAGTCGGCTGCCACGGCGTCGCGGAGGGGGCAGCCCTGGCCGCTGGTGGGGCGGACGCGGAACTGATCGTGGAGAAGACCAAATCCAAGCGCGCAACCTGCGCCGTCGCGCGTGCCGCCGCCAATATCGACCCGGGCCTCACGGGCCGGGCGCGGGGGCGGCTGACCGTCGTCGGCACCGGGCCGGGCACGCCCCTGTGGCGCACGCCTGCCGTATCCCGCGCCGTGGCCGAAGCGACGGACTTGGTCGGCTACGGCCTCTACCTCGATCTGCTGGGGCCCGCCGCCGAGGGCAAGGCGCTCCATTCGTCGGACTTGTCGGAAGAAGAAGCCCGCGCCCGCAAGGCGCTCGACCTCGCCGCCGAGGGCAGACAGGTCGCCCTGGTCTGTTCCGGCGATCCCGGTGTCTACGCGCTGGCGACCTTGGTGGTCGAATTGATCGACCGCGAGGACGATCCCCGCTGGAACCGCCTGGACGTCACCATCGAGCCCGGGGTCAGCGCCCTGCAGGCCGCCGCCGCGCGGGCGGGGGCGCCGCTGGGCCACGACTTCTGCGCGGTCTCCCTGTCGGACCTGCTGACGCCCTGGGACGTCATCGAAAAGCGCCTGACCGCCGCCGCCCAAGGCGATTTCGTCATGGCGCTCTACAATCCCGTGTCCATGCGGCGGCGCTGGCAGTTGGAAAAGGCCCGGGACATCCTGCTGGCCCACCGCCCGCCGGACACGCCGGTGATCCTCGCCCGCAACCTGGGCCGCGACGGCGAGACCATCCAGGTCATCAACCTGAAGGATCTGACGGCGGACCAAGTCGACATGCTGACCCTGGTGATGATCGGATCCTCCGACACCCGCGCGGTTCTGCGCGGCACCCGGCGCTGGGTCTACACGCCGCGCGGCTATGCCGGAAAGATGCAGAAACAGGAGACCGGCACATGACCGTCCATTTCATCGGCGCCGGGCCGGGCGCGCCCGACCTGATCACCGTGCGCGGCCTCAACCTGATCAAGGCCTGCCCGGTGGTGCTTTACGCGGGATCGCTGGTCCCGACCGAAGTGGTGGCGGAAGCCCCCGAGGGGGCCCGCGTGATCGACACCGCGCCGATGAATCTGGACGAGATCATCGCCGAGATTGAGACGGCCCATGCGGCCGGCCAGGACGTCGCCCGCGTCCATTCCGGCGATCCGTCGATCTACGGCGCCGTCGCCGAACAGATGCGGAGGCTCGACGCGCTCGGCATTCCCTATGACGTGACGCCGGGCGTGCCCGCCTTCGCCGCCGCCGCCGCGGCCCTGAAGCGCGAACTGACCCTGCCCCAGGTCAGCCAGACCGTGATCCTGACCCGCACGTCGGTGCGGGCGTCGGAAATGCCCCAGGGCGAAGACCTGGAAACCTTGGGCCGCAGCGGCGCCACCCTGGCGGTGCATCTGTCCGTCAACAACCTGGCCAAGGTGGTGCGCGAGCTGACGCCCCATTACGGCGCCGACTGTCCCGTGGTCGTCGCCTACCGGGTGACCTGGCCGGACCAGCAGATCGTCGAAGGCACGCTTGCCGACATCCGCGAGAAGGTGAAGGCGGCGGGCTTCACCCGCACGGCGCTGATCCTGGTCGGCCGGGCGCTCGGCGAGACGGCGTTCGACGACTCCGCCCTCTACGCCGCCCATCACCACCACGTGCTGCGCCCCAAAAAGGCGCAACCTTCCTAGAGCCCGTCGAGCCAGGCGAGCGCGCCCTCGACGCTGTCCGCATGGGGCGGCGGCGGCGGGGCGGGCGGATCGATCAGGATAACCCTGATCCCCAGTTCCAACGCCGCGTCGATCTTGGCCCGCGAAGCGTCGCTGCCGCCGTTCTTGGCGACCAGGGTGTCGATGGCGAATTGCTGCAAAATGCTGCGCTCGTCCTCAAGCGTCCCCGGCCGGCCCGTCAGCACCTGACATTGCAGGAAATCGGGCGCCGTTTGCGGCGGATCGACAAAGCGCAGCAAGAAGAAACGGTCTTTCAAGCTATTGAATTGATTTATTTCTTGTCGGCCAATGGCGAGAAACACGCGCTTTCCATCCGTTTCCAGGGTGGATTTTGCTGCGTTTATGTTGCGCACATGCTGCACCGCAGCATTTTGCACAAAAACCCACGGCAGGCGGGCCAGAACCAGCCGCGGAATATGTGCGATTGTTGCAGCCTCAACCGCACTTTTGGAAATCTCGGCGGCGAAGGGATGGGTGGCGTCGATCAGCGCGTCGACGCCTTCGGCCGCGATGTAATCTGCCAGGCCCGCCGCGCCGCCGAACCCGCCGGTCACGACCTCGCCCTCGGGCAGGTTTGGCGCCGCCGTGCGCCCGGCCAGCGACGTGACGACGCGCATCCCGGGCCGACGCGCCAGGACGGCGGCGGCGAGTGCGCGGGCATCCGCCGTGCCGCCCAGGATCAGGAGCGTGCTAACCACCGGCCCGCCCGACGAGTTGGCCCTGACGGTCATAAACCAGGACCTCGACCGCGACGTCGCCGGCAAGCGCCGCCAGGGCCACTTCCCGCGCACCGGCGGCCACCCGGTCGGCCAGCGGCACGTCCGCCGCCTGGGCCAGGGTCAGGGCCTCAAGCCCCGTGTTGGCGGCCCTGATTTGCTCGGCCAGGGCCGTGTCGTCGCCCACGAGGGCCGCCAGCTTTTTCATGTCGAGGGACGAACGCGCGGAATGCAGGTCCAGATGTCCCTGGGAGAGCTTGGCCAACTTGCCGAAGCCGCCCGCCAGAGTGAGGCGCGGCAGAGGATGGCGGCGCAGGTATTTCAACAGCCCGCCCGCGAAGTCGCCCATGTCGATCAGCGCCATGTCGGGCAGACCGTACATCGCCTTCACGGCCGCTTCCGAGGTCGAACCCGTGGCCGCCGCGATATGGCCGAGCCCGCCCGCCCGCGCCACGTCGACGCCGCGATGGATCGAATGGATCCAGGACGCGCAGGAATAGGGAATGACGATGCCCGTGGTGCCCAGCACCGAGAGCCCGCCGAGAATGCCGAGGCGCCCGTTCATGGTTTTCTCGGCCAGCACCTCGCCATCCTTGATCGCGACCGTGATTTCCACGTCGCCCGGACCGTTCAGGCGGCGGGATAAATCCTGGATCACGCCGGTCATCATCTTGCGCGGTCCCGGGTTGATCGCAGGCTCCCCAGGGGGCAGCGGCAGACCCGGCCTGGTCACCGTGCCGACGCCCGGTCCGGCGCGGAAGGTGACGCCGGAGCCCACAGGCCCCGGACGCAGGGACACCGAAATCTCGGCCCCGTGGGTCACGTCCGGGTCGTCGCCTGCGTCCTTGATCACGGCGGCGGTCGCGGCGCCTTGGTCCAGGCCCGTGCGCGCCAGATCAAAGGTCGGCTCCTCGCCGCGCGGTAGGGTGATGGTCACGGCATCGGGGAAGCGGCCCGTGACCAGGGCCTCATAGGCAGCCGCCGTCGCCGCCGTCGCACAGGCGCCGGTGGTCCAGCCACGTTTCAGGTTTCCGTCCGGTTTGCGTGCGGGCATGGCGGGAATCTAGCGCATTGACCCGCCGCGGCCCAAAGGGGAAAACAGGCGGGGGCCGCACCGCCCCCGGGGACACGATCAGGTAAGGAGTTTCTTCATGGCCGATCAAGCGACGCCGCCGGGCACGGACCCGGGCCTGTTCGACGCCTATGCGCCGGCACAAATGGCCCGGCGTGTCGAGATCGCGGGCGCGGCCAAGGCGAACCTGCCTTTGTTGCCACTGTTCACCCTGGCCCTGCTGGCGGGGGCCTTCATCGCCTTCGGCGCCATGATGTTCACCCTGACCATGACCGATCACGGCATGGGCCTGGGCCCGTCGCGCATTCTGGGCGGGATCACGTTCTCGCTCGGCCTGGTGCTGGTCGTGGTCGGCGGGGCGGAGTTGTTCACGGGGAACCTGCTGCTGGTCATGGGATGGGCCGACCGCAAGATCGCGACGACGGCCCTGCTGCGCAACTGGATCGTCGCCTACGGCGGGAATCTGACCGGCGCCGTCGCCATGGCGTTTCTGGCCCATTGGTCCGGCTACATGGACATGGGATCCGGCGCCGTCGGCGCCACGGCGGTCAAGATCGCCGCGGCCAAGGTGGATTTGGATTTCTCGACGGCGTTCGTGCGGGGAATCCTGTGCAACACCCTGGTCTGCCTTGCGGTCTGGCTGTGCTTCGCCAGTCACACCGTCATCGGCAAGATTTTCGCCATCCTGTTCCCGATCACCGCCTTCGTGGCCCTGGGCTTCGAGCATTCCATCGCCAACATGTTCTTCATCCCCGTCGGCATGCTGGCGGCGGGTAACGACGTCTACGTGGCGGCGGCGGGCCTGCCGGGGGCCGGGCTGACGCTCTCAGGGTTCATCGGCAATCTCGTGCCGGTCACCCTCGGCAACATGGTCGGCGGCGGCCTGTTCGTGGCGGGGACTTATTACCTTGTCTATTTGCGGCCACATTCGTGACCGACAAGGGTTGATCCGGCGGACAAAGTCCGTACCTTTCCCGCACATCAGAACAACCGGCAACGAGGCCATGACCGACCATCCGAACAAGACCGTCTCCCGCCTGCGCCTGGTGCGCCGCATCGCCATCGGCCTAGCCGCCATTATCCTGGTCGCCGTCGTCGCCGTGATCGCGGAACAGCGCCTGACCGACACGCCCCGCACCGGCACCGCGCCGGAAGTGAAGATCGGCGGCCCCTTCACCCTGACCGATCACACCGGCCGCCCGGTGACGGAACAGGACTTCCGGGGCAAGGCCATGCTGATCTTTTTCGGCTACACCTATTGCCCGGACGTCTGCCCGACCTCGCTGACCGAAATTTCGGCGGCCATGGACAAGCTGGGCCCCTCGGCGGACAAGGTCGTGCCGATCCTGGTTTCCATCGATCCCGAACGCGACACGCCCGAGGTGTTGAAGGACTACGTCGCCCACTTTCATCCCAGCATCGTTGGCCTGACCGGCACACCGGAACAGATCAAGCAGGCCGCCAGAGTTTACCGCGTCTACTTCGCCAAGGTCCCGGACAAGGGCGGCGACAAGGACGCCTATCTGATGGACCATTCGTCGGTGATCTATCTGATGGGGCCGGACGGCAAGTTCCTGGCCCATTTCAGCACCCAGACGGACGCCGAAACCATGGCGGCCAAGATCAAGTCCCTCCTGTGACCGGCGGGCTGCCGCCGGGAATCGTCATCGCGGCCCCGTCCTCGGGCAGCGGCAAGACGCTTTTGACCTTGGGTTTGCTCCGCCATTTCCGCGACGCGGGCGTTGCCGTGGCCTCGGCCAAGATCGGCCCGGATTATATCGACCCCGCGTTTCACACGGCCGCGGGCGGGCGAACCTGCCCCAACCTGGATCTCTGGGCCATGCGGGACGCGACCCTGGCATCGGTGCTCACGGCCTCGGCCCAAGGGGCGGACCTGATCGTCTGCGAAGGGGTCATGGGCTTGTTCGATGGCGCCAAACTGGACGAAGGGTCGACCGCCGATGCCGCCCGGCGCTTCGGCTGGCCGGTCGTCCTGGCGGTCGACGCGGCCGCTCAGGGGGCGTCGGCGGCGGCATTGGTCGGCGGCTTCGCCCGTCACCGCCCGGACGTGACTGTCGCCGGGGTGGTGTTCAACCGCATCGGCAGTCCCCGGCATGCCGACATCCTGCGCGCCGCCATGGCCCAGGACCACCCGGATATTCCCGTGCTCGGCTGCCTGCCCCGCCTGCCCGATCTGACTCTGCCCGAACGCCACCTGGGCCTGGTCCAGGCAGGCGAACACGGCGATCTGGACACCTTCCTGGATGTCGCGGGCAAAGCCGTCGCGGAGCACCTGGACAGGCCGGCGCTGCGCGCCCTGGCCCGCCCGACCCAGGCACCCGACGCCGACGCCGGGCCGCCCCTGCCGCCCCTGGGCCGGAAAATCGCGGTGGCCCGTGACCAGGCCTTTTCCTTCGCCTATCCCCATGTTCTGGACGGCTGGCGCCGGGCCGGAGCCGACATCACGTTCTTTTCCCCCCTCGCCGACGAAGCCCCGGCGGCGGCGGCCGATGCGGTCTATCTGCCCGGCGGCTACCCTGAGCTGCACGCGGGCCGCCTTGCCCAGAATGCCTGTTTCTTGGCCGGACTGCGCGCCGCCGCCGCCGCCGGCCATACCGTGTTCGGCGAATGCGGCGGCTACATGGTGCTGGGCGAAGCCCTGACCGATGCCGAAGGCCACGCCCACGCCATGGCCGGGCTGCTGCCCGTGGAAACGTCGTTCGCCAAACGCAAACTGCATCTTGGCTATCGCCGGGCGGTCATCGCCGACGACGGGCCGCTCGGCCCCGCCGGCACGGCGATGCGCGGCCATGAGTTCCATTACGCGACGATCCTTGCCGAAGGACTGGGCGACAGCCTCGATGCCCCGCTGTTCCACGTTTCCAACGCCGACGGCATGTATCTGGGCGCCCTGGGCCGCCGACGGGGCAGTGTCATGGGATCGTTTGTCCACCTTATCGACCGGGAGGACAGCCGCGCCTGAGGGCGGTATGCTGTCGCCCATCATCATCGCCGGGGAAAGACAACGTCCATGTTCGGACTGTTCAAGAAGAAGAAACGCGACCTGCCGCCGCCGTTCTGGAAGACCAAGGGTCTTGCCGAGATGTCGAAGGCGGAATGGGAATCGCTGTGCGACGGCTGCGGACGGTGCTGCCTGAACAAGCTTGAGAACGAAGCCACGCGCGAGGTGCTTTACACCGACGTCGCCTGCCGCCTTCTGGATACCGACAGCTGCCGCTGTTCAAGCTACGAAGACCGCAAGCGGTTCGTCCCCGAATGCCAGATTCTCACGCCGCGCATGGTCAAGAAACTGGGTTGGCTGCCCTCGACCTGCGCATACCGCTTGATTTCCGAAGGCCAGGACCTTTATTGGTGGCATCCCCTGGTTTCCGGCGATCCGGAAACGGTCCATTATGCGGGTATCTCGGTGCGTGGCCGTGTGGTTTCCGAACGCGACACCGACGACCTGGAAAATCACGTGGTCGGCTGGCCCAAATAGCCGCCCGCCACCCGGCAAGCAGGCCGGACAACGCTGCGAAGGAGAGAGACATGAGTGCGAGCAACCTTGAACTGACGGGCGTCTATGCCGCCGTTCTGACCCCGCAGTTGGCGGACCTGAGCCCCGATCACGCCCGCCTGGCGGCGCATGCCAAATGGCTTCTGGCCAACGGCTGCGACGGCCTGGGCGTCCTGGGCACCACGGGCGAAGCCAACTCGTTCACGGTCGCCGAGCGCCTGGAAATTCTCGACAAGCTGGCGGAAAACGGCGTGCCGACCAAGGGCATGATGCCGGGCACCGGCTGCTGCGCCATTCCGGACACAGTCGAGATCACCAAGAAAGCGCTGGAAATCGGCGCCGGGTCGGTCCTGATGCTGCCGCCGTTCTATTACAAGAACCAGTCGGACGAGGGCCTGTTCGCCGCCTATTCGGAAGTCATCCAGCGCATCGGCGACGACCGCCTGAAAATCTGCGTTTATCACTTCCCGCAGATGTCGGGCGTGCCGATCTCCATGAACCTGATCGGGATGCTGCGGAAGGCCTATCCGAACACGGTCGTCGGCATGAAGGATTCGTCGGGCGTGCTGGAAAACATGCTGACCGCCGTCCGCGAATTCCCCGGCTTCTGCGTATTCTCCGGCGCCGACGACCTGATGCTGCCGGTGCTGCGCGAAGGCGGAGCGGGCTGCATCACGGCCTGCGCCAACATCGCGTCCGACCTGGCCCAGGCGGTCTATTCCGAATACCGGGCGAACGGCGACGACGGCAATGTGGAAGAACATCAGAAACCGCTCGCCGCCGTGCGCAAGATCATCTCCGGCTATCCGCTGATTCCGTCCCTGAAGGCCATGGTCGCCCGCCACACAGGCGATAACGCCTGGCTCAACATGCGCCCGCCGGTCCTGGCCATGGACGCGGCCCAGACCCAGCGTCTGTACCAGGAATACGACGGTGCCGGTCTGGCCATGGCAGAAGCGGCCTGAGTTGACCGGCGGCGGACGCGGCCGGACCTTACAGACCCTGGGCCACGGCCTTGACCGCGCCGACGTCGGCGCGGTGCCGCTCACCATCCGCCGCAACAAGCGCGCCAAGCGCCTGATCCTGCGCGCCGACCCGGCGACAGGGACGGCGGTGGTGACCTGCCCGCCCTGGGTGTCGGACGCGGAAGCCCGTGCCTTTGCCGAGAAACAGGCGGGCTGGATCCACGCCCGCCTGGCTTCGGCGCCCAAGCCCCTGCCCTTCGCCGACGGTCAGGCCATCCCCTATCTCGGCCGCCCGCACGTCATCCGCCACCGCCCGGACGCACGCGGCGGCGTATGGGTCGAGGACGGCGAAGACCAGGGCGAAATTCACGTCACCGGTCAGGCGGAACACCTGCCCCGGCGGCTTGCTGACTGGCTGAAGCGCGATGCCCGTCGGCGCATCCACCCTTGTGTCGAAACCGCGGCGGCGGCCCTTGGGGTGACGCCCGGACGCATCACCCTGCGCGACACGAAAAGCCGTTGGGGGTCCTGCGCCATCAACGGCAACCTGAATTTCTCCTGGCGTCTGGTGCTGGCCCCGGAACATGTGCTGCGCTACGTCGTCGCCCACGAGGTCGCCCATATCCGCGAACACAACCACAGCCCCCGGTTCTGGTCCCTGGTCCGCGACCTGGCGGACGACATGGACGCCTGCCGCAAGTGGCTGCGCGACGAGGGCGCGGCCCTGTTCCTGGTCGGGCCGGTCTCGGACTAGAATTACCCCGCAAGCTTCGGATGGCCTGATCCGGACCTTGGGCGTAGGCTTTCCCCATGGATCACGCGACACACCAAGACCCGACCCTTGAGGACGACCGCTGGCGCCAGGTGCTGGAGCGCCGCACCGGCGGCGATTTCGTCTACGCCGTCACGACCACGGGCGTCTATTGCACGCCGGGATGCGCCTCGCGCCGACCCAAGCGGGACAACGTTCGCTTCTTCGACACAGGCCCCCAGGCGGAGGCCGCCGGGTTCCGGCCCTGCAAGCGCTGCCGCCCAAACAATGGCCGCCTCGTCGACCCGCGCCTGGCCGCCGTCGCCGAGGCCTGCCGCCGGATCGAGGCGGCGGAAACCCCGCCGCCGCTGGACGCCCTGGCCGATGCCACGGGCTACAGCCCCTTCCACCTGCAACGCATGTTTCAGGTCATGGTCGGCGTCAGCCCCAAGCAATACGGCGATGCGGTGAAGGCCGAGCGCCTGCGCCGGGGGCTGAAGGCCGGCGGCGGCGTGGCGGGGGCGCTGTACGGCGCCGGCTATGGCTCTGCATCCCGGGTTTACGAAAAATCCTCGGCCCTGTTGGGCATGACACCGGCGAGTTACGCCGCCGGTGGGCGCGGGGCGGCGATCCGCTTCGCCATCGCCGAGGGGCCGCTCGGCCGGGTACTGGCGGCGGCGACGGACAAGGGGCTCTGCATGGTCGCGCTTGCCGACGACGACGGGGCGCTGGAATCCGAACTGCGCCGCGATTTTCCCCTGGCCGAAATCACCCGCGACGACGCGACCCTGAAACCCCTGATGGAAGGCGTCTTCGCCTTTCTCGACGGCACGGAAACCGCCCCGGCCCTGCCGCTGGACGTGCGGGCGACGGCCTTTCAATGGCGGGTCTGGCAGGCCCTCACCGCCATCCCGGCCGGGGAAACCCGGACCTACGGCGAACTGGCGGCGGAACTGGGCAACGACGGGGCGGCCCGCGCCGTCGGCCGTGCCTGCGCGACCAACCCGGTCTCGCTCGTCATCCCCTGCCACCGCGCCGTGGGGGCCAACGGGTCGCTGACGGGATACCGCTGGGGCGTGGCGCGGAAACGCGCGTTGCTCGCCCGCGAACGGGGGCAGAAGACCTAGACGCCGCGCACCAGCCGGTCCGCCGCCGCGCGGGCGAAGGTGAGGGTCTGCTTGCGCCGACGGTTGCCGTTCATGGACGTCTCGTCGGCCGAGCGCAGGACCGCGCCGTCATGGCCGTCGGCGACGATCAGCCCGGCGTCCGCCGGCAGGATGTCCTGGGGAAACCCCGGTGGCACGGCGAAATAGAACCAGTCGCAGAAATCGGCATATTCGTGCCATTTGCCGTCGGCGCGGAAATCCGCGACCGACGACTTGACCTCGACGAACAGAAACCTGCCCTGGCCGTCCAGTCCCGCCACGTCGACGCGGCGGTTGGATGTCAGCTTGAATTCCGTGAGCGGGCTGAACCCCATGCGCCAGAGCAGGCGCACGACGCCCCGGGTCACGCCCTGGGTCACCTGCGGGCGGGGGGCATCCGGCAGGGACAGATTATCGCGGGCGTCGATTTCGTTCGTCATATGTTCTTTTCCTGTCTGCCCTGATTACCCGCGCGGCGCGGTTCTGACAAGCCCTTGCCGCCGGGGCCTGGGAAGGTTAAGCATCCTCCATGCGACAGGCGCAGCATGAACTGGGCGTGGCCACCGACGGCCCCGGCCTTTACGAGATCACCCGCGACGTCGCGGACTGGGCCGGCGTCCAGGGAATGACGGCGGGGCTGTTGACCCTGTTCTGCCGCCATACCAGCGCGTCCCTGACCATCCAGGAAAACGCCGACCCGGACGTGTGCCGCGACCTGGAGGCCTTTTTCGAACGGCTGGTGAAGGAGGACCCGTCCCTTTACCGCCACACCGCCGAAGGCCCGGACGACATGCCCGCCCATATCCGCAGCGCCCTGACCAGCGTGCAGTTGTCCGTGCCTCTGGCCGGGGGCCGGGTGATGCTCGGCACCTGGCAGGGCATTTATCTGTTCGAACACCGCCGCCAGGCGCACCGCCGCCGGGTGTTGCTGCACCTTCAAGGCGAATAGGGATCCGCGCATGGAAAACGGTTGGAAGCTCGTCGTCATTCTGGTCCTCGCCGCCGTGGCCGGCGTCCTGCTGCGCCGTCGGTTCCTGACCGGCGACGCCCCCCTGCGCCATTGGTTCGAAACCCGCTTGGCGCCGTTGGGCGGCAAGCTGGTCACGGCGTTCTGCCTCCTTACCCTGGTGGTCTGGGTGGCACTTTGGGCCGCCGCCAGCCCGGAAGAACGCGCCCGCCTGCCCGGTGAATTCCAAAAGGTCCTGAAATCCATGGAATGGGGCCAGAAGGACACGTCCGAGAAGGACAAACCCGGCATCACCGTCCCAGAAACCGTGACGCCGCCCCCAGCCCCCCCGGTCCACGGCCCGGAACCGGAGACGCCGAAGTGAAAAAGCAGAAGCGGCGGGCCAATCCGGGGGCCTCGAAAAAACGCAAGCGCGCGGCCCCGCCCGCGCCGGTGGCAAAGCCCTGCCCGCAGCTGCACCCGGCCCCGGCCGCGCCCGGACTTGCCGGCTTCACCCCGCCGGCCATCGGACCGCTGCTGGATCGCGCCCGCGCCGCCCTGACGCAGGGCGATTGGCGAAACGCGCGGGCCGCCGGGCGCGACGCCCTGATGGCCGCGCCCGACGACGCGGATGCCCTCAACGTCACCGGCGTCGCCGCTTTTCACCTGGGCGACCGGGCCGAAGCCTTGACCCTGTTCGACACGGCCCTGGCCTTTCACCCCGGCCACGGCGAGGCGCTGATGAACCGGGGCAATGTGCTGTCCGACATGGGCCAACGGGACGCGGCCGAGGACGCCTACCGCGCCGTCCTGAAATCCGATCCGGGCCATGGGGGGGCACGCTTCAACTTGGGCGTCCTGCTGGAGGTGTCGGGCAAGTTCACGGAGGCCGAAGCCACCTTCCGCCGCATCCTGGACCGCGAACCCGGCCATGCCGAGGCCCTGTTCCACCTGGGAAACATCCTGAAGGCCCTGAACCGCCTGCCCGATGCCCTGGCCCAGTATGACGCGGCCCTCAAGGCCCGGCCAAACCATGCCGGGGCGGCGACCAACCGGGGCGCCGTGCTGCAGGAAACAGGCAAGCCGTTGGAGGCCAGGGCCGCCTATGCCCAGGCCCTGGCGGCGGAACCGGACAACGCCGACGCGTGCTATAACCTGGGCACCCTGTTGCAGGAAACCGGCCACCCGGCAGAGGCGATCACCGAATACGAGGCCGTGCTGGCCCAGGAACCCGGCCATGCCGGAGCCCAGGTCAACATCGCTTATGCGCTGCGCCAACTGGGGCGGCTGGACGGCGCGCTCGAGGCCTCCCGCAAGGCCATCGCGCTGGCCCCCGATTACGACAAGGCCCGGGTCAACCTGGGCGACCTGTTGCTGGAGATGGGCCGCCCGGACGAGGCCGTCGCCGAAACCGCGGCCTTTCTCGCCGCCCACCCCGGGAACACCTCAGCCCTGGCGTTCCAGGCCATCGCCCTGAACGAGGCCGGCAACCGGGCGGACGCGGCCCGGCTGCTGGATTTTGACCGGCTCTTGCGGCCGACCGAGATCACCCCGCCCAGGGGCTTCGCCAGCGTCGCTGAATTCAACAGGGCCCTGGCCCACCATCTGCGCGGCCATCCGTCCCTGGCGTATGCCCCGGCCAGCCACGCCACGCGCCGGGGCCGCCATTCGGGCGAACTGACGATCGGCGACAAGGGGCCCGTGGCCGGGCTCGAGGCCGCCATCATGGCGGCGGTCGAAGCCTATCGCGCGGCCCTGCCGGTCGATCCGGACCATCCCTTCCTGGCGCAGCGGCCGGGCAACCTGTCGCTGTCGATCTGGGGCGTGGTGATGGAAGACCGGGGCCATCAGATCGCCCATATCCACCCGGCGGCCTGGCTCAGCGGCGTCTATTATCCGGAGATTCCCGAGATCGTGCGCGGCGACGACCCGGACCACCAGGGCTGGATCGAATTCGGGCGGCCGCCCGGCGATTTTCACGCGGCGGCGGCGCCGATCACCACGCGGCTATGCCCCCGCGAGGGGCTGATGCTGCTGTTTCCCAGCTACCTCTATCACGAGACGGTGCCGTTCCACGCGCCGGTGGAACGGTTGTCCGTCGCGTTCGACGTGATGCCGGGACCTTGAACAGGTACCATTAAGTTAGATTATTCTACTATTTACAGGCCGGGCAACTATAATACCCGGAAATAAAGAACATCAGGTCCGCGACTCAAAAATAGAGAAGCCTAAAGCTGGGGGATTTTTGTGCTGACAAAAATGGGGGCAAGGGGGCTATGGCCACAAGTGGAGAGGACGCTGGCGCGGGTGACGGGCTTTTCGCGCAGATCGTAACGCCTGATAGCGGCCTTCTGATATTGGTGATGGCGTTCGGCTTTGCGGTCGTTTGGTTTCGTGCAGCCGAACGGTTTACCGAGCCGAGTTATACCAAGCGCTTTTCGGAAACAGACGAATCTGGCAACAACGACAATTACTACCGTCTTTTTACGCCACGATTTACCGCAGTAAGCCGCCGTTTCAACATAGCTAAGCGGACTTATACCTGGTTCATGGCCACGGTATATTTTCTGATCGCCCTCGTTCCCGGTGCCAACGAACTTATTACCACAGCGGGCAACATCCAGGTGAATGCCTTGATACAGGCTGAACTAAGAGGCCCGTTCATCGCAACGATGGTTTTGATTGGCATGCACGATTTACCCGTTCTGAATTTCTTCACCTCCAAAGTTCGGGAGCGGCTCTACGCCTATGCGAAGGTTCCTACCAACGCCCGCGAAATCGCATTGCAGTTGTTCGGAGCACCGTTTGATTTTTCACGTTACGCCTCCTCACAAGGCGTATTGCGACAAACGGAAGAGTTTGCGCATGTCGAACTACAGGATTTCAATCGCAGGAGAGAAGACCTTGAGACCAAATGGGCAGTTTGTGCCTGTATTCTCCACTCCTTGCGAACGGGAAAAACCACTACCACAAACCCGCTGACAAACGGCGCCCTAAAGTTCGACAAAGATATTTTCGATGAATACTCGGCAGAGTTTAATAGCCTGTCCCAGAAATTTCGCCGCCTAGCTCCATCCGTCAACAAATACCGCGAAATGCGGACGACCAAGAATAACGTCGACCCTGATGATAGCGAATCGATAGACACCAAGTCCGACGTCGAACAATTACTTCTAAGAATGGCAACATATTTAGCCTGCGCCGTCCTGCCCAAGGCACAAAACGACCACGAGGTAATTGCATCCCTTCGTGAAATCGGCTTCCGGCTTCCTCCTCCTATTCGTTATCCTTCGGATATTCCCATGTGGTTACTGGGCGGCGGTACCTTTCTAATACTACTGATTGGTGCCATATGGAGCACCGCTGTTCCCTGGTTCGAAAGTCAGGTCGCGCCTGTCAACACCTTGCAGCACCTGCATAAGCTCAACTACTCACTCATTCCCCACAAAACAGGCGCAGCGATCATTTGGGGCATCGCTTCTCTCGTTATTCACTTCTGTTCGGCTTGGTTCGCGATCACGCGTTTCGAATCAATGGTGGTATCGCAAACCTGGACGGGGGCGATGTTTGAGAGGAATTGGCGAGAGTATCTGAAGCTCGGATTTTATGGAGGGATCATCGGCTATCTTCTGATCACCGCCATCGCTCTACTCATGGCCTATGGCACGATCGAATACAGCGACTCTTTTGTCATCCCCAATGACTTTTCGCTACCGCGCTATTACGGATTGACGATCCTCGTATCCCTATGTTGGCTGCCTCTACCGTTCGTCACAGCCTTTGCCGCCGTATATCATGCAGATACGACCAAGTATGCCGCCGGTATACGGATGTTTGTCCGCCCCATCGTGATCCAGTCCGTCACCATGGCCGGGCTGGGTTGGGTATTGGGCTACATCTATGCAGAGTACCGACCTTTCATTGGCGATGGTTCCCCCTACGAAGACAGTGTGATTAGCGCCTTTGCCCTTTACTCGGCATTCCTGCTAGCGATGATTGGGGGTTATCTGGGAGCCCTGTTTGCCTTCAGACAACGTCTGATGTTCAAAAGTCGCTTTGTCGGCTCATGGCAGTACACGGAGAACCAGCGCTCCTACATGTTACGCATCGACCGCTTCGACGAGGACAAAAACATTACGGCGACCTGCGAATGGGATAACCCGGACGACCAAGCACACAATATGACCATCACACACGGCAAATGCAGGCCCTTCGACCGTGGTGTCATTGTCGAATGGGAGGGGGAGAATAACGAGGCCTTGAAAATGCCGCCGCTTTTTCTGACTTTTGACGAATTCCCTAGGTCTGAAAATATGTTCATCTACACAATATCAAAGCTTCCCGAGAATGGCGCGGCGTTCACGATTCCCTTCAAACACACGCATCCGCACCAAAAGGCAGAACTCAGGTAATCAACCTGAGTTCATGGGGGAGCTAATACTGCTGTTTCCCAGCTATCTCTATCACGAGACGGTGCCGTTCCAGGCCCCCGTGGAACGGCTGTCCGTCGCCTTCGACATCATGCCGGGCGACGGACAGGCTCCCCCGTAATGAGACCTGCGGTCAGTTGCTTTCCATCGCGAAGATCGCGCCGCTGTCGTTGGCGACCAGTGGCAGGCCATCCGGGCCGACGGCGATGTTCATGGCGGCACCGGTGACCTTTGTCCATTTCGTGCCGTCGAGCTTATAGATTTCATAGCCGCCCTGCCCCTTCGTTCCGCCCAGCAGCCAGACGCCGGCCTTGCTGGCGCCGATGTCGGCGGCCTTGGGCGCACTTTTATCCTGCGCCCATTTGCCGCCGGTCATGTGCCAGACCTCGCCCTTGGAATTGACGATCCAGGGGGAAGTGTCGGCAATGGCGATGCGGGCACCCGCGCCCGCGATCTTCTGCCATTTGGCCCCGTTCATGCGATAGACGCCCTGGTCGGCGGCCTTGCCGTTGCCGCCCAGGATCCACACTTCCCTGTCCGTGCCGCCGACAGCGATGTCCGTCGCGACGGGACCGTCCACTTTTGCCCATTTACCTTTCTGCCAGCGGTAGATCTCGCCCGCACCATTGACGACCCAGACCGATACGTCCGTGGCGGCAATGCGTGTCGCGCCGCCGCTCAACGCGCGCCAGTTCTGGCCCTTGGCGGCCATTTTGATGGCGCCGTTGGCGGGCGATCCCTTGGCCATTTCCACATGGAACCGCGTACCGTCCGCGCCGATCGCGACGTCACGGGCGGCGCCGCTCAGCTGTTGCCATTTGGCGGAGGCGGCAGCAGGCGCCGGTCCCGGTTGCGACGGCTGGTTGATCGAGGCCTGATTACCTTCGATCGTCACCTCCGGAAGCTTCACACCGCCGTTTTCCAGCAGCAGCTTCTGCCACGCGAGGGCATGCGGCTTGATCGCCTTTTCCGTCATCAGCGCCCAGTTGGTCAGAAGTTCCGTGCGGCCTTCTTCGGTCAGCGTGAGACGCTGCATGTTCACCGGCTTCTTGGCCGTCTGCAGGGCGTCGTTGATGACGGCCTCTTCCTTCAATTGGGCAAGGAACTGTTCCGTCGCGATGGAGCCGATGATGGCGGCGGCGGAAATAATTGCGACCGGGCCCGTCATGGCACTCATGGCAGCACCGGCGGCGCTGGACACCGTCCGGCTGCCCAATTGGATTGCGCCCCGTTCGACACTCGCCTGAATCGCTTTCATCGCGGTATGATAGGTGTAGGGCCTAATTGCCGTGGCAAGCGCCGCGCTCGCGTTGCCGATGGCCGCTGACGCGGTTTCCAGGCCGTACAACGTCACCGTGGCCGTCAAAAGTGCCGCAGCCGGCGTCAGGTGCATTGCACCGGCAACCAATCCCTTCATATCCGGCGGGGCTTCACCGAAGTCGAAGGTGTTCACAAGGTTGGTGCCGCTGCGCGCCGCCCTTTTGAGGGTCATGCCCATCTGCCAGCTTTTCCAGGCACCCTGCATCTCAAATGCGGCAAGCATGCGCGACTGCTGAACATAGGACGTGAAGTAATCGATGATGTCGCGCTCTGGCTTGGTCTTGGCGCCGTTCTTGATGGCGTAGAAAACGTGGTTGTAGACGGCCGTTTTCAAGACAGCCGAATCCTCCGGCGTGGCGTTGACCAGTTCCCAGCCCTTCGCTGCCGTGTCGCGTTGCGCCTGTTCTCCGGAATCGCTCATCTTCTGCAAAACGTCGTCGATGCGTTTGCGCTGACCGATCACCTGGGCCGCGATCGCCGCTCCGCCCGGAATGCCGAACAGACCGTTGGTTGCGCGTTTGGTCGGCTCCCACCGCATGTCCAGGTATTCGCAGGCCTGGTTTGATTTGACATCGGAAACCGAGCGCGTCGCCCCCGCCGGGCAGGACCAGCAGGTGCCGCCGTCGACGAGATCGAAATGTTCGCCCGTTTTACACGTCAGGGCTTCCTTCTGCTCCGCCGGTTTCAAAATCTCCGTCCGGATGCAGGCATCGCTGGCGGTCACCGGCGAGGCCGTGCGATTGAATCCGTCCGGGCATTTGTAGCAGTTGCCGTTGGGGTCGCCGAACGTGCCTTCGGGACAGACGCGGTCGATGAACTCGGCGCGGCGGGCCTGCTTGAACACGGCCCCGCAAGCATCCCAGGCATCGACCGCCGATGCCGTGCGGCCGTATCCCGTCGGGCATTTCCAGCACTCGCCGCCGTTGCGCGGATCCCCGAAAGTGCCCGACGGGCAGGACTTGTGCTTGCTGGCGTAGATTGCCCCTTTGCGTTCAGCCGGAACGCTCTTGACGCAGGCTGCGGCCGTATCGACCGCATTGGCCGTCCGGTTGAACCCGGCCGGGCAGGAATAGCAAGCCCACTTGCCGATGTCGAAGAACGATCCGGCGGGGCATTTGCCGACGGCCTTGCCGGTCTTGGTCGCCTTAGAATAGCCGCAGGCCGGCAGCAATTTGCCCGTGCGCAGGTCGGCCGAGCCGCAGATCGCATGGCCGGTGTAGGTTGCCTGGGTTTGATAGCTGGCGGCGGTGGCCGGGGACGGCGCCAGGCCGACGACCGCCGTCAGCAGAATAACAATGAAAGCGATTTTCGAAGCGGCGAAATATGCCGGAAGGGACCTGTTCATATGAATTAACTCTCCTGCTGGTGGCCGGAGGGAGGAAGACAGGCCCGCCTCCGGCATATAAATTCAAACAGTAATTGGACCTTTCGTTGCGGGTTTGCCGGATATAGGCATGAGCCCCATAAATCCGAAAACAGATAATCGGCCTCCTCAGCATTGATAAATCCGATGCTCGAACCCATAATGCCCCGCATCGGCCCCCCGGCTAAGCCACAGAAGCAAAAGAAAAATATTAGTAAACTCCCATGTTGCGAGAAATCCAGACCTTCGTGACGGCCTGCCGGGTCGGCACCTTCACCGAAGCGGGAAACCGATTGGGCCTGACCCAGTCGGCGGTCAGCGATCAGATCAGGCGCCTCGAGGACTATGTCGGGCGGCGGCTGTTCTACCGCACGCGGCGGTCCGTCAGCCTGAACGCCGCCGGAGAGGAACTCCTGCCCCTGGCGGAGCAGATCCTGGGCCTGGCGGATCAGATGCGGAGCCACGCCGTGCCGGGACAACTGCGCGGTAGCCTGCGCATCGGCAGCATCACATCGATGTACAGCGGCCTGCTCACGCGGGCGATGGAGACCTTCTGCAACGACCATCCCAAGGTCAAGGTGCGGCTGTTCCGCGGCGAGGACGGCACGGACGAAGGCCTGCTCGACCGCGTTTCCCGGGAAAAACTGGACATGGCGATCACCATCCTGCCGCACGCGGGCGTGCCGCCGGAGATCGAGTGGTGCCCGTTGCTGCAGAAGGAGTACATCGTCGTCGCGCCGGCCGCGACCGGTGCCGCGACCTGGCGCGAGGCCCTGACGCAATACCCGCTGATACGCTACGAGCCCGGAACGCCGACGGCGCTCAAGATCGACGACTTCCTGTCGCGGGAGAACATCAACCCGCAGGAATCGATCTTCATGAACTATTACGAGACGATCGTATCGTTCGTCGGCCGCGGCATGGGGGCGTCGATCATCCCGGATTCCGACCTGGGCGACGCCGTCGGCGACATCAAGATTTTCCGGCTCGGCAGGGACGCGTTCCACCGCCAGATCGGCGTCCTGCGGCGCAGCGGCGAACCCTCCGCCCTGCGGGACGCGTTTCTAAGCGCCCTGATGGCCGAAACCGTGAACGAGCCGCATTCGGAAGTGCCCGGCAATCCGGCTTAGCCCCCGGACATGGGACAGGGCGCGCGAACAGTTGAGAATATGAGTGGCGGAAAAGGTGCACCCGGCACGATTCGAACGTGCGGCCTCTCCCTTCGGAGGCTCGCCCACCAATTAAATCGTTTTTTAATCAATAACTTATTCGGTCGCCGTCGCAGCCACATACCGATAAGGCCGGATAAAACCGATCAAAGTCGAACTGCTGGGCACAGTTTGGGCACAGCACTTACCTGGCGAGATCAGATCGAATTTGATGGTCTATCGGTTGGCAGATTTGGCCAATCCCTCTGCTGAGAGTTCTACCCGCCGCCTTTGTCAGGTTGGCAGAGGTAATCGCTGCGTGGCGCGTGCCGAGGAGGTAGACCTTGGCATGCAATCTCCGAATGCCCCGAACCTCCGCATCAATATCGAGCAACCGCTCCAAACCATGAAGTTTGATCAAGGGGCATACTCCTAGGGGCGGCCGTCCGGTCACCGGCACCCTGACGGTGCCGGTGCGCTTCGTCCTCAGAAAGCCCCAGGGGACTAAAAGTCGCCCTCGACCACGGTCAGGCCCAGGCTGTGCCAGGTCTGCATGCCGCCCCGGTAGTACAGAATCCTGTCCGCCGGATAGCCTTCGCGCAGCATCGCCTTGATCGCCATGGGCGACTGGCCGCACCATGGGCCGTTGCAGAACAGCAGCACCTTTTCCGCCTTGGCGCAGTCCCATTTCTTGTCCGCCCCGCGCACGCAGCCGACCTCGTTCAGGCGCTCCGCCATCTGGGTGTAGGGCATGTTGATCGCCCCCGGGATGGTGCCCTTAACGTGCCATTCGACGGTGCGGCCGTCGATCAGCTTGCCGCCCGCCTTGGCGAATTCCAGCAGCTCGACCTCGCCCACGGTGGTGACGCCGGGCGCCACCTGCATGGGCTGAATGCAGAACGGCGGGCACTTGCGCGAGGTCTTGGCGTAGTCCTCGTGAATCTTCGCCCCCAGGTCCTGATTGCGCATGATCTTCACGGGGCCGTTCTTGGTCGGCACGGTGACGCTGGGCATGCGGGCGTTGATCTTGACCTCCAGGGCGCTGTCGTCGGCGGCCGCCGGCGGGGGTGCCGCGACCGCGAGGGTGAACAGACAGGCCAGGGCGATCAGGAGATGTTTCATGGGGGGAATTCCTTGGATGTTTCCGGGGGTGTTTCACAATGCCCGCAGGCGATGTAACGGTACCGCGCGCCGACATTCATTTTATATTTGATGAATATGATGACGGGATTTGTACACTCCCGCAAGTGTTGAATGCGGCGCGGCCATTCCAGCCGGCAGATGCCCGGAATGGCAGGCGGAACGACATCAATGGGCTGAAGGAAAATGGTGCACCCGGCACGATTCGAACGTGCGACCTCTGCCTTCGGAGGCTCGCCCATCAATTAAATCGTGTTTTAATTCAATATTTTGTTCGGGTGCTGTCGCAGCCGCACACAGGATAAGAGCGATTAAAGAGGATCAAATCCGAATAAGACGGGCACAGTTCGGGCACAGGAACCTTTTCCATAGTGTCAGGCCTGCAAGGCTGCGCTATTGCCACTTCACCAAGCTTATCTTCCAGTGTCTTCCTATTATTCTTCTCTGTCATGGCAATCATCGGTTTGACGAAGTTTGAATTACCAGATTTTAAAATAAAACATCACACAATAATCATATAATTGTACTAATATATTAAAACAGTTTTTAAAATATAATTTAAATATATATTTTTTATTAATTATTGTATTCAATTTTGAACATCGTGATTTTTTATTTAATCATATGATGCGCTGAGCGTGCATCAGTGTGCCGCCCCTTCGGGCCACGCAGGAATGAAGCACGAAGTTCAGAAATCTCATGGAGTTATCGTTATGCAACGCATTCCGCTATTCGCGGTCCTCGTGGTTCTCGCCACGGGGTGCACGACAGATCCCAGCATGCCGCCACCGGTCGATGATGTGGCCGCATTGCCGTGCGCTCAATCCGCACAATCGCCCGCCCCAACCGGTTCCGCCGCGCCGCGAGCACCCGTAAAGAAATCTTGCGACACCCGCCCGGCCGAAACTGCGCCCGCTCCGGAAATCACCCCGGGTCTATCTCTGTTTCGCCGGTGGTCGTTTTTCTGAGTTTGCGAAAAAATCCACCTGACCTGCTTATGGGTGATGCGCCCAAGCCATCGACTTTCCCTGGTCACCTCGCCGCATGATGTCGATCAAAGTCATTATCTAACATCCTCTGCCCGAGCCCCGAGGAGGCCCGCCCCAGTCGGAAACGGATTGGGGCCGGAGCATGCGCTGTGCAGTATTGGACAGCAGGAAATCGCATTTCCATTACGAATGCCGCAAGCCACTGCGATGTCACTCGTTGCATCGTGGGACACTTTAAAACTGGGTCTCGGCACATCAATCGCCGGGCCCGTTACGGAGATCGATTCAGATGAATACAATTTTGATCGTCGTCATCCTGGTTCTGTTGTTTGGCGGTGGCGGCGGGTACTACGCACACGGCCGCTACGGCACCGCCGGACTGGGTGGCGTCCTCGGCCTGGTTCTTATTGTCGTTTTCGTCCTTTGGCTTATGGGGGCCCTTAATAACATTATTGCAGGCTAGCAGCCGGCGACCGGATCGCCCCGCCGCATCACATTGGGGGGAGGGGCTCATTCCAAAAGAAGTAATGACTTGTGCAGTATTGAACATCTGAAAAATATTATTTCAGCTATCAATAATGTCCTCCTTAGCCAAAAACAAATTCCGGGCCGCATCTGGCAAAGGTGATGCGGCTCCCCCACGCATGTCTTTCAGAGAGGAAGATTTAATGAAACCGATCAGATTACTGTCAATCGCCGCGCTGGCTGGCCTCCTTGGCGCCTGTGCGGGCAACGTTGTTCAGGACTGGAACATCGCCGAAGTTCGCGCGTTGCCGCAACAGGGCAACAAATTCCAGCAGGCCCTTCATTCCGATTACGTGGCACTGGCCCAGATCGAACACGACGAAGGCCATTGGGATGCGGTGAGCTATTACGACATCAAAGCACGGCAGGCCGCTATCGGCGCCAAAGTGCTTCCGACGACGATGGCTGAGCGCTCGAATCCAGCCGAACACGTCAAGGAACTGACCGAAGGACGCGCCGTGCTCATGCGCATGCTCGACGCCGGCGGCCCTGACAAGGCCCCCGTTTTGGCCGCTCGCGCCCAGACCCAGTTCGACTGCTGGATCGAGGAACTGGAAGAAAATTTCCAGCCGGGTGACATCGCTCTTTGCCGCAACGGCTTCTTCGCCGCGCTAAGCCAGGCGTCGAGTGTCGTCTTCGCCGCCGCGGATCCGGCCCCGAAAAAGGTCACGCCGCCGCCGGCACTCGCCGCAATCTCCACGTACACTGTCTATTTCGACCACAACAGCCTGGTGCTCTCTGATGTCGCCATGGCAACCAACGATGAAGTCATCAAACGCGTGAAAGCCAGCGGTGCGAAAACCGTGAGGGTCACCGGATATACGGATACGTCCGGCAATCATGAATACAACAGCAAACTCGCGGAACGCCGCGCAAACGTCGTCTCGAATGCGATCGAAATGTCCGGCATCAAACCGATCATCGATACACAGTCTTATGGCGAAGACCGTCTGGCCGTCCAGACCGGCGACAACGTCCGAGAATGGCAGAACCGCCGCGTCATCATCCGGGTCGAATGATCGGACCCGCGGACGTCCTTTTTATCAAACACTCCTAAGCCCCACCTTGGCGGCGCCGTTAAATCGGCGCCGCTTTTCTTTATGCAGTCCACGTCAAAGGACGCCTTTGCAGCCGCGGAAGAACACGCCGAACCAATCGCCGTCGGGATGCATTGCAAGCCATTGTCAGGGGTGCCGTTCGGACAAAAAAACCCCGCCAGATCATGGGGGGAAGGGGGGATGCTGGCGGGGTGCGTTCACAAAAGTGCATGAGGCCAATCGGGGAGAGTAGCCGCGCACCTTCACGGACGAAGGGACGCGTATTGCGCGCGCCAGTCTTTTTATACCCCTGATCCAAACGGAAGGATGTTCAAAACGGGACAGTCCGGAACCCGTTCAACGAACGCCTGGGATAGGCCACGACCTCAATCGTGAACGATGACGTTGAGCAGCGCCGAATGCACCTTCAGTTCGCCGTTGTATTCGATCAGGCCGAGCTTGCGGAACTTGTTCATGAAAAAATTAACCCGTGCCCGTGTCGTGCCCACCCGCGCGGCAAGGGCTTCCTGGCTGACCTTGGGGATCACGGATTCCAGTTTGCCTTCCTTGCCAAAGTTGGCGAGAAGCAGAAGAACGCGGGCCAGCCGCTTTTCGCTGGAATTGAACAACTGATCAACCAGATCGGATTCAATCTGAATGTTGCGCATCAACAGGAACGCCGTGAACATTTCCGAAATCGCCGGCTGCTCTCGCAACACGCGGATCATCGCCGCCTTATCGATGCTGACTGCCGTGGTCGCCGTCATCGCGATGGCCGAAGCCAGATGGAGTTCTTGGCCGGCCAGGGCTCCCTCGCCGAGAAAATCCCCAGCGCCGAGCGTACCGATAAAACCCTGTTTTCCCTGGTCGGAAACGACCGAGATCTGAACGGTGCCCTTTTCGATATAGAAGATCGTGTCGGCGGCATCGCCCTGATGAAATACGACCTGTTTGGCTTTGAACTTGATGTTACGCCGACCGGCGCCAACCGACATCAAAAAGGATTTGGCGTCGAAGTGGGAACTGGAATTAGGTTTATTCGGTCGCTTTGTCGCCATGGCCATTGGCCCTCTTTGATCTGGAGAATGTCGGTGATGTGGGAAGTTTCGGCGACCGCACGGATGGGACTGTGAAACCGCGCCGCTGAAATGCATTGCGGGTACAGATGCCAGGCAGCGCGCGATCATAGCGGCTTTTTCGTGCCTACGAGCGCCAGTATACCACCTATGTGTGAGTATGGCGGCCTAAATTGGGATCTAATAGCACGCCCAATAGCCCCGACCGGATCAGGGCAAATTTCCCCGCTCACGGTAATAGCGGAGCGCCCCGGAATGCAGGGGGGTGGGGCCATCGGCATTCACCATGCCGGGGATGGACAGCATGGCAAAGGCCGGGTGAAGGCGTCGGAAATCATCGAAATTCTCGAACACGGCCTTTGTGATTTCGTAAGCAAGGTCGTCCGACAATCGCGACGCAGCGATCACCACGGAACGCACACCGATGGTTTGAACATCGCTTGAATTGGCGGCGTAGGTCCCACCGGGGATCACCGTGCGTTCATATTCAGGGTGGTGACGCAGCATGCCGTCGATCGATTTTCCGACAATGTCGACCAGCGCGCCATTGCACCCGCGGACGAGATCCTGGATCAGGCCGCTTGGGTGCGGTACCTCGTAAACGATGGCATCAATTTCCTTGGCACAGAAGGCGCGATGCTGTTCGGCAAGCGTCATTTCATGAACCTGGGCGAAGTCGCCGCGCGTCACACCGGCGGACGCCATGATCCGCTCCATGCTGATACGCTCGCCGGACCCTGGGCTGCCCATGTTGATCCGCCGTCCGCGCAGATCGACTGCTGAGCGAATACCCAGTTCACCGCGGACAACAATCGTAAAGGCGTTTGAATAACCGGAGAACAACACGCGCATTTCCAGGCTCGGCCCCCGTGAATCGAACACCCCATTGCCCGCCGCCGCGTCGGCCAGGACATCGGACGGCACGATGGCGACGTCAATTCGGCCGTCCCGCAGCATGTCGATGTTCGCGATCGGATCGGATGTGGGAATCGCGGCACATCGTCGACCATCCTTTGGGGATTCCAAGTTGAACAGCCGGCAGATCGAACCGCCCAACGGATAGGCGGCGCTGGTCGGGCTGGCCGTACCGATCACGATATCCGGAGCGGGAACGACGATGGCGCAGGCCGTGGTCACGGCCGTCAGGACGATCAAGCGAACTCGATTCCAGGTTTGTTTTCTATGATTCAAGGACATATTCCAAATGCTCCCCCCGTTGTTCCATCAGGCCCTTGACCCAGCGCCCATCGGCATCGAAGAACAGGCTGCCGGCGTTGTTCGGCGTGATGATTTGGTAGCGGCGGGCGAGTACTGGCCCCTGCGGCGTCTCAACTATTTCTTCGCCAAACGGCTTTACAACCAGCCCGATTTCCCCACCGTGCTGAACGTCGATCACCCTGCCTTCACGCATCAAACGGGGGTTCCATAAACTGTTCGACGTCAGAAGATGCGCCGGGGCCAGATACGGTCCATCGGCGCCGATGATGCGAAAACCATCATTGGTCGCATAGCCCGAAACCTTGAGGCGCAGGCCGTTGTCTTCCGTTGTGCTTACAACGGACAGAAGCCGTCCGAACTGCCAAACCTCCACGGCGTCGTGCAAATAACGGAATGCGGTGAAGAACAGGACTTTGATCGTGATGTCGATATGTGTGGCAACCGTCAGGCGGTCACCGTCTGATCGGAAGGTAATGCGATGGCTGCCGACCTGCGCATCGTGATACATCGTGCGGAACCGCAGATTCTGCGGAATCGCCGCAGCGGCGCGGATTGGCGCGCCCGCACATAACAGCGGCAAGGAAAGAGCTGCTGGCGCCAAGGCAAGCATTTGCCTGCGGCTCAACAGCTCTTTGTCAGTGCAACCAGCCATCCGGGCGCCCTATCATGAACGAAGGACAGGTTTTCCGAATACAGCGGCGAGGCCGCCACCAACCATCGTTATGATCCCAGCCACGATATAAAGCATCGTGGTATCGGAATATCGCCCTGTCAGCATGTCGGATATCTGATCGACCGGCGCTTCCGTCGCATTGTATGCGAAGACCAGCAATACCACCCCCATCAGAAACACCCCAATGCCGAGTATCTGAATATTGTTCATCGGTTTACTCCGTTGCCTCAAGCGGCCTAGCGGACAATCAGGTGGTTCTCGACCGACCGCACACCTTTAACGCCACGGGCCAGTTCTCCCGCCCGTGCGACATCTTTGTGGCTGTCCACGAAACCGCTTAACTGCACGGTGTTCTGCAGGGTTTCGACACTGATCTGGTTCTTCTTCAGATCCGGGTCATTGATGATCTGCGCCATCACCTTGCTAGTAATCGTCGCATCATCCAGGTACTCACCAGCCGTCTCACGGCCGGACATCGCGGCGCAGGCGGCCAGGGAGCCAATCAAGACGGCGGCCATGGCGATGTTCTTTATCGAACTTTTAATAAACATGCTTTGGGTCTTTCCTTGCTGTTTGGACGCGGGCGGGTGCCGCGCGCCCCGGCAATTCATGACCCCCGGAAGGGGCTCACGCAGATGCCGGTTTGGTTTGTGGGCAGGATGAGTGGCGGTCGCGCGGTCACTTCCACGCCGGCTTGCCAAGGTCGATTTTCTTTTCGTCGGTCAGGGCGCCCGTGCCTGCGCCAACAGCGGCACCGATCGCAGCGCCCTGAACAGGCGCGCCGACCAACAGCCCACCGACGGCGCCAATGCCCGCACCAATGCCAGCACCAGAGAGGGCGCGGTCCGAGGTGCTCGACCCGCAGGCGCTGACACCCAGGGCTGCCGTCATCACGAGCCACGCAAACGCGCACGAAATCATCTTCTGTTTATTAAAAGTCATTACGTATCTCCTGATCAGACGACGCCTGTTTGTGATGGGGCATCGTCCTGTTTGCGCCGCAAGGAATGCCGGCGGCGCATCGTGTATTCCCGAGCGGGCGCCGGCGGCGAACGACCGCTGCATATGGGTGCATTCGGCGTTCGTTGGGCGAGGCTTGTCGCGCGAGTCGATTTCGGGCGTCTCGGCTTCAAGCCGATACCCTCGCCCGCATAAGGGTCCTGTGACGTTTAAAGCTAAATTGAGCGAAAAATAAAAAATAAATAATATATAAAATGTAGTTTCTTATCATAGATATAATAATTTTATTAGATGTTCATTATTGAACACATATCGATTATTTATTTAAATTATCCATGTTAACTCAACATGACAATTATATTTTGACGACCCCATCAAACCACATAATTCATCCCTTGAGGCGTTTCGGCATGAAGCGCATTGCGTGAGTCGTGACCCTTCTCGTTCTCGCGCCACCTCAATTCGATCACCCAAAAATTGTCCAATTTCATAAAATGAAAACGATGCTTCACACGCATTCCGGGCTCAATTGAGCAGAAGAAGAACAGGCAATAGACGGATATTGCACGTCGCACGCATGAATAACTTTAGCGGACGTCAGGCTCATGGAAACCTGCCTGACGTGGCCCAACCGTCATAGAGTTTCTGTATTTTTAGTTATCCACCTGACCGGATCAGACAAATTCACCCCTCTTCCCGCTTTAGCTAAAGGGAACGGCGACAGGTTTATACATTCCCGAAATCATACGTCACGTAACGCACCGGATTCGGCGGGTCGGCCTACGTGTACGTAACGCCTCCCCCTACGTAACGTAACGCACCATCGCTTCCAGCCCGCGTTCGACCGAATCTCGTGCATGCCCCTTAAAGCTTAAGGGGCGTCACGTAACAGGACGCGGGGCGCTTGAGCCGCCATGGCCATTAATTCGGAAGATCGCCTTAAGCTTAAGGCCCGATGGGGGCGATTCGTGCTTTTAAGGGACCGCCTGGAAAAGGTGCACCCCTTAAGTTTAAGGGTCGACAGACGGCTCCCCGCGTTCCTGAGACAAGTTCCCCCGTGCCCGGCGATGGTTTGCCGGGCTCTTAAGGGAACGCGATCAGGGAACCGCCTTAAGGCCATGACGACGGACGCCAACCAACACCCGACCATTGACGCAAAGGGGGGCCTTCCCAACCTTTGACCGCACCGGTCGGAAGCACTTGTGTCCACTCGCTCAGCAATGAATTTCGTTTCAGACGTTGACCGTGGCGATGCTTAATCCACCATTTTCGGCACGGCAGCAAAATTGATGATCTTCAATATTCGCACTTGGCCTAGCTGCTCTTCGGCAGCCTCAATCGGGCGGTCATCACCATCGACGAACAAATGGCCTGGATGGTTGAGAGGAGCGTCTTCGACATAGTCGGCGGCGCGATCCAATGCCTCGTTGACAGCAGCAACGATGACGTCTTTTTCGACTGGGTCGCCGTCTACTCTAACCGTTCGATAATCTTCAGATGTGTATCCAGCCGCTATACCGCGCATATCGCGGATGATCTGCAATGGAGCCCGGTTCTCAAGCGGTTTTGCGGTCGTGGCCCAGACTAGCGGCCCAAGGGGGCCGATATGGTTCACTATACTAGCGATGTCGACAATATCTCGAACCGCAGTGGTCCGGCTCGAAGCCGCCCGCACCTTGTTAATAGCGTTGTCTACATCGTGAAGACGGAAACCCAGTAATTCGTCCGGTTGGGCGGGGAAAAACCGATACTGAGTGTCCGGGTCCGTCATCCATTGGACTCTTGTTTCGTCGCTCCCGGTCCTGACGATAACCTCGACCATGTAGTTGTCGCGAACGTCTCTGTCTTCCTCGACCGTATAGCCAGCTTCCTTTAAAGCATTGATCTCCTGCTCGACCACGGCCGGCAATGCGTCTCGGTCTCCAAATATGTCAAAATCATCTGATATTCGTGGCTTGTCCCGATTCAAGGCCGCACCCCCGCCGATGTAGTGATCGGCCGAGCGAAACCGACGGAGCACCTTTGCGACTTCAAACTGTATGCCGGTAAGTGGCATTACCGGGAAAGCTTGCGAAGCTGTTGGCCGAGCACATAGGCCTTGCTGTTATTTGATCCAGCGCGGTTCATCAGGGCAGCGGCGATGATTGCCGCATCGCTAAAATTAGCTCTCTCTGGATCGACAAAAATATTGTCGAGATAACGCGCGTGGAACTTGCTGTAAGCTTGCTTGATCAGCTTACGAAGGTCACGCAGCCGTTCACTATCGTCACCGCGCCGTAAATTGGCTGCGTATGCCTTAAGCTGATCAACCTTCTCTTCAGGAACGAATAGTTCAACCCGCTTCAAGCCAGCTTGTTTCAATTTTTCACGATGCGCATGCATTCGGGATCGCTTAGGAGCCTTCGGCGATTTGTCATCTTGTGATTTTAGATATGCCTGTTCCATTGCTTTCGCCCTACAGCGCATTCGACTGCAATCGATATATAGTAACCGGTTACAAATGTCAATCTTGTAACCGGTTACTAATTTGAGATTGCAACCGGTTACAAACACCATGTTGCCATCCACAGCCACGTCCCAACACCAACCTTAAAAATTATCACTGCGGCATAAAGCCACAGCGCGCTCAAAGCCCACACATCATGATACCGACGATCATGCTGATCATGGTGCCCATCATCATGGCATTAGGTACTGCAACAGCGATTTCCATCATCATTATCGTCAAGCCAATTAGAACCAATGCATCATTCGACCAATCCACAAATTCCCAAATCCCTACGTCACGTTACGTAGGCCTCTTACATAACGTAACGTAACGCTCCACCGCTTCCGGTCTGCACTCGACCGCACCTGCCCCATGCCCCCTTAAGCTTAAGGCAACGTCACGTAACAGGACGTGGGAGCGATTGGTCGGCCATTGCCGTTACGCCGGATTGCAGCCTTAAGCTTAAGGCCCGGCGGGCCCGATTCGGGTGGTTTTCGGACCGCTCAAGGCGGGGGCTGTCCCTTAAGCTTAAGGGACCACAGAAATACGCACCCAAATTTGCGATTCTCTCCGCCGTGACGCGCCTTAAGGGGCGGGCTCCCTACGTAACGTAACGCAACGTCGTTTTCCGCGTTCCGGGGGTCGAGCCTTAAGGCGTGATGTAACGGAACTCGGGAACCGCCTTAAGGCCATGACGACGGACGCCAACCAGGACCCGGCCCTTAACGTAAAGGGCGACATCCCGCTCAGGCGGTATTTGAGCCGCGACGAGGCCGCCGCATGGCTTGGCATCTCCGCCGACACGTTCTCGGGCCTGAGCATCCCTTACGTGGACATAGGACCCCGGTGCAGGCGCTGGGACATCGTGGACATCGTCGCCTTTGCCGACGACAATAAGCGGTGCGACAGCGCCCGGACCTCGAACGAGAGGAAAAGGCAAACATGCGTATCTTCAAACGCAAAGGCTCACCGCACTGGTGGGCAACCTGGAACGACCAGAACGGTCAACGCCACCGCAAGAGCACTGGGACTGACGATAAGAACCTAGCCCAGACTTTGGCGGGGAAGTGGCAGCAAGAAAGCTTCATGGAACACCATTTCGGGATCATCCCCGATTTTCCGTTTCAGGAAGCCTTGCTGCGCTACGCGAACGAACGAAAGCGGCAGAACGCCAAGTCCTACGAAGAAAGCTTGAAGTACCGGCTTCAGTTCCTGCTGGACCGGTTCGGCAAGGTCAATGTGAGCCAGATCACGGCGGCCCTTCTGCAACGCTTCGCGGAGGAACGCCTTGAAACCCCTGATCGCATTCGCGGTCGATACGGGCGGCAGACGTTCGGAACTTCTGGAACTGGATTGGAGCAACGTCGATCTGGCGCGCGGGCGTATTACGTTCGTCAAAACCAAGAACGGCGAAAACCGCTCCATCCGCCTCACGGCGCGGGCGAGGGCAATCCTGCAAGGCCAGGAACCCAAAGAAGCGGGTCCGGTCTTCACCTACGGCGGCAAAGCCATACGGGACGTCAAAACTGCGTTTGACTATGCCCGCGCCAAGGTGGGGTTGGACGATGTCCGCTTTCACGACCTGAGGCATACGTTCGCCTCACGGCTCGTTCAGCAAGGGGTATCCCTCTACGAGGTGATGCACCTGACGGGCCACAAAAGCGTATCGATGGTTCAACGATACGCGCACCTCGCGCCCGATTTCCAAGAGCAGGCAATCGCGGCGCTCGAAGCCTTTGGCACAAATTGGGCACAGTCGCCCGACGTGCAATTGGCGAAAACAGGGTAAGTCATTGAAGGAAATGGTGCACCCGGCACGATTCGAACGTGCGACCTCTGCCTTCGGAGGGCAGCGCTCTATCCAGCTGAGCTACGGGTGCCTCTATGGCGCATGGCGCCATCGCATCGGGGCGGACCATACGCCGAACCCTTGCCTGCTGGCAAGCATTGCGCGCCTTCAAAATCACCGGCAGACTTCTCTCATATAGCGGCGGGGTGCGCCCGCAAAGCGCGCCCGGCGTCGCGATCCTTGGGAGGAAAATACATGAAACAGAGCCTTATCAAACGCGTCCTGGTCCTGGGCGCCGCCGCCGTCGCCGTTCTTGCCGCCGCGCCGTCGGCGCAAGCCGCCGGGGAGGTCAAGGTTACGCCGCTCGGCAGTCACGAAGGCGAGTTCTGCCGCCAGGACCGGGCCCTGATTTTCGAAGACCCGGACGGCACGCGGCTGCTCTACGATCCGGGCCGCACGGTGGCGGGCGCCAAGGACCCGCGTCTCGGCAAGATCGACGCCGTCCTGGTCAGCCACATGCACGGCGATCATGCGGGCGACCGCCATCTGCCCGCCCCCGGGGCCGGGACCTGCGCCAAGCCGGACGTATCGGCCAAGGCGACGCCCAACACCAGCGCCGTCAACATCGCGCTGGCAACCGGGGCGAAGATCGTCACCGGGTCGGAAATGCCGAAATTTTTCGCGGGCAAGCTGAAGGCATTGGGGGGGGATCCGAAAAAGTCGGTGCTGGTGCGCTTCGGCGCCTCGACCACCGTCGGCGGCGTCACCATCACCACCGTGCCGGCCGCCCATTCCAACGGCGTCGCCGGGGCCATGGTCGGCGGCGAACTGGGCAAGATGCTGGATGCGGCGGGCCTGACCGCCTATGCGGGGCCGCCCACGGGCTATGTCCTGACCTTTTCCAACGGCCTAGTCACGTACCTTTCCGGCGACACGGGCGTGACGGCGGAACAGGAGACCGTGGTCGGCGGCCACTACAAGGCGCAATTGGTGGTCATGAACATCGGCGACACCTACACCACCGGCCCCATGGAGGCGGCCTATGTCATCAACAGCCTGATCAAGCCCGCGTCGGTCATCGCGTCCCACGCCAACGAGACGGGAACCGAAGGCGGCACGGTCGTCGGCAAGCGGACGCTGACCTTCATGAAGGCGGCCAAGGTGCCGGTGCATGTTCCGCTGAGCGGCAAGACCATGTCGTTCGACGGGGCCGGCAAATGTATGACCGGCTGCTGAACCGCTAGGGAAATTTCATAAGCGCCTGGGCCGCCTGCCTGTCCGCCCCGGACGGCAAGGGGGCCTGGGTGTTTTCGATCCAGGCGAGGATATCGCGCCACACCACCTCGGCATTCAGGTCGCGCAGTAGCATGTGATAGCCGCCGTCGTACAGCGCGAAGGTCTGGCGATCCCTGGCCGCGGCGGGAAGGCCGCGCACCATTTCAAATGTCGGCCGGCCGGGAATGATGTCGTCCTTGCCGCCGTAAAGAATCAGCGCCTTTTCCGAGAACTTGGGCGCCGCGGCCAGCGCCCGGTCCATCAGCCCGACCAAGCCGTAAATGGTTTCGACCCGCGTGCGTTTGATGACCCGCCAGTCGCGGCCGAGCGCGCGCAGCATGTCGATATTGTCCGACGGCTGAATATTCAGCCCCTGGGCCGTCAGACGAACCGTCGGGATGGTATGGGCCGTCGCCCACAACGCGCCCCGTTCGTACCACGCCATGGCCGCCCGGCCCCACACGGCGGGGGCGGCCAGGATCATGCCGTCGGCCTTGGGCCGGGTTTCGGTCGGACCCGATCCGGCAACCAGGGCGACGGCGCCGCCCATGCTGTCGCCCAGAACGTAGACCGGCAGGCCCGGATGGGTGCGGCGCACAAGCGCGGTGAAATCCGCAAGGTCGCGGACGTAGGTGTCCGTTCCCGCCCACAGGCCGATCCCGACACCGTCGCCGAAGCCGCGCTGATCATAGGCATAGGAGAGCACCCCCCGGTCGGCCAGCCAGGCACCGGGGGCCTGGAAGAAATTGGAATAGTCGTTGAACCCATGAAGAGCCACGACGACGGCCTTTGCCGGGCCCTTGGGCCGCCACGACCGCACGGTCATGCGGATGTCGTCGCGGGCGACGAACCAGTCCATCAGAAAATGAGGTTGGGTGGCGGCCGGTCCCGCCGGATAGCTCAGCGGCACGGCGCAGGCCGCGAGCAATCCGCAGAGCGCCAGGGCGGCGAGCCGCCGCGGGACGCCCCGGATCATTGCCCGGCGGCCTGCCGGCCGCCGTCCGTGGGGCCGCCGGACGTCAGGCGCAGAAACACGTCTTCCAGCGCGGCTTCCTTGGTCGACAAATTGGTGATGACATAACCCGCGTCCTGCATGGCGGCGATGATCTGGCCCGAATGAGCCTGCGACGGCGGGTAGGACACGGAAATCTGCCGGGGCGTGGGCAGGGCCGTGCGGAAGGCGCCGAGAGCGTCGGGAACATCGGTGATGTCGCGGTCGACGGTGATCAGCATTTCCTTGGAATCGAGGCGCGCCAGAAGCGCCGAGGTGTCGTCGCAGGCGACCAATTCACCGTGGTTGATGATGGCGACCCGGTCGCACAGCGCCTGGGCTTCCTCCAGGTAATGGGTGGTCAGCAGGATCGTCGTGCCGCGCGCGTTGAGATCGCGCATGGTGACCCAAAGCTGGCGGCGCAGCTCGACATCGACGCCGGCCGTCGGCTCGTCCAGGATCAGCACCGGCGGCGAGTGGACCATCGCCTTGGCGACCAGCATGCGCCGGCGCATGCCGCCGGACAACGAGCGGGCATAGGCGTTGGCCTTGTCCGCCAAGCCCACGGCGGCGAGAATTTCATCGGAGCGGCGGCGGCTGGCCGGCACGCCGAACAACCCGGCCTGGACCTCCAGCAGTTCGCGCGGTGAAAAGAACGGATCGAGATTCAGTTCCTGGGGCACCACGCCAAGCGCCAGACGCGCCGCCCGCATGTCGCGGTCGATGTCATGGCCCCATACCCGGGCCTCGCCGGACGACTTGATGACCAAGCCCGACAGAATGTTGATGAGCGTCGATTTGCCCGCCCCATTAGGGCCCAAGAGGGCGAAAAACGAGCCCCGGGGCACGTTGAGCGAAAGATCCTTGAGCGCCGCCACGGTCTGGCCCGTATCTCCGGGCACATTGCCGCCGCGCCCGTAGACCTTGCGTAAATGGCTGATTTCCACCGCGAATTCGGGCTGGTTCCGGGCGGTATCGGACGTTCGGACCGTCATTGGCTCCTCGGGAGGGCGCCGGCACGCCGGGCCAGGTCGGCCGGCGA
>TARA_R110001592_G_scaffold363393_2_pt1 | contig 43130 bp, 32 predicted proteins | sample TARA_R110001592 | Tara Oceans TARA_R110001592 (sample SAMEA4398387) | marine metagenome | biome: Polar Biome; feature: [SRF] surface water layer (ENVO:00010504); material: water (ENVO:00002006), including particulate matter (ENVO:01000060) such as... | depth 5 m | reverse complement strand
AAACAGCAAATATTGAAAAACGCCCGTTTACGGACGGGCACTAACTAGAAAGACGGCGGCGACCCGGTGCAGGCACCCCCCCTGCACCCATAGGGGCCAGAGCAGTTTTAAATCTTTTCAAACACCAACACAAATCGGTCGGTCTTTCCCTGTACCTTGGGGTCAAAAACCATGATGTCGTAATCATCATCCGGGTTTCGCAGGACATCGGATTCTGCAACCAGTTTAAAACCCCTGCTGCCGATGTCAGATTTGGCAAAATCCACGTCGATACGATGCAGTTCCTGGGCGGACGCTTTGCCACTGCCGACGCTGGCATAGTGATCCACAATCAGGAATCGGCCGCCGGGTTTCAGTGCTGCGTGTATCTGCCGGAAAAAGTCATCGGCATCTATCGCACGCCAGCCATTGGCTTCATCCACATGGTAGGTGTCATGGTAAGACATGATGATCAAGGCTGCATCGAGACTGCCCGTGCCCAGGTCCAGGTTATCTACCTCCCGGGTGTGAATGGTGACACTTCCCATCTCGCGCCCATCCTGGCGCTCGGCAAGACTATTGGCAGCAAACTGGCTGTAGGCCATGTTGTTCACCAACAACACTTCACCGCTCTGGCCGACAATGCTTGCAATCAGCTCACTGTAGTAGCCACCACCCGCCCAGATATCTGCCACCCTGTCACCGGGTTGCAACTGCAATAACGGTAGTATCGCCTCTGGGTGACTCCGCGTGTCACGCACAAGATCGCTAGCCAGTCGCCCCTGCTTGCCGATGGCATCGCTCACAGGGTCTGCAGAAACCCCGGGGGCATAAAGGTGAAAGCACAGCAGCCAGAGTGTTGCCTTGATCATTTTCATCATAAATCCCCCAATCACACCTCAATCCCCCAACCCAGTCCGGATAATCGTAACGCGATGGCATTCCTTGACTCCAACCAGTGTAGTAGAGAGCCGCGCGGCCGCAAGAACAGACTATTGGCGCGAAAGCTGGATCGTCCTACACTGGTCTGTATGGGTAGTTTCCGCCGGCAGTGATCCGGTCGGAACAATTCGGCGTAACGCACACGACATACTTTCAATAAAAGGGATGCCACAATGAATAAGAAACTTATCTCCCAAACACTTCAAGCCACCATTTTCGGGTCCACCCTGGCTATACCCCAATTTGCTCTGGCAGAAGAGACTGCACTGGAAGAAATCGTAGTAGTGGCGCGCCGGCGCTCGGAAAACCTGCAGGAAGTGCCAATATCTGTCACTGTATTCAGCGCAACCGATATCGAAGATGCGGGAATTAATCGGCCACAAGACTTTGTTTCCCTGACCCCCAACGTGTCTATGGTGGATACCGCCAACGCTGGCGACACGCAGGTAACCATTCGGGGGCAGTATTCCACCCGGGATGCGGAATCGTCATTCGCCTACGTGGTAGACGGCGTCCTGATCACCAACCCCAACGCCTTTAATGGTGAGCTCTACGATATCGAGCAGATAGAAGTGCTGAAAGGCCCCCAGGGTGCGATCTACGGGCGCAACGCAGTGGCGGGCGCCATCATCGTCAATACCAAGCGTCCCACCGATGAGTTTGAGTCCAGCGTAAAGGGTACCGTGGGCGATGACGATCTGAGAAAAGTCCAGGGCATGGTCAGCGGGCCGCTGATTGCGGATAAATTGTACGGACGCCTGACCGCATTTTATGGCGAGACCGACGGCCAGTTCGAGAATAAGTTCACCGGAGCCGACGACTCTGTCAACAACTGGGAGGAAACGGCTGTGCGGGGCCGGATGATCTGGGAGCCCTCCGACAAGCTGACTATTGACGCCATCGCCAGCTATCGGGAAGTCAAGGGAGGTGCGATCAACTTCAACGCCGTGTTCGCTCTCGATCAGGCAGCTGCAGGTACCGGTATTCCCGAATTCGCCGAGGATGTTAACGACCACAATTTTAAATATATCAACAATGTACCCGGTAAAAACAAGCAAACGGACAATTTTTACTCGCTTAAAGCTGACTACGAAACCACTTACGGCACCCTCACACTCACCGGCGCCTATGACGACATGAAGGAAGACCTCATTTCCGACGGCACCAGTGGTGCCTTCGGGGTCTACTCAAACGGGGCGGAAGCGTCGCGTACCGAGTGCACAGACACCTACAACACGATCGATTACGGCCCCCTGTTGCAGTCACCGAATTACGCCATCCAGGACGGCAACCCACCCGGCACGTATATCGGTGATTTTACCCTCAACAGTTTCCTGCCGCCCTACGGCCCGGACACCTGTGACGGCTACCAATATCAGGAACGAAACCAGAAAAATTCCAGTTTCGAGGCCCGCTTTACCTCCACCGACGAGGGCAGCCTGCGCTGGCTGGGCGGCGTCTACTACGCGCATATCGACCGTGAGGTGGCGGTTTCCTATGGTGCTGATCTGGGCCTGGGTTTCGAGCGAAAGCCCTACGTGCCCCCCTCTGGCCCCAACCCCACTGATCAACTTTTCTGGGACGACTTTGATACTGATGTGTACGCCGCTTTCGGTCAGGTCGAGTGGGATGTCTTTGAGCACGGTGAACTGGCTCTGGCGCTGCGCTACGACCAGGAAGATCGGGAGGTCAAGAACAAGGTCCCGGATGTGCTGAGCGCTCAGGCGTATGGCGGCGGAAACCCTATTAACCCGGCCTACAACAACGCCAGCACTATTCCCGACCGCAGTGAGTCCTTCGAAGAGTGGCAGCCGAAGATCAGCTACAGCCACAATTTTACTGACGATTTGACAGGCTACGCCTCCTGGGGACGCGGCTTCCGTTCCGGTGGCTTCAATAGCATCGGCAGCGAAGCCACTGTTAATGACACCTTTGGCACCTACCCTACCGCACCCCAGCAGATCAAGGACGACTACGACAAAGAAGTGACTGACACCACGGAACTCGGTTTGAAATCCCTGTGGATGGACAACAGCCTGCGTATCAACGCCGCCATTTTCTATACCGAAATCGATAACTACCAGTTCTTCAATTTCTTTGCCGGCCCCTTCGGCCTGCTGCGGGTGGTAAACAACGTCGATGACGTGGAAATCTACGGCGCGGAATTCGACTTCGCCTACCGCATGACGGAATACCTGACTTTTTCCGGCGGCTACGGCATGATTGATACGGAAATCAAGCAGAACTCCAACCGCCCCTACACCGAGGGAAACAAGCTGCCCTATGCTCCGGAGGGCAGCGGCGCCCTGAGTCTGGAGTTCAAGAAAGGCATATTCGACGGTCTTGAATTCTCCAGTCGACTGGATTACGAGTATGTCGGAGAGACCTGGTTTCATACCGTACAGGACGACACAACAACCAACTTTTTCACAGACCTGTCAGGAGTCTATGGCGTGCCGGGGTTCGGCTTTGGCTCGAGCAATTTTGATACCTCCAAGCGGGACAGCTACTGGAAGATGAACCTGCGTATGGGCATCTCTGGAGAGAACTGGTCCGTTGTGGCCTGGAGCCAGAACGTTACCGACGAGGACTACCTGGAAGAGGTGATCCCGGCACCGGAATTTGGCGGCTCGTTTGCACACGATAACGCCGGGCGCATCAGCGGTGTGGATGTGACCTACAGGTTCTAGCAAAAGATCGGACGCGGGCGCTGGTCCGCGCCATTGGCGGGGGCTAAATACATCGCTATATTGTGACAAGTGATGAAATCCACCAGGCAGTTAGCAAGGAGCAAAACCATGACCGAAAAACAGGCGCATTTTACTGCAATGACCGAGGGCACAGCTGACGACTGGCAGATCATCGCCGAGCACATGCGGCCCTTTATGGGCGCGCTGCCCGCCCGCTTGCTAACCCATCTCAAACTATTGGCTGGAGATTACGGTGGTTACCCCGTGGACAGACTGGAGCACTGCCTACAGACCGCCACCCGGGCTCACCGTGATGGCCGCGATGAGGAGTACGTCGTTTGCGCACTGTTACACGACATTGGCGACACCCTGGGGCCCAGTAATCATGCGGATGTGGCCGCCACACTTCTTCAGCCCTACGTGTCTGAAGAAAACCACTGGATAGTCAAACATCACGGGATTTTTCAGGGCTATTATTTCTTTCACTATCTGGGCATGGATCGCAATGCCAGAGACAAGTACGAGGACCACCCCCACTTCCAGGCCTGTGTCGATTTCTGCCATCTCTATGATCAGAACAGCTTTGATATCGGGTACGCCAGCGAGCCCCTGGAGTTCTTCGTGCCGATGGTGGAGCGGGTATTCGCGACGCCAAAGAGGTCGCTTTATAAGAAAGCCATGGTGGATTCGGACGCGGCCTGACCTTCAGCGGCGCCCTCGTGGGCGCCTCGCTACCCTTTTGTGCCTGCCTCAGCTCTGACCGGCTAGAACGTCGAGCAGTCCCTGGCCTCCATGGCGTTTATCCACTGGGCAATAAGCTCCACGCCTTCCGTGTGAATAACCGAGCGGCCGATTTCCGGCATGCGCACTTCAGTTTCATTGGAGTCCATACGGTAGTGCAGGATAGAAGATTCGGCGTCGCCCGGGACAATGTCATATTCAAAATTGCCTGAACCCGCTCCAGCGGCAACAGGCGATTTGCACTCACCTACCGCCTCGCCAAAGGGACGTGAGTATTCAAGGAACAAGCCCGATGTATCTGCCGCTCCACCCGGAGAATGGCAATGCATACAGTTGATATCAAGATACCCCCGGGCACGATCATCAACGCTGGCGGTAACATCTCCCCAAAGCGGAATAGTGACTATTGAATCAGTGTCCTCAGGAGCGCCCACCAGGATTCCCTGCTCAGTCCAGTAATCCAGTTGATTGGCCACGCCACTGTCATAGACATAGTCCCTGTTGAGTGAGCGCGCTTTGGGCCCGATCGGCAGCAAATTTTCCTCGTTGTGACAGTTGGCACAATTGTTGGTGTTGGGAATCACATAATTAGTGGATTGCTCATCCCCGTCGATATCAATCCAACTCACATTCCGTGAGCCACCGGCAACCGTCAGATCGGCATCCGTTTTGGCCTGATTCCAGGTATACGGCAGCGCCTTCCAGCCCTCTTTGCGGTGAATCAGCAGGCGGGTTTCGATAATGTCTTCAGCGCTGTCGGGGTCCCGTAAATCTGCCTGTATGCTGAAAGTCTTGGCGATAATAGTGCCCACCGGAAAATCGAACACTTCTTCTGATCGGTAGGCTGCCTCCGTACCTTCCGGCACAAACACAAAACGATATTTGTTAGCATAATCTGTAAACAAAGGGGTGTTGAGGTCGTAAATTATGCCGTCGTTGGCGTTTTCAAACGGGTTGCCGGGTTCTGCAAACAGACGATAATCGGACAGATTGGGGCAGTCCGCCACAAAGGCCTCGCGATTAATTCCGGTGCCCTCGGCGCCACACAGCGCTTCAGCATCAATCGGCGGATTGTCGGGGTTGTCCGGGTCTATCGGAGGTTCCAGCTCTATGGCTGGCAGCGACGCGTGGGTGCAATCAAAAAATTCCGGATCTGAGGAAAGCATGCCGCTATCGCCAATACCATTTAAATAGTACACCGCACTGATCTGTCCCCAGGTCGTCTCGGCATTATCATCCACGGCGCAAATGGCCTGGCTTTCACTCAGGCCGTCGGGGTATTCAAGCAACAGCATACCCGTGTCAGTACCTACACCGGAGTTGTCGTAAAAGATTACCGGCAAGTTATCCGGGAAGAGCAGGGCTATCAGTGCCGCGGTACCCTCAGGGTCATAGGCATTGTTGCTCATCTCATTGTCGTGGAAATAGATTTTTTCCGGGACGGGATCGTAGTTGGGGTCGCTGACAAACGCGTCATTGATGTAGTAACTGACAATGTAAATACCGCCTGATTGGTTGCCGGTGATCACATTATCGAAAATCTCGATATCGTCATTGGCCAAAACCATAATGCCGGTACCGGTGGGCACACCAGCGACGATATTGCCTTCCGGGGCAAAGTTTGGTTCGTTGTTATCGCGGATAATATTGTTGAAAACGCGGGTGGCTTCACCGCCCTGTACAGGTATGTTCGGCAGGTCGAATACCAGGATGCCGCCGGTATTACCGATGGCCTCATTCTCATAAACATCTGCGAACTTGGAGTTTTCAATCTCTATCCCCGCAACATTCTCCCAGGCATAGTTGCGGCGGACGATGATGATTTCGGATTGGCCAACATACACACCGGCATCGCTGGCGCCGCGAACCTCACTGTCCTCTATCAACACATTGCGGGTCTGCACGGGGTATAAACCGTAAGCGCCATTATTTTCACTGGGGCCATCCGTCCACTCCACCCGCACCCGGCGGATGGTCACACCATTGGAACCTTCGACCTTGATCGAATCCCCAGGTGTGTTCTCTATCGCGATGTCCTCAATGACAAAGTTGTTACCCGTGGCAAAAATGCCCTGTGCGCCACTGGTCTGGTTATCGAAACGCAGCACCGTGCCCGCCTCGTTATCCGTACCTGTACCTCGAATAACAATGTTGTCAACACTGGAGCTCAGCTCACTGGTGAAATCGTATACACCGGCGGGAAACTGGATGATGGTCCTGGGGTCAGCGGTAATCAAGGCTTCCAGCGCCCGGGTTTCCAGATCGTCTCCAGCGGCCAGTTCAACCACGGTGTAGTCAGGGAACTCCGGGTCGACAACCGGTGGCGGTACTTCCGGGTCTGTGCCGCCATTGTTGTTGCCATTGCCGCCGCCACAAGCTGCCAGCAGCGTGAACACCAGCGCGAGTAAAAGGGGGCTGTGAGACTTTAGTATTGCACCGAATCGGACAGACGAACTGGATATCATAGCGATGACCTTTTGCGGTTGGTGGCGCGCCAACCTTATTTGAAATTGTGGTGCTGGAGAAGGCAGATACAGGTACCCAAGAATCCGGATCGGCAGCTTTTATTATTTTTACGATGCCCGCATGCTACTTTTTTAGGCCCACCTTGGCAACCAGGGGCGCATATTGCAGGCAGCGATATTCAGTCCGGCATATTGTCAGCGCCAATACAGGGCACAACGAATATCAGCCCTGCGGGTCATCCCTCAAGCCGGTAATCTCCACAGCCGGCAATTCCTCGGGCCTGTCCAGGTCGAGCACCCGGGAATAGAAGTACAGTTCCGCTTCCAGCGCGCGAATCTGGTTCTCGGCTTTGCGAAAACCGTGGGACTCGCCCTCAAACGCGAGGTAGGCCGTGGCGACTCCCCGCGATTTCAGCGCCTCAAATATCATCTCGGACTGATTCGGTGGTACCACCGGATCATCCAGACCCTGCAACAGCAGCAACGGCGCATTAAAACCGGCCAGGTGATGAATCGGTGAACGCGCCAGATAGACATCACGCTGCTCGGGGTAGGGCCCGATCAACTGGTCCATATAGCGGGATTCAAATTTGTGCGTGTCGCGGGCAAGGGCTTCGAGGTCACTGATACCATAATGGCTGGCCCCCGCGGCAAAAACGTCGTGGAAGGCGTGGGCCGCGAGCGCGGTATAACCCCCGGCACTGCCCCCGGTAATAATCAATCTGTTGGGGTCTGCCAGACCCTGTTGTGCCAACCAGCTTGCCCCCGCGACCGCGTCCTCCACATCGGCAATTCCCCACTGCCCATAGAGGGCGCGACGATATTCGCGACCGAAGCCGGTACTGCCGCGATAGTTCAAATTCAGTATCGCAAATCCCCGGCTGGTCCAGTACAAGATACCCGTGTTATAGCTTGGGTTGCTAACCGATGTTGGGCCCCCGTGTACCAGCACGAGCAGCGGTGGCGCAGTGCCAGCGGGTGCATTCACCGCCGGGTTTGCCGGTGGCAGGTATATACCGTGTGCTTCGGCGCCATCACTGGTAGGAAAGCTGACGAGACGGTAGCCGGGTATCCAGTCCCGGGCCAGACCGGGGTTACCAGAAGTTCGAATCACTGTTCGCAATGCGCCACCAAGGGTGGTTTCAAGTAGCGCCGGCGGGCTGTCGCTGGGTGCGTTGATGACAAACAGACGGTCTTCCGCCGGGAGGAAGTCGTAGATGGCTGCGCTTCCCAATTCCAGAGCTTGCGATGAAGATGATTGCGGGTCGAACATTACCAGAGAGCTGACACCCCCCTTCATCACTCGCGCGAGAATCCTGCCGTCATCCAGCAAGTGGTAGTAGTCATGACCTATCGCCCAGTCCGCCCCGCCGATCTCTGCTTGCTCACTACCCCTATTTATCGGGCTGAAAGTCTCCTCCTCTACCCGGTAGATGCTCCACCAATTGTCGCGATCGGAAATAGCATAAAGTTGACCCTCTTTTCCCCACCTGGGATTGATAACCGACTCCCGTGTCTCCGGGTTATGAGCTACAAGCCCACTGAGCCCCCCCCCCTCATCAAACCCGGCGGACCACAACGTGGTGTTGTCCCAGGGCATATTCGGGTGCTGCCAACTGGTAAAGGCGATGCGGTCGCCATCACGTGACACGCTGGGAGCGGATACAAAATCACTGTCGGCAAACAACACCTCGCCTTCCGACACACCCTCCATGGGAACTGCCACCAGTGTATTTTGCGGCTCACCGTCAAGCCGGTGATCCTCCCGCACACACAGCAAACGCGCGCGAGTGCGATCAATCGCGCAGCCGGCGAAGCGCAACTCCGCCTCTGGCGTAATCGCCTCCGGCGACTTGCCGGGCTCCATGCGATAGAGACGCTGATCCTCTAAGTTCGCGAACCAGATCATGCCATCTGCCACCAGCAGACTACCCCCGCCATACTCCTGCACACGAGTTCTGGCATTCCAGGGGGCAGGCAACAGTTCTTCTGCCTCCTCTCCCTGTGTCCAGCGCATAATGGTGTTGCGGCCGCCCTCTTCGGGACGGGATTCCAACCAGTAAAGATAATCGCCATCAAACTGCAGTGCGCCCAGGCCACGACTGCCCTTAACCACAGACGCAGCGGAAATAGGGGACGGCCAGGAGCCATAGGCAAGAGTTTCGGTCACGCTATCGCTCTCCATTACAGTTTTCCCCGATTCGTCGCTACACGCTACAGCCAGCACTGCGAAAACAAATAGTATCATTCGCACAATCAGTCTCCCCCCTACCCGTGTCATTTCGCACTGCCAATATGCGGCGTTTATTGTTGCAATGGAATAGGAGGGTATACTCCCGGAACATACTCCACGTATTCCTGTAACCACCGCACTATGGACGGCCTGCCCAAACCACAACGCTATTTCGCCGTGTTCGCTATCTCCTGCGGCACTGCACTCACTATCATTGATGGCGCCATACCCAATGTCGCCCTGCCGACCATAGCTGACGACCTGGGCATCCCTGCTTCGGCAGCTGTAATGATAGTAAGCGTTTACCAACTAGTGCTGGTGATGACCCTGCTGCCGCTGTCGGCCCTCGGCAGCCGCATTGGTCTGCGCAAAATGTATCAATACGGGCAGTGCCTCTTTATAGCGTCGGCAATACTGTGTTTTTTCGCGCCAAACCTGCCGTGGTTGTTGGCCGCGCGCTCCCTGCAGGCCCTGGGTGCTGCCGCAGCGTTAAGTGTTGCCAGCGCGCTGGTGCGCTCCATATACCCGGGTAATCAGCTGGGGCGGGGGCTGGGGATTAACAGCATTATAGTCGCCAGCTCCGCCGCCCTGGCGCCTGTTCTCGGAGGCGTTATCGCCGCGGCGGCAAGCTGGCATTGGGTATTTGTGGCCACGGTGCCATTGGGGCTGGTATCCCTTGTAGTGGGCCAGCGTTCCCTGCCGGAGGTGCCCACACACACCGAGCCGTTCAGCCTGCCGGGCGCGCTGCTGTGTGCACTCACCTTCGGCCTGATCATCTCCGGCCTGCTGGCGCTGTCACAGGGCCAGCCGATCCCCGTTTCACTGGCAGTCATTGCTGCCGGGATATTCCTGGCTATTGTCTTTATCCGCAGAGAACTCAATGAGTCCTCACCGATCCTCCCGGTGGACTTACTGGCTCACCGGATAGTCGCCCTATCGATAGCAGGTGCACAGTTCGCATTTATTGGGTCAATGACGTTTATCTTGTCGCTGCCTTTTCGTCTGCAGCAGGAATTTGGTTTTACCTCCGGCGAGGTGGGCGCTGTTATCGCGCCGTGGCCTCTGGCCATGATGGTCACCGCACCTATTTCAGGGGCACTATCGGACCGTTACCACCCGGGTATTCTGGGCGGCATTGGCATGGCCATTGCCACTCTTGGCATGCTGTTGCTTGCACTGCTACCGGACGGTGCATCACATGCAGATATCGCCTGGCGTATGGTCGTGTGCGGTATAGGTTATGGCATTTTTCTCTCGCCCAATGCACGGGTGGTGATATCGGCCGCGCCCCTCGCGAGGGCCGCCTCAGCCGGCGGGCTGGTTTCCACCAACCGCCTGGTGGGCCAGGCGCTGGGCGGAACCCTGTTGGCCGGCTTACTGGCCCTGGGCCACGGCAGCGACAGTACGCCGGCCATCATCGCTGCCGCACTCGCCCTTCTCGCAGGTATCTGCAGCGTGGCGCGCCTCAACTATCGCTAGCGCCCGGTAATATGGGCCATAAATTCAGCTTCATTGTTGCGGTGGTCCGCGTCGACCTTGCGTGAGATATCAGAGTCGGCCATCAGCGCTTCCCACTTCGGCAACGCTTCCAGTTTCGCAGCCGGATCCCAGTCCAGGTATCTGGGCCCCACCAAGCCGGGTATCACCAGAGCGTAGCGCAGATAGATATCCGCCATGGTCAGGGTGTCACCGGCGACATAGGGTGAGAAGCTCGCGAGGCTGGCAATAGACCGGGCAGCTTTGTCGAGCGTCGCAAGCACCTCACCCTTTACAGCCTCATCCACGGCTACGTTGCCAAACAATGCCGGCAGCAGGCGGCGGGCAGGTAAATCCAGGTATAACTCCGATATTTTCATAAGCCGCCTCACCCGCGCACGGGCCACCGGATCCGACGGATATAGCGGAACATCGGGATAGGCGTCTTCAATGTAATCCAGCAACACGCTACTTTCGGACAGGTTCTCACCACTTTCCAGGGTCAGTACGGGAACCTTTTCCACAGGGCTTAGCGCGACCAACTCCGGGCTGCTGGTATAGGCTATGTTCTCCCTGAACGGGATACCTTTGAACAGCAATGCATGCTTAACCATGTTGTAGTAATTGGAGTAGGGAAAGCCGTGTAAGGTGAGCATGGTGTCGTCCTGATCAGGAATAATGTATGGCCGGCAGCGCAACACAACCGACCGCTTAAGGGACTATCACGATAGCCCCTTGGCTGCAGAAATCAATTGTCCCGCGGTCATTTTTTGCTATAGCGCAGCGCAATGCCTGACCCCCGTGCAATATTCACTACCTTTGAATTTGCTATACACTCGTGCTGGCTCCCCTGGACTCGAGCACAGTGCGGCAGGACACTAGCACAACCGACGCAAAAACAGCCCAACTGACAGTAAACACATTCCGCCCAATACCCGGTATACAAGATGAGTGAAACACCGCAGTACGACGCCTATCGCCGGTTTCTCGAAAATGCCGGCACACCTTTCACCGTGCCCGGCCACAAACGCAATCCTGACCTTATGGACCCACTGCTGGCACTGGATGTACCGCAATACGGCGGGGTAGAGAATCGCCGGGTAAGCTCCCCCCGACTTGCCGCCGCTGAACGACTGGCCGGCGAATTATGGGGGACACCCTGGTGTGGCTTTTCGGTGCAGGGCTCGTCCCACGGCAACGAAGCAATAGCGATGACCGTGGGCAAACCGGGCGACAAGGTCATCGTCGCAAGAACCTTACACAAGTCACTGTTTTTCGGCCTGGTAATCGCAGGACTGATCCCCGTGTGGGTAAGGCCGGATATCGATGCAGCGACAGGGCTCACCGCTGGCATGCCGGTGGAACGCATAAAAAAAGCACTGCAGGACCACCCCGATGCGCGGGCGGTGATGCTGGTAGAGCCGAGTTACGTGGGCGGCGTATCCGATGTGGCGGCCATAGCTGCAGTAGCTCACGAACACGGTATACCGCTTACGGTTGACGCTGCCTGGGGCGCGCACCTGGGATTTCATCCCGATCTGCCGCCCCACGCCATTCAGGCGGGGGCAGACATTCTGGTGACCAGCGTACACAAGCACATCACCGGCTTTACACAATCGTCCATGGTGCTCGCACAGGGCGAGTATATTAATATCGAGCGACTGGAGGCTGCCTTTGAAGGCCTGCATACCACCAGTCCCTCGGGCGCCATTTTCGCGTCTATAGACAGGGCCCGGGGCCTGCTACAGGACAGGGGTGAGGAATTACTGGGCAATGCCATTCGCATCGCCGGTGAAGCCAGAACACGGTTTCGCGAAGTGCCAGGGCTGGGAGTGGTTGGCAGCGAGATAGCGGAGCGCTGCCCTGCACTGTTTATGCACGACCCAACCAAGGTCGTGCTGACACTCTCGGGCACAGGGGCCGATGGCCAGATCGTGGCCGACCTGCTGGAAACCAGGGGCATTCACCTGGAGTTTGCCGACCGGGATACCTTTTGCCCCGTAATTACTCTCGCCGACACCGAAGCGACAGTAGATCGTATGGTCACGGAGGTCATACGCGCAATTGAGGAACACCGCGGCACGCCGCGGGCGCTGGTGCCCATTACCTCCTGGACAGTGGTTCCGGACACCGTCATGTCACCGAGGGATGCATTTTTTTCTGACCACGAGCGGGTTCCGGCGGCACAGGCTATAGGCCGGGTTGCCGCCGAAACCGCCGTGCCCTACCCGCCGGGTATACCCGCGTTGGCCCCGGGGGAGCGCATTCAGGGCGCGGTGCTCAAGGCACTTCAGGAAGAAGTGGCCAGCGGCACGCGGGTCGCCTACTGCGGCGACCCTACACTGCAAACAGTGCTGGTCCTGAAGGAATAGGCTAGCTCTCCCGGGGCGCCGCGGCGCGCAGAAGTTTCACACTTGCCGCCGGGTTCATCAGTCGTATGGTTCGATCCTTCAGCTTCTTCTCATCACTGCCATCGAGAATAAGCTGACGCAATTCTGCGGTGCTGAGGCCGGGATCTATGGCCAACAACTTGGCGGCAAGATTCAGTACCTGGGGAGAGGACATTGACGTGCCGTTAAACTTGATGCGATTACCGCCGGGCACATAGCTCTCTACCTCAAAGCCATTGGCATAGACTTCCACTTTGCCCAGGCTGGTAAAACTGGTTTCATCCCCCGCGGCATCCACTGCACCCACGCTGATAATATTGGGGTAGTCGTAGCTGCTGGGATAAAACTCATCAAATGTTACATCGTTGTCCGAGTTGCCCGCGGAGGTGATAAAGAGAATGTCGGTGGCATCGCGGATCGATTCGCGCAATGCGGTATCACCAATGGTGTAAATTTCCCGCGCCAGTTTTTTACGCTCCTGGGGTGAGCCACCGGCATTGTGCGCCTCAAGTGCCTCTTCAATACCGCGCAGCGAACCACCCCAACTCATATTGACGGCTCTCACACCGTTGGCCTTGAAATAGGCAATAGTCTCTCGCACCATTTTTGCTTCCGCCCGGGCCAATTCCACGGTGGGCTCCTCCGGAATCATGGTATGCCCGTAAGTCATCCTGGCTACCAGCACCCGAATGAAGGGGTTGCCTTCAATTGCGATACCTGCCACATGGGTACCGTGGGCGTAGTTACCGTAAATACCCAGTGACTCGAGAAAACCCTTCACTTCGCTTTGCTCAAGTGCCGCCAACCGCTTGCGCAATGCGCTCGCCTCTTCGCTGTCGATGTTGGACTGGATGTCACCCAGGCCTTTCATCTGGCTCTGCAACACTGCAACGTCCTCATCAAAGTCTCCCACCGGGTACAGCAGGGAGCGCTCTTTATTTGAATGCAGGTCATAGGCGATGCCGTGAATGTCGTCGATAAAGCCGTTATTGTCATCGTCCTTGTCATTGCCCGGAATCTCACCGGAATTGCGCCAGAGCAGCGGGGCAAACGCCTCGATTGAAGTATCCACACCGCTGTCCCAGACGGCCACCACAACTGGCGTGGCCTTTGCTTCAGCGCTCAACTCGACCTTGCGGGCCTCCCATATATCCGGTTTGGTGACATCATGTTCTGCGATATAGGCCGAATAGACCTCTTGGATCGTGCCGGCGTCATCCAGGTAGTGGTCCAGGGTGAAGCTGACAGACACCAGCGTTGAGGCAATGTCGAAACTGATTTCCCCCGAGGTCTTGTCCACAATCGGCTGGTAGGAGGATTCGAGGTTGCCGAGCACCAGGGCTTTGCTGAGAATCTCGGTGCGCCCCTTGGCGCTTTTCACATTGTCCTGTACCAGACTATAGTCCAGCGCCTGCAGGGCTTCTGCCATATTGGATTCAAGCGCCGGCCCAGGGTCGTCACCGGACAACTGGGCTTGCGCCAGGGCCTCGGAGTAAATCCCCATGGTGAGACGATTGGCCTCCTTGGTCTCCAGCGCCCGCTGCGTGGCGAGTATGTCCAGGTAGTCCTGCCAGCGGTTTTCCAGCAGCGCGACACTGCCCAGCAAGGCGTAATAATCCTGCACGGTACTGTTGTCGGTGATCTCGTAGGTCTCAATATCCGCCAGGATGTCAGCTTCCACTGCCTTAGCCAGCTGCAGGAGTGCAGCGCGGTTCTCCGGCAAGTACAGTTCAGTCACCGCCAGATTCAGTTGGTAAGTGTGACGGGGAAGGTCGTCCTTGCGCGTAATAACTTGCTTGCTGACCTGCTCCGCTACGGCAGCTCTATCAGCCGCAACAACAATATGCGCACTGGGCAGCGTTACTAGTGAGAGAGCAAAACAGGCGAAAAATTGTTTTATCTGCATTCCACATTCTCCTGTGGGTAGAGTCCATCCCGGGGCTTCAGAGTTGGGATGGCGGTTTCGAGGCAGACATTACACTTTCGCAGCTGGCTTGGAAACTATGCCGAGAGATCATTAATGGTGAGATGAAGCGATGCCGCAATCAACAGGCAGCTAATAATGTAGGCTCGGCGCGGAGCCTTGTAAAACATGTGGGGTTCAATTACAGAGGCTATGACACCCCGAAAGCATAAATCAACTGCATGCCTTCGCTTGTTACATCGGGCTGTGCACGTGCGTACAGTCGGCAAGCCGCAGAATCAGCAACCCTGGTTATTACTCTCGTTCTGCTCCTGATTATGTTTTTCCTGCCATAATCCCAATGCAAGAACAGAAGAATAGATAAGTAATATAAATGCCATGATGTTCACCTGTTTCTTTAGTTGAAAAAATCACCTGCTCACCTGCTTTAGCTGATGGACCAAAGTGTAGGCTTGTCATATTTGTTACGTAATGGCCGCAATTGCTCGAACACGTTGCAAAAATGGGCATATCCCGCGGCCACCACAACCAGAATCAGGAGATTTCGCTATGTTCAGACTCGCCCTGTTGTTAATTTTGTCTGTTGCAGTGCCCGCCTGGGCTGCTGACAAATACTCCTGCATGCAGCAGGCCGAACACCGGCAGTTCGATTTCTGGGCCGGAAGCTGGCAAGTGAGCAACCAAGAAGGTGATAAAACCTACGGCAACAATACGATTACCATCGAAGAGGATGGCTGCCTGCTCACGGAACAATGGCAAAGTGCCTCCGGTGGCAGCGGCAGCAGCATCAACTACTTCAACCCCGGAGATGGCCAGTGGCACCAGCTGTGGGTGGACAGCGGCAGCTCCATCATCGACATCGCCGGCGGCCTGGATGACGGCAGCATGGTGCTCACGGGAACGATCTACTACCTGCTCGAAATGCGGCAGGCCAATTTCCGCGGTAGCTGGACACCATTAGCGGACGGTAGCGTACGTCAGTTCTTCGAGGAGCAGGGCGACCAGGGCGCCTGGAAGCCCTGGTTCGACGGCTACTATCGCCCGCTTGAGGCCACAAAGTTACCGTGAAAGCCAAACGGCACGCGGGTTTTTAACTTCACGACAGCAACCGGCGGGGCGCTGAAGTTCCGCGCGTCGATCACCCTGACTTCGCTCAAACCTGTCGCCGCGTTGTACACGACGCTGAGGATATAGCCCTCGTCTTCCGCCTCACCTGTAGCTACAAAAACGGGTTCCCCTGCGGCACAGTCATCGCCGACCTCGTGACGAACGGTTTCACCCGTCTCCAGGTCGTGCTTGAGCAAGTCCTTGAAGCCGTGGGGCCCACCGACTTCCAGCACATAGCCATAGCGGTGTGGGTGGCACTCCACGCGCGGGTTGACCCGGGGAAACTCCTGGTCAATCGTGCTGAGCACGCGGCTGTGCACCTCACCCGCATTCACGTCGATAGTCCAGCGCACGAGTTGCGAGCCCTTATCATATTCAGGGGTTTGCGGAGTAGTGAACGCCTTGTTGTAACGCACCACGTCCATCACGATGTTGTCGCCATCGTCATAACTGTTAAGCGGGTGAAACACGTAGCAGGGGTCTATATCAATCCATTTCACCGAGTCTTCAGTGGCGTTGCGATCCATGATGCCCAGCCGCGCCTGGTGTTCGTCACTCCAGGAAAACGGCATACCGTAGCCCTCATCAACCAGGCCAAAATTGCCAACAATAGGCAGGTCCATAAAGATCACTCGAGTGGCTGTAGCGCCGAAGTCGTGCATCATGACCATCTCCGGCAGGTCAATATCCACCGTCTGCGTGAGCTCACCTGCCGTGTTGACCCGGTGGTAGCGCAGATAGGGAGGGGCAAAATCGTAACCAAAGAACACCATTTCCCCCGTCCTGCCGTCGATCTTCGGGTGGGCCGTCATACTGCCGACAAGACGCCCGGCGAAATCGTATTCCCGCCGTGTTTCCAGATTCAGACCCATTTCATAGGGCAGGCCTATCTCCGGTAGGGCGAGGACACGACCGCCATGGTGGATGACATTCACATTACCGGCCCCCTGCACCAGCGGCCGAGTAGCACTCATCGGAGCCGCCTTGAGGCCCAGTTTCTCCTCAATATCCGCAGTTCTCACCCAGCGATTGCGATAGCCGGTTGCCGCGCCATTCTCAAATTTAATAGCGTGCAGCATGCCATCGCCGATGAACCAGTGGTGATTGGCCTGTGGGTTCACCGGATTGGGGCCATCGCGCAACAGGGTGCCATTCAGTTCAGGTGGCAACGTCCCGACAACGTCCAGATCACTGAGATCAAGCTCCTCCCCGACCGGGGCAAAATTACCCTGCAAAATCGGATTGTCCTCTGGTGCCAGCGGTGCATTCATCACCATATCGTTGAGTTTTGTCGTCATGTGTATTGCCTCGGGTGGTAGCGCAGAACTTGTCAGTGTCTAGATTGGGCATATTACAGTCAAACTAGACACTGTCAAGATAAATCATCATACTCCGCGTATGAAAGCCAAATACCATCATGGCGACCTCGCCAACTCTCTGGTTTCAGCTACAGTCTCGCTGCTGCAGACCCGTGGGCTCGCCCAACTCAGCCTGCGGGAAGTGGCGCGGGAGGCCGGGGTTTCACACGCGGCACCGGCCCATCACTTTGGTGACAAAGCGGGCTTGCTTACCGCGGTTGCCATTGAGGGATATAGGGTGCTGGCTGAAGCCCTGCGGGCCAGCCAAACACTGGAACGCCGCAGCCCGGAGCAACGCCTGCTGGATGCCGGCTTCGCCTATATTCAATTTGCCCTGTCCCACACCGCCCATTTTGAAGTGATGTTTCACCCCGCCCTGACCCATAGCGAGAGCCCCGAGTACATTACAGCCTCCCTGGCCGCGAAAGCGGTACTGGAAACATGTATCAGAAATTTTCTGCGGCAGCAGTCCCCGCTGGAGCAGATCCCGGAACGACAAATACAGGCAACCGTCATCGCCCTGTGGTCGCAGGTGCATGGCTTTGCCAACCTGTGGCTTGCGGGTAACCTCGGGGACATCACAGATACTGTGCGCAGGGATATGGTCATTCTGGATGTACTGGCCAGCGTCATCCCCAGGCCACATCAACCGACATAGTGGCTGTGTAGCACCACGGCAGCGGCCCCTAATCGAGCGAACGCAACAACCGGGGATAATAGGCCGCCAGCGACAGTGCCCGAACGCAAACGTAAATGACAAAAGCAGACCAAAGGCCATGAATACCGTACACCGGGGCCAGAAACCACCAGGCCGCCATAAATACCGCAGCCGAGATAAATGAAGCGTTGCGCATTTCCCGTGTGTGGGTAGCGCCGATGAAAATCCCGTCCAATTGAAATGCGGCAAACGACAGCATCACATAGAGCGCCGCCCATACCACAGTATCTGCCGCCGCCACACGCACTGCCTGAATATTGGTAAGCGCATCAATCGCCACACCGCCAAAAAACAGGATCAACAAAGCCAGCACTGCCGCCGTGGCCGCGGCCAGTTCTGTGGAGCGGCGCACGGCTATTGTCAGATCCTGCCGCCGCTTCGCTCCCAAAGCCTCCCCCACCAGGGATTCCGCAACAAACGCATAGCCATCGAGGAAAAATGCACTGAAGGACACCAGTTGCAGTAAAATATGGTTAGCGCCCAACACGGCATCACCGTAGAGCGCACTCTGGTTGATAAACCAGGCGAAAGAAAAGAGCAGTAGCAATGTTCGCAACAGAATATCCGTGTTGGCGGACATCAGCTGCAACATCTTGCCGGTATCACGCATTCTGGAGAGCGGCCAGAAAGCCTCCCCATCGCTCTGGCGCTCCCGCAGTAATTTCAGCACCAGGCCAACGGCCAGCACAAGAGTGACCCATTCAGCCACAACCGTACCCAGAGCAATGCCCTCGGCACCCCAGCCCAACACGCCGGCAAATAAAACGTCCAATACAATATTCAAGCCGTTCAGGAACAATTGGACCGCCAGCAGGTAACGGCTCTTACCCAGCCCGATCAGGGTTCCCATCAAGGCAAAAATACTGAGCGTTGCCGGGGCGCCCCAGATGCGGATGATGAAATAGTCCCGGGTGATCGCCTCCACTTCAGCGCTGCCCTCCAGCAGGCCGAGAGCCAGCTGCGCCAACGGCCATTGTAACAGCACGATAGCAGTGCCCAGCCCGGCACTGAGCAGCAGCGCTCGCCCCAGCGTGACCCGCACCTCTGCCTCGTCTCCCGCGCCGGAGGCCTGGGCGGTGAAGCCGGTGGTTCCCATGCGCAGAAAACCAAAACTCCAGTAAATAAAACTGAAGATCATCGCGCCAAACGCGATCGCGCCCAGCTGAGCAAGATTGCCCAGGTTGCCGATAACAGCAGTGTCAGCGAGCCCAAGCAGGGGCACCGCGGCATTGGCCAAAATTATGGGCCAGGCCTTTTGCCAGATTTGTGCGCGACTCATATTCCCCGGACCAGACACCTGGATCATCCCCTGCTGCAACTGCGTTCATGTCGGCGCATTTGCTCACCCCGCCAGCATTGGCTACCCTACGCCCTTCTTTACACTACGGGCAACAAAGTGATGAAACTATTGGCTAAGCTCGCTCTGTTTACCGTGGCGCTACTGTTACTGGCAATCGTGGCCTTGGATATCTGGGGCTACGCGACTCTCGGCACACTGACCCCCGCCAGCGATGCACCCCGTAACAACAACGCCAATCGCGTGGTGATGGTATCCGGGGCCACCGGCTCAGTCGGCGACGGCCTGCTCAAAGCGGCGATGGAAGACCCTCAGGTGACGAAAATTTACGCGCTCTCCAGACGCTCTTCGCCGCGCATAGAGGCCGGGGTTAACTCCGGCCGGGTGGAACTCCTGCTGCACGAAGATTTTACCGATTACTCCGACCTGACCGATGTACTCGCCGAAGTGAATACCGTGCTGTGGGGGCTGGGCACGTCCTCCCTGAACGTGGACGATGAGACCTACACCTGGATTCATGTCGATTTTCCGGTGGCTTTCGTGAGTGAGTGGCTATCGGCCCGCACCGAGGGCCCCATGTCCTTTCACTACGTAACCGGCATGGGCACCGACGCCAACGGCGACTCACACTGGGCACGAGAAAAAGGCCGTGCAGAAATCGAAGTCGCAGAAATGGCCGAGGGCACGGGGCTGCGCACATTCGGCTACCGCTCGGCCTTTATCAAACCCGCCTCAGACAGGACAAATATCGGTCACGATCTGCTGGCGGCGTTGCTGCGGCCCGGCCTGTTGGTGATTGATTCGGAAGACCTGGGTGGCGCCATGTTCGAAATAAGTGCCCGCACCGGCGAACTGGCCAACGGCACAGTGATTGATAACGCCGACAGCATTGCCTACGCGAAGGCCTATAGAGCGCAGTAGAGTCGAATTTACCGCTCTTGGCCTGATCCGGAAATTTTCGCCTTGTCCTCCTGGAACAGCCCGGCAAGCTGCTCCCGGCTATAAAGCGAGTGATCTATCAGGGCGTTCATATCGTTCGGTAAGTCCAGGGATTTTTCCAGTGCTTCAGCATCATGCCGCTTGAAGATTCCAACCATGTTCCCCGCGTCAGACTCACTGAAACCGTACTCCCGCAGAATCTTATCTGCGGCATCAAGACTGCTTCCCATCAACTCCCGCACGACAGCCTGCACACCCAATTTGTGATACAGCTGCACACTGAAGCGGTTGTGCGCACGGGCCACCACACGCACCTGCGGGTAATGTTCCCGCATCAGTTCGGCCACTCGCAGGCTCTGCTCCTCGTCATCCAGGGCCAACAACATAACCCGGGCGTGCTCTATGCCCGCTGTTCGCAGCAGGTCTAGACGACCGGCGTCACCATAGAACACTTTATTGCCAAACTTCTTCACGAACTCAATGTGTTCTGCATTGTTATCCAGTGCCGTAAAGGCAATGCCGTTGGCAGCGAGAATGCGGCCGGTAATCTGGCCAAAGCGACCAAAGCCGGCGATAACTACCGCCGGTTCGTCGTACTCCCGCACATCATCGTAGACCTTGGGGCAATTGGACGTACTGAAAAACTGGCTGTGCAGTATTACCAGCGGCGCGGTCAGAGCCATGGAGACCCCGACTACCAGTGTGACCTGCGCCGCCAACAACGGATCGATCAGACCATTGCCACTGGCCTGTGTCATCACGACGAAGGCGAACTCGCCCCCCTGGGAAAGCATCAGGCCGACATGCAGTGCATCCTTGGACGCTTGTTTAGCCAGATACAGCAGCAACCAGATCACCAGGGTTTTAACTATCACTAACGCTAAGGCCGCGCCCAGAATCAGCAGGGGTTGCTCGACCAACAGGTTCAGGTCCAGGTGCATGCCAATGGAGATAAAAAACAAACCGAGCAGAAGGCCCTTGAAGGGCTCTATCTCGGTTTCCAACTGGTGCCTGAAACTCGAGTTTGCCAACAGCATACCGGCGATAAAGGCCCCCATGCCCATGGAGAGGCCAGCCGCCTCCATACCGACGGCAGTCGCCGCGACAATTAACAGTGCGGAGGCTGTCATTACCTCGGCACTGCCATAACTGGACATCAGGCGCAGGAATGGATTGAGCAGGAATCTGCCGATGACCAGCACCAACACAATAGCCGCGAGACTGTAATACCAGGGCGGTGCTGCGGACGATGCAGAACTGGACAAAGCTTCTACCAGCAGGAGAATCGGTATCACAGCCAGATCCTGCAGCAACAGTATGCCAAAGCCCTGCTGGCCCGGTGACGTTTTCAGTATGCGGTGCTCTGTCAGCAGCTGCACTGCAAATGCGGTGGATGACAGGGCCAGCGCCAGCGCGACAACAACAGCAACAGGGATGTCATCAAGGATGAAATACAAACACAGTCCAGCGATACCTGCGGTGATCAGTAGCTGGCCACCGCCGGTAAAGATCACTGCATTGCGCATTCGCCAGAGCTTTTCCGGCGCCAGTTCGATACCAATCAGGAACAACAGCAATACCACGCCGAATTCCGCCAGATGCATGATGGTGTCGGGGTCATTAACCAGGTTCAGCGCTGAGGGCCCGATGACCACACCCGCCACCAGGTAGCCGAGTATGGCTCCCAGCTTGAGCTTCTTGAAAATGGGCACCGCAACCACCGCCGCACCCAGGAAAATTACTGCCGAACCCAGCGCACTCATGACTCGCCCCTACCTTCGGCTCGAAACGCGGTATGCGAAATAGAGCGGCACTAATATAAGCAGTGCCAGCAAAGCCACCAGAATATGCAGGCCGAAACGCTCACGGATACCGTTGGCCACTCCCTGAAACGTCGCGTCATAACCCGCCGGAAGCGGCAGCACGCCGTTGTCCGCCGCATAATCTGCGTACAACGTTTGCATAAGTTCGAACCGGCCTGGCATGGACTCACTGAGATCCGCTGTTTCCCCAGGGTCGGTGGCTATGTTGTAAAGGTGCCAGCGGTTATCGCCAACGGGAAGATAGTTGCGCACGAGTTTGTAGTCACCCTGAAACAAGGCTGCATTCCCCGCCAACTCATAGCCGACACTTTCCGTTTCCGCATATACACGGTCCACTTCGCCCACCGCCAGTGGTAGCAGGCTGCGCCCGGTCATCGGTTCTACCGGGTGTCCGCCAAAATAGCGCCCCGGCGGTTGCACGCCGCTCAACTCCAGAATAGTGGGGGCAATATCCATGACCCAGGCAAACGCGCTGGTCCATTCACCTTTCACCGGCAGCCCTTCTCCGGCAATAATCAGCGGCACACGCATGCCACCCTCGCCCGCATAAAATTTGTAGTAGGCAAGCGGCCCGGCCGCTGCGCTGGCAAAGCTTGGACCGATGGCATTGAAACTGCCTTTCAAGCCGAGGGTATCGTAGTCGTTAGTGTATCCGTTCATGGCTAGAGACAGGCGCATTAGCGGGCTACGCACATCATCGCCCCCGGATGCTTCCGAGCCGTTGTCAGACGTGAAGATAAATATGGTGTTGTCATACTGACCGATGCTTTTCAGGTACTCGACCAAACGCCCCACATGATGATCCATTGCATCAACCATACCGGCATAAACAGCCATCCGCTTGGCATGGTAGCGTCGCTCTTCATCCGAGTAGGTATCCCAGTCATTGGTAGTCGACATTGTCACCATATCTGCAGTCGCCGGTACCAGGCCCAGCTCCCTGGCCCGACTCTGTCGCTGCTCGCGCAGGGCGGTCCAGCCCGCATCGTAGACACCCATATACTTGTCAGTAAATTCCTGCGGTGCCTGTACCGGAATGTGCACAGCCTGGAAGGGCAGGTAGGCAAAGAAAGGCTTCCGGTCGGCACGTTTTGAGTCGATGAACTCAATTATATTGTCGACCAGAAAGCGCGATGAGTAGAAGTCCTCTGGCAGCGTGGTGCGCTCTCCGTCAGCGTACCAGTTAGCCCTTTCATAAATGGGAATATAGGGTTTCTGCTCCCAGTTGTCGGCGCCGGTATCAGCCATGGTAACGGTGCGCTCAAAGCCGCGACGACTCGGCAGCAAATCCGGGGTTTGGCCGAGGTGCCATTTACCCGCCATATACGTGTGGTATCCGGCGTCCTGCAGCAGACTGGCCACTGTCACCACGCCATGGCTCAAGGTGCCGCGGTAATTTTCGTGCTGGGCCAGCTCAGGCGGGATAGTTTCAGGAATATTCGGAACGCCATTGCGGTGGCTGTCCACACCCGTAAGCATCATGCCCCTGGTGGGGGCGCAACTGGCGGCGGTATGGTAGTTGGTAAAACTGACGCCATTTTCTGCCAGGGCACTCAGTGCAGGTGTCTGTATTTCGCTTCCATAAGGGGCGATGTCACTAAAACCGAGATCGTCAGCCAGAATAAGCACTATATTCGGGCTGTCGGCCTGCGCCAATAAAAGTGAATGCCAGAGGCCTGTCGCCGCCAGCAGCAACAGGCGCAGGGAGCGCACATTTCGCATTAACTGTTACTCCTTCTCAGCAAGTCTGGCAGAGGCAAACAACAACAGGCAAGCCACCACAACTTCCAGCGCGATGGGCTCCACTGCGAGGGCGGCATCATGAACCAGCCAGGCGAGGACACGAAAAGCGGCTGCTCCGAGCAGGATTAGCGCGGGAAGCTGAAACCACCGGCTCTTCAGACTGATAGCCGCGAGCACGGTCATCATGCCAAGTGCGAGAAAAAAGACGGCCATGTCGGCCACCTGGGTACTGCGCCCGACACCGTCCAGCAATGGCATCCCTAACGCTGCAGCCGCATTGGCGGGCGCAATCAGCCAGAGCAAGCCGATGCACGTAAAGAAAATACCCGGCACTACAACCAAAATTCGCAACAGTGTGTTCATTTCAAATTCCCTCAGGATCTTATCGTTTAAGTTCCCGCGGATAATACCATGCCACTGAACAGAAGCTCCCTCAGTTGCTCGCAACTTGCCGCGCCAGCCGCATGGAGAAATTTCATTGCAGATTGCTTGTGTTATTGTTTACTGACTTCAGAGGGCGTTTGCTGCTTTCAGCATTGCCTCCAGTGGCTTGAGTTCTTCACGGTAATGCTTCCAGCGCCCCACTGAAGACCTGTAAACCGGCTGGCGTACCTGTGCGAGGCTCGCGGTCATGGAAGGCGCGGTGTTAGTGTGAAATTCCAAACAGGCATTTTCCCACTCAAGCCCACAGTAAGAAAAAATCCTCCTGCACTCCTGTTCGAGATTGCCGGTGAGTTCTTCATAATTCACGTCCAGAATTCTCCCCGGCAGCGCACTGTGCCAATGCAACATCAGCTTGCGGTAGGCCAGGTAGTACTGGCCCAACTCCTCCAGGTCATAGGAAAAGGGATAGGCCTGCTTGAACAAGGTCTTGTAGACAGCAAAGCAGGTATCCATTGGATCGCGTGTGAGATGGATAATTTTCGCGTTTGGCAACGCTCGCAGTATAAGTCCGCAATAGAGGAAATTCAGCGGTAGCTTGTCAACAAATCGCGGTGTATCACCGGTATACGGTCTGGTGCTTTCCACGTAATTCTGCCCCAGTGCATTGTAGTCTACCGCCGCCGACGCTTCGACAAACTCCTGGCGGCTGGTCGAGCCGTCGGAAGGCAGTCTCGCCACTTGCCGACTCAAACATTCCGCAAAATTATTGAGTTCTCCAGCCGCGAAAACCTCGCTATGGCTTCCCAGAATACGCTCGACCAACGTGGTCCCTGTACGTGGCAAGCCCACGATAAAAATAGGTTCCCCGCTGTCACACCCCCTCGCATGACTCGCCAGGTAGTCGGCTGAAAATTTCCGGATGATCGCTTCCATGACGGCCAGATCGGCACCGTTGTCATGTTGCATATGAGATCTACGCAGCCTCGAGCCGTATTGCAATTGGTCGAATGCGCGAGGGTAATCCTCCAGATCTTCATACTCTTTTGCCAGGGCATAACGCAGGGCCATCTCTGCGCGCCAGATTTTTTCTCCCTCTGTCAGTTGTGCCTCAAGTTCACTGACATGATTCCGGTCGAGAGATTGTTTGCGCAATCTGGAACGGTGTAACCAGGCCTCATAATCTTCGGGGGCCAGCTCAATCGCCCGGTCAAAAGCGCCCTCCGCTCCCCCGAGGTCGCCGTTTGCCTGAAGAGCCAGCGCGAGGTTGGCCCAGTAGTGGCCTCTGCCCGGCTCCAGCTCCACCGCTTTCCTGAAACAGGACTCAGCGCGCAGCTGATCCCTGCAAAGGCTATGCAGATTGCCAAGGGTATCAAAGTCAGCGGCCTTGGCAACGCCGCTTACCGAAAGCTGCTCAATCACCTCACGAGCCTCGCGCACCCGGTTGAGCGCCACCAGACAAAAGGCTTTCTGAGTGAGATGGCTGAAGATGTCCGGTGCCAGCATAAGACAATGCTCCGCCAGCTTCAGGGCCGCCTCCCGATTTCCTGCCGCCAGTGCAATACGGCTGGACAAGTCCCAGCCTACAGCAAAGTCGGGAGCCTCCCGATTTAGCGACCTGCTTAGATCCCAGGCTTCCCTGATATTTCCGGATTGGTATCGCTGCCAGGCTATCCGGTACCTTTGTCGCTGCACATCTCTATTCATCAAGTAGCATCACGATGCTCGAAACTGACATCCCGGCTCTCCAACAACTAATAGCTCCCGCTAAAAACGATAGTCCGCACGCAATCCATAGGTGCGTGGAGTAGAGACCACCGCATTGGCATCTGCGCCCCACTGCGCACCCGGGTCGGCGCCCAGCAGGCCGCGCTCATCGGCAATATTGTTAACAAAAGCGCGTACCGACCAGGCATCGGATACAAGCGCGACATTCGCATTCCACATCCAGAAGCTGTCCTGCTCCACACTATTTTCAAAGAGTGATGATGCAAAATCACTGCGGTAGAAACCGCTTACACCGTAAAGCATTTCCAGGCCCCCGGACAAGGCCTGGTTATAGGTAGCACCGAAATAGAACGTATTATCACTGACACCCGGCAGGCGTACGCCCGACTCCACTGGAACGAACGTCGTGCCGTCAGCAACAAACTCCTTCATTTCGGCAGAGAGGGAGTCCAGTTTCGAGTCGTTATAGGTGTAGCTCAGATTGATACTCAGATTCTCGGTCACCTGGCCCTGCAATTCTGCCTCGACACCCTGGGAACTTGCATCACCTACGTTCAATACGCAAAGCAGACCCAGCCCGGTACAGGACAAATTGGCCTGCATATCATCCCAGCTGACGTCATAGTAAGCGAGGCTGTAGCGATAGGCATCGAACAGGACCCCCTTGACACCCACTTCAATATTTTCGGTTGTGTCGGGTTCATACAGGAAGGCCTTGGCGTTTATTGGTGCACCAAACGCGTCATTGGGCAGACCATTGGCCCCGCCGCGTCGGAAGCCCTCCGACCAAACCGCGTAGATGTTGGTGTCGTCGTTAAGAGCATAGGATGTGTTGAATTTGTAGAGTGAGCCATCGTCAGTCGTCTTGGCCGATCTTGAGGAGACGCCACCGGGAACAAATTCCAGGCCACCAATCTGAGTCGTTTTAAACTCCTGGTCATAAAAGCGGGCTCCACCGGTTATCTGCCACTGGTCGGTGATATTCCAGGTTACCTCGCCAAACGCCGCGGCATCGGTAAAGCTGTTGCTCTGCTCAACCAGGTAGGCCTCGTCCTTCACAATAGTTATGGGGCCATTGGTCTCATCTACCCCCCAGAGTGTTCCGAAGCCGCAAGGCGCGCCACCAAATGTATCGGTTACTATAAAGCAGGAGTTCGAGTAATCGGTGTAACCGTAATAGAACTGATTGGCAGCGAGATCGGTATCCTGATCCATGTAGAACAAGCCGGCCACCCAGTCGATGGTGTTGTCACCCTGCGACACCAATCGCACTTCATACACATTACCCTGATCGTTAAAAGAGGATTTATCCTCAATCAAGGGCCGGGGACTGGTACCGTAATAGGATTCGTAAAAGCCGAACTGTTCATAGAAATCCGTCAGATCCCGTGAACCATCACCCTTTGACTTATACGTCGATGCGGAGCCGGAAAAACTGGCAAAGCCCATATCGAAATCCACATCGAGTGCCAGGATATCAACATCCCGGTTAAAAGGCTCCGCGACCAGGGTGCCATTTTTCAGGGAGTCATCGCCGTACTCCAGGTAGGAGTTCATCTGCGTGCCACCCACATCATCCGACTGGTAGTGATAGGCGAGATTGGCCTCCAGCGAATCCGTGGGCTGCCATCGCACAGCAGCACGAAAACTACTTATTTGCGCGTCATTAACACCATCCACGCTCTTGTACACGGGCTGGCCGACATAGAAGTTAGCCGCATCGCCTATGGGGTCTGTGGCCCCGTTGGACAGGTCGGGGGAGCCATCCGCCCGGCGCACGTATCGCTTGGGCTGATCAATATATCCGGAATTATCAACGTAGCCGCCATTCAGACGCAGTGCCAGCGTATCACTGACCGGTATGTTAAGGATCAGGTCTGTTTCATAGTTTATGCCGTCACCATTTTTCGTCTGGCTGACACCGCCACTAATCTCTCCGGCAAATGCTTCAAAATCAGGTTTATTGTAAATATATCGAACCGAACCGCCCAGGGAGCCCGATCCGTAAAGTGTTCCCTGGGGACCGCGCAATACCTCGACCCGCTCTATGTCTCGCAGCCGTAGACTGACGAAAACGGGTGTCTCATCAATATAGGTGGAGACTACTGGCGCTGTTGACAGCGGGCCACTAACCCGCGTCGTGTCTTCGGCATTGATGCCGCGTATTATCAGGCTTGAGTTATTCACCCCGCTTCGGGGCCCCAGGTCGATGAAATTGACTCCTGGAACCGTGCGGAACAAATCGGTAGCGGAATCAATCCCCTCTTCGAAAAGGTCTTCCCCGGTGATTGCTGAGATATTGTAGGGAACATCCTGTACGGACTGGGCTCGTCTGGTCGCAGAAACGATAACCTCTTCGAGCATCATCTGTTGCGCACTTACATAAACCGGCGCGCCCGAAGCGCAGGCTGCGATGATCGCCGTGGATAAAATTCTTTTGCGGAAGGGCTGATTCATAATGTTGTTCCTCCAGTTTAAAAATACTTTTTAATACGTTTTGGTGGCGTATTTCACCCTCGAGGCGATGTCGTTTGTGCAGACAGCACTTCTACAGGTTGGTAATCAATGGGAAAGCCAAAACACCGGGGCGATACAAACTCCAGGGCTTTTTGCGTTCGATAGAACGCCGGACAGCCAATAGCAAACACGGATACTCTCTGCCCGTAACGCAGTCGCTCGGCGTTTATCGGTGTCGATGTTTCATAGTCGAGAATGGTGATGAGATCGGGTACCGAGGCCACGGTGCGATCACTGATCCGAGCCAGAAGATATTCGTTTTTTATACTGATCTTGAGTGCTTCACCGACACCATCAAATGGGGTGATGGTGGCCTCGCCGATATCGTAACCACCTACAATCCGGGTCGCGCTGTCTACCACCTTACCCGTGTAAAGATGAAAAATGTCGCCGTAGATGGAGGAGCGAAACAGACTTTGTAGCGGCTCAAATATACGGTGCGCATTGCCTCGATACTTTCGGAGTACACGTCCGAGCTCAATTGAAAAGCTGATTGTTCTGGGCACTATCGAATCCCGCAATTGTCGCCCGCTCATGGGGTGCTCAGCTGACGTGACCATGCCGCCGGAGGTGAGCGCGCAGCGCCGTATTTCGCGCTCAAACTGCATAATGTCGGTGGTGTGAAACTCGGTGATATTTCCCAGGTAGTCCGTTGCCAAAGCCGGGGTGGGTGACACCCCGCTGATCGGATAAGTCATCATTTGCGCTTCCGGCAGCGCCCGCCCCATACCATCACCATTGACTACGGGGATACCCATGGCAGCCGCCGCCACAATGGGAATGAGTGAATTCCCACCACCTACCTCGAAGGACACGACAGCGTCCACTTTTCGCCCAAACCTGTCTTCAAACGCGCGCAGCGTATTCGCCGCCTCATTCATGGAAGGTAAGAGCTCAAGACTGACCGTGGGGGCCCCCACACCGCCCAGTGCAACGACAAAAGCATCATCGGCAACATCATTGGGGTCGATCAGCTCAACAGGGCCGTATTTGTCCAGGGCCTGTCTGGCGATAAGTTCCGCCACATGAGGGTCACCACCGCCACCGGTGGCCAGAAATACCGCACCTGTCACCAGGTCCGATAGGGACTCACTACCCAGTTTTGCCACCCTTAACCCCCCCTTTCCCGACGAAGAATATCCCCGACGGCCTTGATGCGGACACGAGTTGAACCCTCGGACATGTAGGAGATGGTGGTTTCCTCGATATCCGCAATGCGCACAGTTGCCTCGTCCGCACCCGCAGCGATCGCGGCCCGCCGCGCCTCCTCAGACATCTGGCGAATAGTGTCCTCCCTGGGCAGTTGCTGGTAGGAGACCAGTCGTTCAACCTCCCCGCCAATCTGTGCAATGGCGGCACCAATCGCGTTAGCCACGCCAGAATGCGGTGGACAGTGCATTGCCGACGCCGATGCCAGCTTCTCCGACACAAGAATGGCGCCGCCACCCACCAGCACCACAGGAAGGGGATCACTGCTCGGCATCATTTTCTCTATACCAAGGTTGAGGATGGACTGAATCGTCTGCAGCCCGTTGCTGATTGTTTCCGGCGGCAGATCAACGCGGTGTTGGCCAGCGCCGATATTTGCCCGGCCTGCGGCGACCAGAATGTCTGTGGCCGTCAGCGTTGTGCCACCAAAAGCCAGGCCTTCCGTCACGAGCTTGTGACCGACCGACTCCGGGCCGATCACCCGGCCCTCGTCGCTGACCAGGCTGCCGCCACCCAGCCCCAGTGCGAGGATATCCGGCATCCGGAAATTGGTTCTCACACCGCCGACCTCAATGACAATATTGGATTCCCGTGGAAAGCCGTCCTGTAGAATGCCTATATCTGATGTGGTGCCGCCTATATCCACCACAATGGCATTGTCCAGGCCGGTAAGCTTGCAGGCACCGCGCAAGGAGTTGGTGGGACCGGAGGCGAAGGTGAGCGCGGGGAAGCGCCGGACAAACTCGGCATCCATCAGGGTTCCGTCATTCTGGCTGACAAAAAAACGGCAGGTAAGCCCGCGCGTTTTCAACGCAGTGCCAAAGGAATCGACTACTCTGTCGGCAAACTGCAACAGGGACGCATTCAGGATCGCGGCGTTCTCACGCTCCAAAAGGCCCAACCTGCCGATACGATGGGAGCAGGTGATATTAATTCCCGGAATGGCTGACCTTAATTGCTCGGCAACCACCAGTTCAGGCTCGGGGGTCATTGGGGAGAATGCAGCCGATATGGCGACGCTCTTTACGCCTTTGCGCTTGATATCGGCAATTACTCGATCAACTTCGCCCTGGTCCAGGGCAACCAGCGGCCTACCGTCATACAGTGTGCCACCACGAATCATATACACATGATCGCCAAGGCATTCTGAGATACCTTGCGGCCAGCCTATCTTGGGAGGCAGGCCATCACCCGAGGGTAGGCCGATGCGAATTGCCGCCACTTCGGACAACTGCTTCCGCTCTATCACTGCATTGGTAAACTGAGTCGTACCCAGCATAACGGCCTCGATCGAGCTCTCCTGGGCGCCGGCATCTGACAAGATACTCTCCAGCGCTTCCAATATTCCTGAACTGACATCAGCAGTTGTGAGGGACTTGACCGATGACACAACATCATCCCCATCGAGCAGCACCGCATCCGTATGGGTACCACCCACATCAATCCCAATTCTCATTGGCGCGCCCCCCTGATGCGGGCAAGCAGGAAGTAAGCTAATGCCGCGACCAGCATGGCGTCTATGGCCGCAATCCCGCTTAGCGAGATCCAGCCCCAGGAGCCTACCAGCGAGACACATGCGCCCAGCGCCCAGGAGAACACGGCGTCAGGCCTGAAGCTCTCCTGCCGCGTGATGCGCTCGCTGTGGTATGCGCTGCGGCGAAGAATCAGGTAGTCGACGGCGATAACACCTGACACGGGGACAAAAACTATCGCCAGGTAAAAGAGAAAGGACAGGAAGTGATCCAGTATATTCAGGAAAGCAGCCAGGGTTCCAAGGCTGCCAAGTACAACCACCAGCACCGTATTGTTGAACCGGGGCGCAGTCGACTCCACGCTCAACATGGTGCTGTACAAATTCAGTGAATTGAGCACCCAACTGCCGAAAATTACGATCGCAAAGGCCGCCCAGCCAATGCCCAGAGTTATCATAATATTGAGGAGATCTTCATCCTCCAGGGCCGTGGCGGCGAGGCCACCCGCCGACGTAACGATAAACTCGATCACCAGATAGGAAATCAGCACCACAAGAACTGCACCGCTCCAGTGCCGTACAAAACGAGTAATATCAGGGAGTATTACTGCACCCACAATTACTGCACCTACCACGGCCGAGACGCCATCGCCAAAATTCATTTCTGTAGCGGATTCTCTTTGTAACATGGCCCCCAGAGACTCGACCTCCAGGGACCCGAGAATCAGTTGCGCGGTAACGACTACAAGCACCGGCACCAGCAACATGGACAGTACGTTGATGGCGCGAAAACCAATAACCGTGGTTATAGTCATGACTGCGCCGGCAAACAGCTCTATGGGCCAGGCCGGTATTGAAACTTCAAAAAGTTCGATCAGCAGGCGTTGTACCGCGCCGCTAAAGAGGTCTATGTTGACACCGAACCACCCCAGCAGGGAAAGCGCAAAGGCCAGATTGACAAGTGCGGCGCCATTACTACCAAAGGCAATCCGGTTCAGCATGTAGGAACTGAGGCGGGTGCTTGCACCAATCGAAGCCGTCACACAACCAATCAGGGTCAGCAGCAACGTGCCTACCGCAAGAATTTCCAGTGTACGCCTGGGAGACGACCCGACGGCCACCTCCACACCCGTTAAAAATGTGGGTAGAGAGAAAGCCACCATGGCGGCGACCAGAGCGACCCGGAACCACCCGACCGTACTTTCATCGGGGACAGGCTCGGTGGCGAATTCACTGGATTCTGCTTCCATAGCCGCTGTGTTTCTTGTTATTGGAGTGATGCGGTGAGTATTGCATGGGGCTGGGAAAATGTGCTCTTGAAGTGAGCTGGCTTTGCTTTAGACTCTCTCGTAGACGCCAACCCATACCGAATAATGTACGCCTATGCCTTCCAAAAAGCCGATAAAGCTGGACGCCATAAACCGGAAGATCCTGGCCACAATACATTTACAGTCAGATATTACCAATGCCAAGCTGGCCGAAGCCGTCAACCTGTCACCCGCCGCCTGTTCGCAACGCACCCATGCGCTGAAAGAAGCCGGTTATTATTTTAATTGCCACGCTGAGGTGGACCTCGACCGGATCTGTGAGCACGTTATGGCCTATGTTGAGTTTACCTTGAGCGACAATGGCTTGAAGAGCAGGCGCAAGTTCGAGGCTGCAATAGAAGTCATACCGGAGTTTATGGACTGCTTGCGCCTCGGCGGTACTACCGATTACATTTCTTTTACCTGCTGCACAAACATCGCCGAACTCAATCGAATTTGTGACGAAGTGAGCGCCAACGAGTCGCTGGATATACAAAAAATCGTTATTCGACCGGTACTGGAACGCTCCAAGTTCTATCTGGGTTACCCTATCGCCAAACTGAAGTGGCTTGAATAGCGTAGATCAGCTGCGATCCACCGTAATATGGGGTATATATGCGTGATGTAGTCATAACCAGCGAACCTGTTGAGCTTTACAAGATTCTCAAGTTTGAAGGTATTGTGGGCAGCGGCGGCGAGGCCAAAGCGATTATTGCCGAGGGCCTGGTGCGGGTCAACGGTGAGGTAGAGACGCGGAAACGCCGAAAAATCCTGAGCGGCGATGTTATTACATTCGCCGATGACGAAATGACAATGAGGCTCAGCTAATGCGCGCATGGATAGTTCACGAGTTCGGTAAACCAGCCGATGTGATGAAGCTCAACGAAAACGCAGAAGAGTTTGAGCCCGGACCGGGGCAGGTCAAGGTGCGCGTCGAGGCCGCTGGCCTGGGCTTGCCCGATGTGTTCATGTGCGCCAATAATTACCCACTCACACCGCCTCTGCCCTTCACACCTTCCCAGGAAGCCGCTGGTGAAATAATCGCTGTGGGCGAGGGTGTAGACAAACAATTAATGGGCACCCGGGTACTCGGGCCTACCCTGTTCCAGCAACAGCGGGGCGGTCTGGCAGATGCCTGCCTGATGCACGCGCGTGGCGCATTCCCTATCCCCGATGAGATGCCCGGCGAGGAGGCAGCAGGGTTTTTCATCCCCTACCTGACCGCGTGGATCGGCCTGGTGCGCAGGGCGGCAATACGCGCTGACGATACTGTTCTGGTACTGGGAGCATCGGGCAGCTCCGGTTGTGCGGCCGTACAACTGGCAAAAGCCAAGGGTGCACGGGTTATCGCGGTCGCCGGCGGACAGCGCAAGGTGGATTTCTGCAAGACTCTCGGGGCCGATGACATTATCGATCACCGCGCCGAGGACATCACCGCAAGAACCCTTGAATTAACTGGCGGTAAGGGTGCCTCGCTAATCTTTGATCCGGTGGGCGGCAGGGCGGGACGAGCTGCCTTCAAGGCCACCGCGTTCGAGGGGCGATTTCTGGTCATCGGCTACGCCAGCGGCGAATGGCCGAAAATCGAGTTACCGGAAACCCTGCCGAGAAATATTTCACTGGTAGGCGCCATGCCGGTGGGCTTCTCCCCGGAGCTTTTAATGGAGGCGCACGAGGACCTCATCAAGCACTGGCAGCGCGGGGAGATAAAGGCTTCCAATGTGCAAACATTCGCTTTCGAAGACGCCCTCAAGGCCGTCGAGCACATCGCGGCGGGCAAGGTCGAAGGCAAGGTGGTAGTACGATTCTCAGAGAGCGCCAAGAACCTGTAAGATTTTCAACAAACCGAGAGCGACGGTCACCAGCGCCACTACTACACCCGCACAATTTACCCAGACTTTGTTAGTGTAGGCACCTAATACATCCTTGCGGTTCATCAGCAACAGCAGAAAACCGGCACACAACGGCAGTAAAAAGCCGTTTGCCGCCTGTGCAAACAGGATGGCCGCCAGGGGCTTGATGCCGGCAGTAGCGAATACTGTTCCGGTAACCAACACCGCCAGCGCAACCTGCCTGAAACGCGTGCCCCGCATGTCCTGGGGCCAGCCGATAACACCACAGACCGCGTATGCCGCCGCCAGGGGTGCGGTAACAGCGCTGCTCAGGCCCGCAGCGAACAAACCGGCGGCAAAAAAATACCCGGCGCTCTCGCCCAGTAGCGGTTCCAGCTGTCGCGACATGTTCACAGCAGAAAATTCTATTCCGCTGCCAAAAAATGCGGCCGCCGATGTGCTCAGCACCGCGAGGGTAATGATTCCCCCCAAGCCGATAGACAGGCCGGTATCCACCCGGGATTCATGCAGCGCTTTTTTTAGCTCCACATCCGCGGACCATTTCTCCTGCACCGCACTGGCATGGAGAAACAAATTATAGGGCACTACAGTAGTACCAATCAGCGCCATCACGGTGAGCAGTGAGCCAGCTGGCAACGACGGCAGCAACAAGCCTTCGAACATAGCACCGATGGACGGGCGAACCATTGCCAGCGTGAGCAGAAATACCACGCTCATCAGCAGCACCAGGCCAATCAACAACTTTTCTATCATCGGATAGGTGCCGGAAAGCAGCAATCCGCCCGCCACAACGCCGACCAGCAGGGCCCACCAGTTCAAGCCTATGCCGCTGATACTCGCAAGTCCCAACGCGGCACCGGTGATGTTGCCGGTCTGATAGGCCGCATTGCCTACTCCCACTGCGGCGACTACCAAAATGACGGCTGCCGTCCCCAGCCAGCTCCCGCGATAACTCGCGCGCAGGGTTTCCGCCAGGCCCCTGCGCGTCACCAGCGCAAGGCGGGCTGCCATCTCCTGTAACAGAATCGTGGCCGCAACAGAGAAGGCAAGTGCCCAGAGCAGTGCAAAGCCGAACTGGGCGCCGGCGATGCTGGCGGTGGTGACGGTACCCGGGCCGATGAATGCAGCAGCCACCAGAATCCCGGGGCCAAATTTGCTCTTGGATTTTGTCACGACACTAGGAACTCGACTCTACGGTTAGCTTGAAGCCCTGGGTGGGAAAGTGCACATGCAGTAACCCCAGGTCCCCGGTTTCCCGCGCCACGATCCAGCGTGATTGGTCTGCGCCAACGAGCAGGCCGGTTGTCGCATCGAGCGCATAATCATTTGGCGCTACCACTACCCGTGCACCCATTTTCGGATGGTCCTGCAATGCTACGGGAACCGGGCGAGGTTGCGCGGTTCGTGCGGCGGCAAAGGCGTCATCTGCGCTTCCCGCTTGCATGCGACCGTGTCCGTGAGCAGTCATCCGGTCATACCAGGCCGCAACCCCAGGCAGGCCGGAGGGAATGGGAATACCGCCCACCACCACCTTGAACCACAGTGTGTGATAGGCAACAAAATCGAGGTATACAGGTGCATCGCCGCCCAGATAAACCCCTTTGGCAGTCAGCATGTCCTCCAGTGACCGGAGATGCTCTGCAAACAGGCCAACTGCCCGCTTGGGAGGAACAATCTCCGTCTGCGCACTCCGGGCTACCCCCACTCTGTCCTTGAGAAACCTCAGTGCGTGTAGGAACGAGAGGTCACTGAACAATCTGCGCAAAACCCGTCGTGCGGGAATTGAACTGACCGCAGCCCAGAAAACCTCTCCTTCAAATTTGCTAGCCAGAGCCTGGCTGGATTCGTCACTGGTAGCGGGGTCTAATTCTTCCCGCCCGCATGACGCGGCGATTTCGGCACAAATCAGGCGAGTGTCACAGAAAATATCGGCCCCTACCTGCGTCACCGGGATTCGCCGGTATCCACCCGCCAGAGGCTCCACTATCGGCCTCGGTGGACTTTCGGGAGAAACGACAGATTGCCACTCCAGATCGAGGTAGCCACACATCAGGCGGATTTTTTCCGAAAACGGCGACATGGGGTAGTGATGCAGGATTATCATAATGGCAGGCCCGGTTTACGGTCCCCTATTTTTGTCTAATAAATCTATTACAACGACCCCAGGCACCTGGAGGATCTCTGGCGCACAGTGAACGGGGTTTTGCCGCCCGTCAAGAGCATCCTGCCCAATGCACGCCGACGCAAAGGCAGCAGACATGCGTAAAATTCTGTTATCGTGAGTCAGTGACCATATCCTGAATGCACACAACAATGGAAAGCACTACAAGCAACACTGATACCGCGCTGATGCGCCAGGCGCTAGCACATGGCGGCGTTGTACTGGCGCTCGTCGCATCGTTGGTGGCGGCGAACTCATGGGGCCACACGGCCAGCAGCAACATCGAGCACTACGCAACAGCAGTCTGGGCATTTTTGTGCGGGCTGGTTTTCAGTCATATCATTCACGAGTGGTGTCATTACGCGGGGGCACGCATAGCGAAGTCCACGCTTATCCTCAAGCCCGGTGTTCACCCGATCTTTTTCGAATTCAATCTCGAAACGAACACATCGCGACAATTCCTATGCCTCAGTCTAGCCGGCCTGCTGGGTAACTTCCTGCTATTGGCTGTGTTAATCACCTGTGCAGCACCCGGCAGCATTGTGTACGTGGGTCTGCTGGCGGCAGTGCTGGGCCAACTCGTCTTTGTACTGATAGTGGAGCTCCCTGTTTCGATCGAAGTGATTACAGGCAAGAATCCACTGACAGTGCTAACAACACATTTCGGCCAGGGTGGCCCACTGTTCTTCAGAGCTGCACTGGGCGGGGTGGGCACCGCTGCACTGGTTTTCCTACTCTATTGATCCGCTAGCTGCGAATTTGCGCGGCACCATTGATAGCACGCAAGTCCAGCGGAGAAAGTATCCCACTAGCGGCCGCGCACACAGCGGGAATTGCGTTCACAATCCGGTTGGCCGCAGTACCATTCCCTCCCCCCGCGGGCCCCGGCTCTATTGCATCATGGCCGTGTACGCTGAGAACCAGATTAGGGCTACCTTTGATCAACACCTGGTGACAACCCCGACCGTGGGGCGGGTAAGGCCAGTCGGGGGCACAGTCATCATCAATCCGCGTGATATGTTCCAACACCAGGCGTGTTGCACCATTGCAATTACCACGTAGCTCAAAACGGAACGCACCCTGGCTGCCCTGTTCAAACAGGCCCATACCCGGCACGTCTACCGGGCGTTCCAACGCGCGGCGCTCCACATGTACCGCAACACTGTCCAGCGTAATTTCCAGGGCCTGCGCCATGATATGCAACATGGGCTCCCATACCATTCTCAGGGAAAATTCCTCCAGCATTTGCGGGAGTGTATCCATGCTGCCACCGAAACCGATCACCTCACGAACCACCTCGGGCTGGTCATATAGACCGTAATTGAATATCTCCTGGACACGAATTTCCTCGATATCGGCAACAACTCCGCTGGCCATTATGGGAAGAATATCCATGGCCCACCCGGGATCAATACCGGAAACAAATACCGAGCTGTTACCCCGGGTGCAGGCATCTCGCACGGGAGCAATAGCCTCCTTCATGCCACAGTCCGGATACAAAAGTGGATAAAACGCAGTCGACACAACATTGACGCCAGCTTCCAGGCAGGCCAATAACTCCATAAACGCTTCCGCACCACGGGTATCGGCATTAGCGGTGTAAACCAGTGCATCGGGCTTGTTATCGCCGAGCAAGTCCTGCCAATCCGTTGTTGCCAACACACCAACCGGAGCAACACCCGCCAGTTCGCCCGCATCGCGACCGACCTTGGCAGGATTGGCAACGATAACAGCAACCAACTCCAGATCGCGGTGACCAAGCACCGCGCGAATTGCAGGCCGACCGACATTGCCGGTTCCCCAAACCGCCACACGTGTTTTCATAGACTCTCCTAATAGGACCGCGGCAGACATCAGGTAGTGCACCCTAACTCTCCGGCCGGCATTGAACAATGCCAACCGCCACAGCTGAGGCACCACCGGATTAGACAGAGATACCGGAACTTTCGCCACAAACGACAAAAGAAATGTAATGGTCTGGTATAGCAAATTCAACCACTCGCAACCCCTCGTCAACTTCAGTGATGAAAGCCTACGACTATGCTACAACAGGTGCGTCGTCCCACTTGCAGGCCCCACTTATTTGACGCACTCTACTGGTTCTGCGGACCACGCAAGAGTTCGCACCAGTATAAAAATAACGAGGTTGCGCTATGTCCCGTTCGCACCGCTACAACAGAGTATGGCCAGCAATTGTTGGCGCCATGGTTTTTGGTGGCCCGGTACCAGCAGCTTGGTCCCAGGAAGGCGTGCTTGAAGAAGTGGTAGTGACCGCCCGTAAACGGGAGGAAAACCTACAGGAGACACCTGTAGCGGTAACCGCTCTAAGCGCAGCAACACTGCGCGATGCAGGCGTGCGGAATCTCGCCGACCTCAACCAGATTGCGCCGAACATCGAAGTGTCCTCCGCAAACGGTACCGCTCCCGTCGCGAATATCTATATTCGTGGTATAGGGCAGCGCAATACCGGTCCCAATATCGACTCAGGTGTGGGGATATACATTGACGAGGTTTACGTCAGCCGGCCAGACGGTGCTCTGCTGGATATTTACGACATGCAATCGGTACAGGTATTGCGCGGACCACAGGGTACGCTGTTCGGCAAAAACACGACAGGCGGGGCACTGGTATTTACCACCAATCGCCCGATAGATGAGTTCGAAGCATCTGTAGGGGGACGCCTGGGCAACTACGACCGACATGATGGGAATTTCATGGTTAACGTGCCGATCGCAGAAAATCTATGGACTCGCTTTGCCGGCTCTACCGTAAACAGCGATGGCTGGATAAAAAACGTGTACGACGGCAAAAAATACATGAACGAAGACCGCCAGAACCTGATGTGGCAAACCCGCTACGTACCAACCGATGCGCTGACGCTTGACCTCAATCTGAACTGGGCCAGGACCAAGCAGAAAGCCCGACCGCAGAAGTGCCGGCCGGTACCGGGTTACCTGGGCTGGCAGGCAGAGTTGTTTAACCAACTGGCGATAATACCGTCGACGGGGCGCACGGTGGATGATTTCTGTCAGGATGCCGCGGATGCTGGTGACGAAACCACGATCATCTCCGATCTGGGGGGTGATTACTCGGCAAAGAACAAGGGTGCCAGCCTCATCGCCAACTGGGATCTCAACGAGGACATGAGCTTCAGAAGTATTACCGCCTGGCGTTATACCGATGCCTACCAGGACGATGAAATCGACCACACCGCCATACCATTCCTGCACCGCACCCAAAACCGGCACCCCGCTGGCAAACCGCGTAAGACGGACCAATACAGCCAGGAATTACAGCTGACGGGAGATGCGATCAATGACCGACTTCACTATGTCGCTGGCCTATACTGGTTCAGCGAAAAAACCACCGGCGAGACCACGGTTAATTTCCTCGGCCCCTTCGACCCCGCCCTGAACAACTGGCTATTCCTCAACACCTCCTCCACCAACCTGGATGCGGAGAACGATGCAACGGCCGCGTTTGCACAAGTGGAATGGGAGTGGAGTGAGCGATGGCGCACCACGCTGGGGCTGCGCTACACAGAGGAGACACGCAAGCTGCAGCGTAGACGCTTTGAGGTGATTGCGAACAGCCTGGACGCGAACGGCGGCGACGTCGTAGAGATCATACCCGGATCCGGCTTGTATCAAGGCGGGCCGAATTTCGAGTACAACCCCTTTTTCGAGTTTGCCGAGCAGGACTATACCCGGGCCAAAACATCGGACAATGACACCACGCCCATGGCCAGCTTGCAGTACCTGATGGACGGCGTGGACGGTATAGATGCCGGCACTGTATACCTCACCTACAGCGAAGGCTTTTTATCCGGCGGCCTGTCGGAAGCACCCTCCGGCGATCTGGAAAATTTTGAACCGGAGGAGGTTAAAAACTGGGAGCTGGGCTTCAAGCTCGATTTACTGGACAGCAGCCTGCGTGTAAACGGCGCCTTTTACTACTCCGATTACAAGAACCGCCAACTGACCTCACTGGTTATAAACCCGGTTACCAACTCACCGGCGCCGGCTACCGTTAATGCTGCGAAATCCTCCATCAAAGGCTTTGAACTGGAAACCCAATGGTATCCGGTAGAACAGCTGCAGCTTATGTTCAACCTCACACTCAACGACGGCAATATCGAGAAGTTCATCGACACCCAGATCACCATTGCTGATGCACCCACACCTGGAGAGGGGTGCACCAGGGCCGACCTGACCTTCCTGCAAATCGATTCCTGCCCCAACGACCGCTCCAATGAAAACCTGCCACGCCTGCCCAAGCAAACCTATTACTTTGCTGCCGAATATACTCTGGAGACCTCCTTCGGGGCGGTAATGCCACGCATTCAATTCAGCTACAAATCGGACGTCGATTACTGCTTTGATTCCGCGAGCTGTGAATCGGGCCTGTGGCTGGAGAAAAAACAGCGCGACCTCAGCGCCCGGGTGACCTGGATTTCGCCTGACGAGACATGGGTGGGCGCAATATACGGCAACAACCTCACAGACGAAGACTATATTGTCGGTGGCACTGCGCTGGTGGAGTCGGAAGGTGTAGGGGGTTATTCCGTAGCGACACCCACAACCTATGGCGTGGAACTGAAATACACCTTCTGACAGGACTACCCGTGAGACATTCTCACTAATGTGAACTATGATCTGTGGACTCTATCGACAGAGGGTCAGCGATGATATTTCACCAGATTGCCACGGAACGCGGCTGCCAGTCTTACTTAGTGGCCTGCGAACATGCCTGCACTGCCATCATCATCGACCCGGAAGAGACGCAGATCGATCGCTATCTCGGCCTGGCTGCGCAGGAAGGTTTGCGTATTCACTATGTACTCGACACGCACACCCACGCAGACCATTTTTCCGGCACGATTGAAATGGCAGAAGAACTGGATGTGCCGATAATTATGCACCGCGACAGCCCGGCACCCTATGTAGATCTGCGGGTAGATGACGGAGAAAAAATCAACCTCGGCAGGCTCTCTCTCAACATACTGCACACCCCCGGCCATACCGCCGATTCCATCTGCGTACAGGTGGAAGACAGGGTGTTTACCGGCGACACCCTGCTGATCGGCGGTTGCGGCCGCTCTGACCTGCCCTCCGGCGATCCAGACCAACTCTATGACAGCCTGTTTAACAAGCTGTTATTGCTTGACCCTGCCACCCGAGTCTACCCCGCCCACATATACAACAACCGCGAGCACTCCACGCTGGAAGAAGAAGCGGCCAAGAATCCTCGCCTGCAGTTAAAGGAGCGCGCTGAATTTGTCGCCCAGATGCGCAGGCTGACGCTGCGAGAACCGGATCACTTATCGGAAGCACTGCGCACCAACCTGACAGGTGGCAAAACCGTAGAGCAGTTGATCTCCGCAGCGGCCCGCAATGTGCCGTTCATGTCATTGGAGGAAGTACTGCGACGTGTTAAGTCCAAAGACTCAGAGGTCATGTTGTTGGATGTGCGCGAGCGCGATGCCTTCGAGCGCGGACATATACCCGGCGCCACCCATATTCCCAGAGGGCAACTGGAGCTGCGCGTCAACGAAGCTCTGCCCGACCCCACCAAACGCATTGTAGTCTACTGTGAGGTTGGTCGAGTCTCGACCCTGGCCACCGCCACTCTGCGGGAAATGGGTTTCAGCCGGGCGGTGGCATTGGACAAGGGTATGCAACAGTGGGTCGAGAACGGCTATCCGGTGGAGTCGGGAGCGTAAGCTATCCACATTCGCTTGCTGCCGAGGTATTTCCGAGCAAGTTTCCGCGGCTAGAGCACGGAGCCTTTCTTGCCGAGAAATATGGTGTGATGGCTACCCTTTCCGGGGCGTGCTCGAACTGAACGTACAGTGGTATGAAAACCCGCTTTCTTCAGGCGTGTGACAAACTGCGGATCCGGCCCGGCGGACCACACGGCCAGCGTCCCCTCCCCAGATAAAGCCATTTTCAAAGCCCTTAGCCCCGCCGCAGAGTAGAGCCACTGATTGTCCGAGTGGGTCAGGCCATCGGGACCGTTATCGACGTCGAGCAAGATGGCATCGAAGATGCCCTGGCTGCGGGTAACCAGTTCCGCTACATCGCCAATATGGACGCGGGTACGATCATCCTGCAATGGCTGGCCGGCACAGTCGCCCAGTGGCCCCCGGTTCCAGTCCACAACTTCGGCGATCAATTCGGCTACCGTGATCTCAGCCGAACCGGGGACCGCCGCCAGAGCAGCCGCGAGGGTGAAGCCCATACCCATACCGCCGACCAGAACCCGGGCCCCCTCAGCAGATTCAAGTTGTGCACAGCCCAACTCTGCCAGCGCCTCTTCTGAACCGTGCACGCGGCTGTTCATCAGCTCACCCCGAATGCCCGAAAGCCGAATGGAAAATTCCTTGTCACGCTGCAGCAGTGTGAGCGTCCCGCCGTCACCGGGAATGTCCACTGCGGCCAGTGTTATCCATTTATTCATCAATTCTCCTGGCGTGAAACTCAAACAGCCGAAAGCGGCATCACCAAGCCACACTGTAACACCAGCCCGAAAGGTCTGGCATAACCCATCCGACTCTGCCTACCCGATAGGGCGCCCCCCCACAACTCGAACATCCGCTAGCGCCACTGGAGACCGGTGACAGCTATCTGACGTATACAGACTATAGCCACAAGGAGACCGAATCGAGTGGCGAAGTGG
>TARA_R110001592_G_scaffold4275_14_pt1 | contig 43220 bp, 41 predicted proteins | sample TARA_R110001592 | Tara Oceans TARA_R110001592 (sample SAMEA4398387) | marine metagenome | biome: Polar Biome; feature: [SRF] surface water layer (ENVO:00010504); material: water (ENVO:00002006), including particulate matter (ENVO:01000060) such as... | depth 5 m | reverse complement strand
ACCCTGGCATTTCGAATAAATCCTTCGGGGCTTGATGTGTATCTGACCATCAAGGCAAAAGTGCGCGCGGTGAGTCGGGATGAAATTAACGCCGGGGTCGTAGCAACAGGGGTCGAGTTCGTAGACTTGAATGAGCAGGATCGGTTGTATCTGACGAATATGGTCTATCAGAACCTGTTGAAGGATAACCTGTGAGGCCACGTTTGTTGGTTATGCTTAAAGGGGTTGGTAATTGGAGTGCATGGCTAATCCGATGCCTGGCACTCGCGATCATGGCAGGCTCTGCAGCGGCTCAATCAGGTATAACGCCGGTCATGGAGTTGGATCTTGCTGGAAGTCTTTTCCAGGTAGAGTATGTGGCCGACCCTGACTCGCGCCGTGAGGGATTGATGGGGCGCACCGCGCTCGCGGCGGGAACCGGCATGTTGTTTGATTTCCCCGAAGGAACTCGTCCAGCAATCTGGATGCGAAACATGCTCATCAGTCTTGACCTGGTATATATCGACCAGAGCGGCAAGATAGCGCAGATATTCCGTCAGGTACCGCCCTGTATAACCCTGCCTTGCGAGATATACCGCGCGGCTGAACCTATACGATTTGTACTGGAAGTGCCTGCGGGAACCGCTGACACTTTGTCGCTGGCAGTGGGCCAGATGTTGGCTATGGACGTGCTTGTCCGAGTGCCGGCGCCCCATGAGTGATTGAGCATCCGTATCACTGTGGGTCCTGCCAGACACCTTTGCTGATCTGCTCGCAATAACCCTTCAGAACCGGTGCATCTGCTGGATCACTGTAGTAATGGATCGATTGCTCATAGGCCACGCCTTGTGCCTTGGCTCCTTGGCAGATGCCGTAAGCGCCTGCCGGACAGGTGTCTAGCAACGTAATGTCAAAACGGCGATCAGGAATCTGTGGTTGGCAGAAGCTGTTGTTGAACAGCGTTTCAGGAATACTTATATTTTGCTGGCACATGCGGATCGGTAGTTCATCATCGTCGGACGTGATGATGCAGGCTTCGGCCAGAATTTGAGGGCTGAAGAGAATCATCGAAACGGCGAATAAGAGAGCAGGTATTCTCATGGCCAGGTCCTTGGGTCTGATACAGGCGATAGGATCAGTGCAGCGCGCAATGCGTGTTCAAGTTTATCGTGGTTGAGGGGGGCTGCAGCAATCAGCTCCAGCCTATTGTCCTGCCTCCATTCGCTTATGCGCCATTCTCCGACGTTGCCATCCAAGCCATTGAACGTGAACCAGCCTTCGTCCGTATGTAACGCGCCTTTGGCTCTTTGCCACTGGAAGGAGGCAAGCCAGTCATGGACCGCTGCAAACCTGAAGGTTGTGTGCGGGTGCATCTTCCAGCCGATGCTATGGTAATCCCCGTGTTGCCGAGCAAGACAGTGCCATTCCAGTGCATCACGCCAGATCTCGCCTGGTAGCACGCTATCGTGGGACATTACTTGGGGCGCGGTATGCGGTGATGGAGTAGGTGCGAGCGGCAGCTGTGTTAATGACAGATTAGCCTGTAGACAAAAAATGCTGGGGGTGGGAAGTAACTGATCACCTAGCCAGGAGCGTTCATGCAACGACAGATTTTCTGCTTTATTCAGTACAACTAGACCGGCCAGAGGCAGTGCTTGCTGTTGAGCCGGGACCAGTTTGTGCCCAGAGACTAGTTTTGGCGCGTCAAGCACCATCACCAGCGGCTGTAATGCGAGCGTACCTTGCCAGGGCGGTGCGGCCAATTGTTGCAGAAGGTTCTGTGGATGGCCAAGACCTGATGCCTCGATGAACAGGCGATGAGGGCGAACTTTGCGTAGCAGTCGACCCAGGCCGACCTGGAAGGGCACGCCGTTGACGCAGCATAGACAGCCGCCCGATATTTCAGCCAGTTGAATTCCAGAGTCTGAGGTTTTCAGTAGCGCTGCATCGATGCCGACCTCGCCAAACTCGTTGATCAGAATCGCCCATTGCTCGTTATCAGGGCGTTGCTTCATCAAATTGCGCAGCAAAGTCGTTTTACCTGAGCCCAATGGGCCGGCAATAAGGTGCGTCGGGACATTTTCGATAAGGGGTGTTTGGCTCATGGCGACAGCATACCGTTTGGCATCGGGGGGTTCCACGTGGAACCAAGAGACAAAAGCTCGAAGTAGTTCTTACTCCAGCGAGCCATAGGCAACAGCAGGACCGCCGCCGGGAAACGGGTGCGGAGCCAGCTCGATATGTCGTAGTCTCGGCCCGTACAGTTCGATATAGCCGTTATAACGCCGCTCGCCAGTGACCGTGAATTCAAACCCATAGTGGCGAACGATCCCAAGGCGCAGTCCTTTGCTACGCCCAATACGCAATTTGTTCAGATAGATACTCTCGTCGAGTAACTGTACGTCAGCCTGTTTGCAATGTTGCCGCACCAGGATCAGAGCCTGGTCGCGTAGGCCAAAACCACGCCAGATCCAAGCACCGATAAGACCCATCAGCATCAGAAGAGCCACGTGCGTCAAGTCAAACATCTGCGGTCCCCTTATGAAGGTCCTCTGTCCAGAGCACGACGCGGTTACGTCCACTCGATTTAGCCCTGTATAAGGCTTGGTCAGCGCGTTTAAACAGGCTGTCGAGTGTATCACCCGGTCGCCAGGCTGCCACGCCAGCACTGACCTGCAAACCGAAGGACTCCGTACCCTGGTGCATAACCAATGCGCTGAACTCCTCCCTCAGTCGTTCGAGCAACAGTATGGACGCTGCCGCATCGGTCTCCGCTAGAAGCAGTACAAACTCCTCGCCACCGAAGCGAGAGAAGATATCACCCTGACGCATCAGAGTGCGGCAGAGATCTGCAAATTGTTGAAGGGCCTGGTCGCCTGCCAAATGGCCATACTCGTCATTGATACGTTTGAAATGGTCCAGATCGAGTACTGCGAGACTCAACGGGCGCTTATAGCGGTCCGCTCGTTTGAGTTCGAGTTGCGCCTGAGCATTGAATGCACGGCGATTTAGCGCAGAGGTTAACGAGTCCTGGGTAGCAAGCAATAGCAGCTGTTCTTCCAACGCTTTGCGATGGGTGACATCCCTAATTTCCACCACCAAGTCGTCGCTTTCGTCGCTGAGTTGAGCAATGCTTATCTCGGCTGGGAAATGCTGGCCACTGGTGTGCAGTGCATCAACGTCCAATTGGCTGGCTTGGGGGCGTGAGAGATGATCCTGAATCAATTCGTGACTCTGGCTGGGGAATAGGGTTAATACCGGTTGTTGAAACAAGCGTTTGCGCGATAGACCGCTGAGCTCTTCAAGGCGTTTGTTGGCATCCTGAATGAGTCCGGTCTTGACGATCATGACGGCGGATGTAGAGGCGCCAAGCAAGCGCTCGAAGCGCATGGCATTACTCCGCGCCTGCTCGGCGTGCAATTGGCTGTTGGCAAGGATGCGCTGCATGGTCATCAGCGTAACCCCGATAAAACCCATGACCAAAGCAGGGATGGCGAAATTGTAGGGCAGCAGGTAACTGAACGACTCATACGGATTTACATAGGGCGAGCCTTGCCACCAGTCGTGATAACCCAAAACGCCGCGTACCAGGGTAACACCGGAATAAATCAGCAGACTGATACCGACGAGAAGACGGGCCGGACGCGTGGCGGGATCCGACTTCTCACGCAACAATAGCCAAATGGCCTGTATCGGCAACAAGCCGGCAATCGTCGAATAGACTCCCATGAGAAAGTCCGAATTGCCGCTGAACATCCAGTAATGCATATTGAACAGAACAATCAGGCTCACACTGAGGGGTACAATCCACCATGGTAAGGGGCGACCCATAAAGCGGAAAATGCCCAGTAGGAACAATGCCTCGCCTGCCAACTGTCCCGCGTTGCCCAGCACATTCAATGTTGGGCTACCGGTCAAGATGAAGCCGATAAACAGCATGATACCGCCGATTAGCGACCAACTGCCGGCCATCCAGAACCCAGGGCCAGAATAGGGACGAGACATACGCCATAGGGCCGTTGACGCAATTGCTACGGCAAACAGCAAACATAGGCCCAACAGCATGGGTGAGTAGTACAGCAAATGGGGTTACCTATAACGCATGTATTGGGCGAGTATAGCTGTTGCTGAGCGCTCGGTCGCGGTTAGGGCTGACGTCGATTAAGCGCGAATGGTTTGCAACTCAGACTGAGACGCTCGGCTGTTGTTTGACTGACAACACCCGTATGCAGTTAGGCTGAGGATAATGCCAGCTAATATTCAGATCCCAGAAACGGACGCCGTAGTGGCGTTCCGTAGTCGGTCGCTGGTAGGCCGGTTTGGGATCTTGCGCGAGGCATTGTTCTATCAGCTCCACAACCGGCTGTTGCAAACGTTCGGCGTGCTCGCGCGCAGCCTGCCAAGCGATATTATCCCAGCTCACGGGTATCAGGTCGGGCACCGTTGCCGCCATACCGTTATGCGCCTGCGGCACACTGTCTGCGTAAGGTACATAGGGTTTGATATCGAGCACGGGTGTGCCGTCGAGCAAGTCGATACCTGAAATCAGCAAATGTCCCGGTTTGATACTGTCGAGTCGGACAACCGATTGGCCCAGGGGATTGGGCCGGTGGGTGGACCGGCTGGCAAATACACCGACACGCTGGTTGCCACCCAGACGTGTCGGCCTGACTCGTAAATGATCTGGGCCGGATGGGGCGGCATGGAAGACAAACAGTAACCAAAGATGGCTGACTTCTTCTAGTCCCGCCAGAGCCTCGGGTTTATCGTAAGGAGGATACAGTTCGAGAACGCCCCGGGCCGCTTCTGCGAGGCTGGGTTGTCGCGGTATCGCAAACTTCTCATGAAAGCACGAGTGCACAATACCGATGGGGTCAAAGCTGTAGCTCACGTATCAGCTCAGCGACAGCGGTGGGATCGAATCGGGGTTATCCGTTATTACGAAGTGGCTACCACCCTCTATTTCGATCATTTGTAGACTTTCGGCCTGATGGGCACTGGATCGCATTGCATCGGTGCGCAATATCCGATCCTTACCGGGTATCAGTATCGCGCCGCGTTTCACATGCCGGTAGATATCACTGTCGTTATGATCCATCCAATGGGCCATGTCTTTGAGATTGACGAGCATGGTAGAGCAATGCCGGGGATTAAATGGCAAGCCCATGATCAGCTCACGCTTGCGTTGATTATCCAGCGGACCCCATAACGGTCGATTGCGCGAAGAAATAGGCTGTTGTTGCCACATGGGCAGGTAGAAAGGCACAAACCAGCGGGCTATCGGTGGCAGGGGAGTGCAGGGCTTACCTTGAGGCAGGACGGGCGCTTCCAGAATCACCTCGATATTCTCGAACAAGTCTGGCGCCTGGCGCGCTGCTTCCAGAGTAACTGCACCACCGCGGGAGTGACCATGCACGCGGACATTGTCGGTGCTGACCAGATGGCGCAAGGCCAGATTGAGTACCGCTGCATCATAGGCTATCGAACCTGGAGCTGACTTGGGGGTCTCGCTCCATGCGGGAACGGTAGCGCGAAGATTGAGTGCCGGCACATGGTAGTCGGCGCTGGTGATAAGGATCAGCTCAATCGACGGGTCAGCATAATACTCGGTGAAGTACAGGAAGTTTTCCATGAAGCCGGGCATAACGATAACGCTGACTTTCGGCGGCTGCCGTGAAGTAGCGCGGGCCACTGTGGCTTGACCGACAGTAAATAGCTCGCCCTCGAAGGAAGCTCCATGTTGTTGAGGTATTTCACGACGCAGTAACCAGCGGCGTAAATAGACAATGATCAGTACTGCCAGCCCCAAAAAACCAATCAGTGATTCCATCTGTACAACTCCATCAGAACGTCCGGCGACCCTAGAGTCAAAACGCTATCATACTGGATTTAGCAATATTGGAACCCACCCGTAAGAGCTATGAACGGCTGCAGTTTCACTCTCCGTCGTAGACCCACACCTTGTCAGCGTTGAATCGATAGCTGGCATCGGCGAGTGCATTGCTGGTCTGGTCAACCAGTAAGGTTCCGGTCATCCAGAATGGCTCGTAAATATCTTCGATGGCAATACCCTGCGGATACTCCACCAGAACGATCTGGTTTGGCGGCGGCGGCGGGACATGAATGCAGGCGCCAGCATACGGCACCAGAAAGAAGGTCGTGTAGAGCCCGCGTTCATTCATCTCAAGGGGAACCGGATATCCGGCAAGTCGTAGTTCCTGTCCGTTAAGATCCGCTACTACGCGGGTCGAATACATGACTTCCGGCAGGCTGTCATCGCGCTGGCGCATTCCGGAGGCAAAATCCGCAGGTGCGTCTTCGCTGCCGGCATGGCCTATCTCTGGCATGTCGAGCATGGCCTGGTAGTCCTCTTCAGGCAGAAGATCCAACCAGTCAACGGTCCGGGGTGTGGCATTAGCCGGCATTGATAGTATGAAACTGCAACACAGAAGCGCAAACAGACGCATGGCAATACTCAAGATTAATGGAAGTAGTAAATCAGTTGTCGTGGATGAAACGATTCAGACGCTGTCTGAGACGAGCATTATCCGAGCGCAATTGCTCGACTTCGTCGAGCAGGCTTAGAATCAGCGGTATGTCCGTCCACTCCACGGTCAGATCACGATGTAAACGCGCAGCCTTGTGCACCAAGGTAACGGAGCCGCTGTCGAACTCCCACTCGTCCGGGAACTCACCCACCGTTGGAGTGACTATGCCCTCGACTATGAGGCTGAGTACCCGATCCTCACTGACGCTGACACACTGACATAGTTCTGCGAAGCTGACATGCACACGGGTTACGCTGTTCATGAGGCTTGGCTCCAGTCGGCGCGTGGATCAAATTTGACCGAATCGGCCAGTTGAGTCCACAATTTTCGAGCTGCTTCGTCGGCGTGCTCGGGCATGACTACTTTCAATATCGCAAACAGATCGCCTTGATCCTGTTTGCGCACGAGACCTTTGCCCTTGATTCGCAGACGCTGGCCAGACTGACTGTTCGGCCGAATAGTTAACTGAATCTTGCCCTTCAGTGTGGGGATAGTCACCTTTGTGCCCAGTGCGGCCTCCCAGGGTGCAAGCGGTACTGTGATGATCAGATTGTGACCTTCCACATCAAACAGTGGGTGCGGCACAAGGCGAATATGCAGGTACAGATCGCCGTTTGCCGCGTTGCCTGTACCAGGCGCTCCCTGGCCTTTCACCCGGATGCGTTCGCCATCACTGACGCCAGCGGGAATTTTGACCTTGAGCGATTTCTTCAGCTCCTGCATACGTCCGTGTTCGTCCCGGTACGGCAGCAAAAACTCGACAGGTTTGGTGGTGTTCTCTAGGGTTTCCTCGAGAAATACCGGCATTTCTATTTCCACATCGCGGCCCTTTTGGGCAAAGTGATTGTCGTCAAAGCCAGAATGACGTACCCGCGCATTGCCGAACATGGACTCGAAGACATCGGCAAAGTCCTGATTGTTTTCGGCTGAGCCGGAAGAATTTTCGTGTTGCTTACCGGCGAAGTGCTGGCGTTGCTGACGGGCCTGACGCAGTTGATCGTATTCGGCCCGCTTCGACTTGTCGTGGAGCACCTCATAGGCTTCAGCGACTTCCTTGAACTTGTCCTCGGCGCCCGGGAGACTGCTGACATCGGGGTGATATTGCCGCGCGAGTTTACGATAAGCCGTCTTGACCGTCTTGTCGTCGGCCTCCGGTTCTACGCCGAGCGTAGCGTAATAGTCCTTGAATTCCATGTAGATCGCCTGCTGTTATCGAGCACACTGATAATCCGAATGCCGAGCATAGAGCATGTTGAAGGATAAAGGGCGGATACTTCTTGGATCGTGGGCCAGGCAGACGGCCTCTGGAGAGGGAACACTTGTAGTTGCTCCCCTTCCGGATCAGGGTTTTATCAGTTGCTGAAGCTCTGCAATACGAGACGCCAGGGTCTCGGCATCCGGACAACGCAGGGTGGCATGTCCGACTTTCCGACCGATCTTGAAGGCCTTGCCATAGTGGTGTAAATGGCAGTCGCTGATCGCCGTGACCTTTTCGATCGAGGGTACTTCGCCAATAAAGTTGAGCATGGCGCTTTCACCCAACTTGGCCGTGGAGCCCAGGGGTAAGCCGGTGATCGCCCGAAGGTGATTTTCGAACTGGCTGCATTCGGCGCCTTCGATAGTCCAATGGCCGGAGTTGTGCACGCGCGGGGCGATTTCGTTAGCTTTCAAGCCACCATCAATTTCGAAATACTCGAAGGCCAGTACGCCCACGTAATCCAACTGCTGGAGCACTCGGCCAGCATATTCTTCGGCCAGGGTCTGCATGGGGTGATCAGTACTTGCCACTGACAGGCGCAAAATGCCCTCTTCATGAGTGTTGTGCACTAGCGGATAGAATGCAGTGCCACCGTTACGACCGCGCACGGCGATCAGGGAGACCTCGCCGGAAAACGGCACGAACGCCTCGAGGATACAGGGTACGCTGCCCAGCTCGGCGAAAGCGCTCGTCACGTCATCGCGATGGCGCAAAACCTTCTGCCCCTTGCCGTCATAACCCAGCGTGCGGGTCTTCAATACGGCAGGTAGACCAATGCGTGTGACGGCAGCATCCAGATTGTTCTGAGACTGAATGTCAGCGAACTCAGGTGTGGGTATACCCAGGTTTTGAAACATTGATTTCTCGAACCAGCGGTCGCGAGCGATGCGCAAGGATTCGGCGTTAGGAAAGACCGGTACGAATTGGGAGAGAAAGGCGACCGTCTCGGCAGGTACACTTTCAAACTCGAACGTCACCACGTCTGACTCGTCGGCCAGTTGGCGCAGGTGATCCCGGTCACTGTAGTCTGCCCGGATATGCTCTCCCAGTGCTTGCGCGCAGGCATCTGGCGCTGGATCCAGAAATGCGAACTGTTGACCGAGTGGAGTACCCGCCAATGCCAGCATGCGGCCCAGTTGGCCACCACCTATTACGCCAATTTTCATAATAGTATTCCTCAGCCCTGGCGGGGATCGGGGTTGTCCAGCACATTGTCGGTCTGCTGGGCACGGAAATCCTGAAGCGCCTGGTGAAATTGCGGGTGCTTGGCGCCAATGATACTCGCCGACAACAGGGCGGCATTGATGGCTCCGGCCTTGCCGATGGCCAGTGTCGCCACTGGAACGCCAGCAGGCATCTGCACAATGGATAACAGCGAGTCCACACCCGACAGCATCGAGGATTGGACAGGCACACCCAGTACCGGCAAATGTGTTTTTGCCGCGCACATGCCTGGCAGGTGTGCGGCACCTCCGGCTCCAGCGATGATTACTTCTATCCCTCTGCTGGCCGCCTCTTCAGCGTACTGGAACAATAGATCCGGTGTTCTGTGAGCAGACACTACCTTGACCTCATAGGGAATACCCAGTTGTTCGAGCATATCGGCCGTATGGCTCAAGGTGGACCAGTCTGACTTGGAGCCCATGATCACGCCAACCAATGCGGTCATCTATCGGTGCCTCGCTTGCTGTTGTGCCGCCGGTTGACGGCAAAAACCAACAAGCCACGACAGAGTAACTGGCGTGGCTTGGCGGAGCAGATCGGGTTCCCGGCTGTCGGGTTCGGCCTGCTATTTATATGAAGCCGAATAGTATAACCCGAATCGATAAATATCAGAACTTCTGCGGTCGCAGTACCTCTACGTCCGTTAGGTAGCAAATCATTGCGTAGTTATCGTAATAGCGTTCCTGCAGATGGGCGACTATCTGCTCGGCACGTTCGCGGCCACAGACCACCTCCAGACGAATATTGCCATCGTTGTCCCAGCCAGCGCTGCGCACGCCCCGGGCGCCGCTGCCGCGTGCATCCGAGAGCGTCCAGCCAGGGGCGCCAAGACGCTCCAGGTCCTTCAGAATCCGGGCTTCGAGGGCTGCTTCGCAGATCAGCGTGAGCAGGGTACGGGTTGACATGCTCATGGGTGCTCCTCAGTTGACCAGCCATTCGGCCAACGACAGATAAAGGGGAATACCGATCAGTATATTGAACGGAAAGCTGATGCCCAGTGATGCCGTGAGCGAGAGCGCAGGATTTGCTTCGGGTAATGCCAGACGCATTGCTGCGGGTACAGCGATGTAGGAGCCGCTGGCAGCGAGCGTTGCAAGGACGGTAACACCACCAACCGTCAACCCAAGTGCGGTGCCCAGCAGCGCGCCAGTGACTGCGCCAATGAGTGGAAACACCAGCGCGAAAATCACCAACCGTGGACCGGTAGTACGCAAACTGCCCAGGTGACGTGATGCGATCAATCCCATTTCCAAGAGAAAGAACGCGAGTACTGGTTTGAACATGCTGGTATACAGCGGAGACAGGGGCGCTATGGCTTCCTTGCCAGCCAGCACCCCAATAATCAGACCGCCCAGTAGCAGCATGATACTTTTGCCCAGAAAGACCTCATGGCTTAGTGCTTTCCAATCCGTGTCGCGGCGTATGCCTTTTGCCAGCAGAATACCGACGATGATAGCCGGCACCTCCAGTACCGCTACGAACAGCGGCATGTAGCTCTCGAACACAATGTCGCGGGCCAGCAGATAGGCAATTACAACAGCGAAGGTACCAGCACTGACGGAGCCATAGTGGGCTGCAATGCTCGCTGCATCCACTCGAGGAAAGCGCAGTGCGCGTAACAGCGGGAAGGCCAGCAGCGGTAGAGCAATACCCAGGGCCAGTACGGCGAGCGTTTGGCCCAGGAGCGCTGGGCTGGCCTGGGCCGCCAACTCAACGCCGCCATGCAAACCAATCGCCAACAGCAGGAGAATGGAAAGCGTGTCGTAGAGCCCCGGAGGGAGCTTCAGCTCGCTTTTGACCAGACCGGCGATCAAACCGAAAATAAAAAACAGGACTATCGGATCAAAACCCATGCTGCCTCCAGGTAAGCGGCTTCTATGCCCTATTCGATTTCGATCAGAATCTCGCCCGGATTGACCCGGTCGCCCTTGGCCACATTCACTGCCTTGACTGTTCCGCCGATGCTCGCCTGAATCTCGCTCTCCATTTTCATCGCCTCGCTGACCAGCACGGCCTGACCGGCCTTGACTGTATCGCCGACCTGGACCAGCACATCGACCACGTTACCCGGCATGTTGGTTGTCACGTGACCGGGCTGGTTTGCCTGTTTGCGCTGAGTGCCACCGCCGGTTCCGCTAAAGGTATTCAATGGCTCGAACACCGCTTCTTCGGGCATGCCGTCGAGACTCAGGTAAAAATGCCGCTTGCCATCGCCTTTGACGCTGACGCCGGTGATATCCACCCGATAGGTTTCGCCGTGCACGTCGATGATGAATTCGGTAGGTGCTCCGTCCTCGACCATCGGCTTACCTGATACACCGGGAGCAGGTAATAACGCTTCGGGCTTGAGAGTGCCGGCAGCGCGTTCTTCCAGGAACTTTCGGCCAATGTCTGGGAACATGGCGTAGGTCAGCACATCTTCTTCGCTTTGCGCTAAAGTGCCTACTTCTCCGCGTAATTTATCCATCTCCGGCTTGATCAGATCTGCCGGTCGCACGTCAATCACCTCTTCGTTGCCGATCGCTCGGCGCTGTAGATCAGTGTTCACCTTACCAGGAGCCTGACCATACCGGCCTTGCAGGTACAGCTTCACTTCGTTGGTGATGGTCTTGTAGCGCTCGCCTGCTAGTACGTTGAATACTGCCTGCGTGCCTACTATTTGCGATGTTGGGGTGACCAGCGGCGGAAAGCCGAGATCGGCGCGTACCCGTGGGATTTCTTCGAATACTTCCTGAATCCGGTTCAGCGCGTTCTGTTCCTTGAGTTGGTTGGCCAGATTGGACATCATGCCGCCCGGCACCTGGTTGACCTGCACACGGGTATCTACGCCGGTGAACTCGCTTTCGTACTGATGGTACTTCTTGCGCACGGCATGGAAGTACATGCCGATTTCCTGCAGCAGTTCCAGATCCAGGCCGGTGTCATATGGCGTACCTTTGAGAGCAGCAACCATGGACTCTGTGCCCGGGTGGCTGGTACCCCAGGCCATACTGGAGATAGCTGTGTCGATATGATCGGCGCCATTGTCGATGGCCTTGAGCTGACACATGGCGGCCATGCCAGCGGTGTCATGGGAGTGGATGAACACCGGAAGTGACTGCTCGGATTTCAGTGCCTTGACCAGTTCGCCTGTGGCAAAGGGCGTCAGCAGTCCAGCCATGTCCTTGACCGCAAGCGAATCACAGCCAAGCGCTTCCATGGCTTTTGCTTGCTTCACAAAGGCTTCGACTGTATGCACCGGACTGGTGGTGTAGGCGATGGTGCCCTGAGCATGTTTGCCTGCATCCTTGACCGCCTTGATCGAGGTTTCCAGATTACGCACATCATTCATCGCATCGAATATGCGGAATACATCGATGCCGTTATTCGCTGCTTTAGTAACAAAAGCGCGCACGACATCGTCGCTGTAGTGCCGATAACCGAGCAGGTTCTGACCCCGAAGCAGCATTTGCAGGCGCGTATTGGGCAGTGCTTCACGTAGCTGACGCAGGCGCTCCCAGGGATCTTCCTTGAGAAAGCGAATACAGGCATCAAAGGTCGCGCCACCCCAGACTTCAAGGGACCAGTAACCCACCTGATCCAGCTTGCCACAGATTGGCAGCATGTCTTCGGTGCGCATGCGAGTGGCCAGCAGCGACTGGTGGGCATCGCGCAGAATAGTATCGGTAACGGTAATTTTGCGTGTAGTGCTCATCTTGATTCCTCGTTAGCGGCTAGCTGTGAGCGGGTTGGGCGACGCAGCTCGAAGCTTGGAATGTGCAATAATTATTTATAGTCCAGCGTGCGCGGCAATGGCCGTGGCAATCGCCAGTGCCAGTTCTTCGGGTTTACGCTTGACCGAGTAGCGGGTCAGTTCTGGATGGCTCTCGACGAAGCTGGTGTCGAACACGCCGCTGCGGAATTCTTCATTGCGCAGGATCTCCTGGTAATACGCACTGGTGGTTTTCACACCCTGCAGGCGCATGTCGTCCAAGGCGCGCAAGCCGCGGTCCAGCGCCTCCTCCCAAGTCAATGCCCAGACAATCAACTTCAGACACATCGAGTCGTAGTAGGGCGGAATGCTGTAGCCGGTATAGATAGCTGTATCCACTCGCACACCGGGACCTCCGGGCGCGTAGTAACGGGTGATCTTGCCAAAGGAGGGCAGAAAGTCATTCTTCGGATCTTCGGCGTTGATCCGAAACTGGATTGCAAAGCCGCGGTGCTGGATATCCTCCTGCTTGACCGACAAGGGCAGGCCCGAGGCAATGCGAATCTGCTCGCGGACAATATCGATACCAGTGATCTGTTCGGTGATGGTGTGTTCCACCTGCACCCGGGTGTTCATCTCCATGAAGTACACCTCGCCCTCGGCGAGCAGGAACTCCACGGTACCTGCATTCTCGTAGCTGACTGCCTGGGCTGCACGCACCGCCAGATCACCGATATAAGCCCGTTGCTCAGGCGTCAGCTGTGGGCTGGGGGCAATCTCGATCAGTTTCTGATTCCGCCGCTGTATGGAACAATCACGTTCGAACAGGTGCACGGTGTTGCCGTGGCTGTCAGCAAGAATCTGGGCTTCGATGTGCCGGGGATTGACGATGCATTTTTCCAGAAATACATCGGCCGAACCAAATGCCTTGGTGGCTTCGGAAATGACACGCGGCCAGGCCTGCTCGAGCTCGCTGCGATCGTTGCAGCGGCGAATGCCGCGTCCGCCGCCACCGGACGTTGCCTTGAGCATGATCGGATAACCCACCCGCTCGGCTTGGGTCAAAGCCTCTGCGAGATCGGCCAGGTTGCCTTCGGTTCCCGGTGTGACCGGAACACCGGCTTTGATCATGCTGCGGCGGGCTTCGGTTTTGTCACCCATACCGCGGATAACCGCTGCGGATGGGCCAATGAATTTGATACCTCGTTGGCTACAGATATCCGCCAGTTCGGCGTTTTCAGAGAGAAATCCATAGCCGGGATGCAAGGCATCGCATCCAGTCTCGACCGCCAGGTTGACCAGTTGGCGGGCATTGAGATAGCCCGCTAGCGGGTCGTCGCCCAGGCTATAGGCTTCGTCGGCACGCTTGACATGCAGGGCGTAACGATCGGCTTCGGAATAGATGGCGACTGAGCGGATGCCCATCTCGGCGCAGGCGCGCACGATACGAACAGCAATCTCGCCACGGTTGGCTATGAGAATTTTCTTGATCACGTCCTGCGTCCTCCTGGTGATGACCGGATGCAGACAAATTACGCCAGAGCGAGCAACAAGAGAAATGAATAAATATTGGATTATCTATTAGTAATTACTTATATATAATTCTGATAACGCTATAAAGAGGATACACCCGCATGCGCAGATCGCTTTTGCGAATGACTTTGCGTCAACTTCAGGTGTTCCAGGCGGTTTGTCGCAACCAGTCCTTCAGCCGCGCCGCAGACGAAATGGCCCTGACCCAGTCCGCGGTCAGTCAGCAAGTTCGCCAGCTCGAGGAGCAAGTAGACCAGCCCTTGTTCGAGTACGTTGGGCGCAAGCTCTATCTGACAGAAGCTGCAACCAGTTTGCTTGCAGCCAGCGATGATATTTTCACCCGGCTGGAGAGTCTCGACATGAGTCTTTCCACTTTGCAGGGTAGTCTCCAGGGCGAACTGCGGCTGGCCGTGGTCAGTAGTATTCAGTACCTGACGCCGCACCTGCTTGCGGCTTTCCGCGGTCGCTACCCGGGGGTGATCTTTCGTCTTGAGGTGACCAGCCGAGCGCAGGTTATCCAGCGTCTGCGCGACAATCAGGATGATGTAGTACTCATGGGCCTGGTGCCGGAGGATAGGGCACTGGAATTTTTCCCCTTTCTGAATAATCCCATCATTGCCGTTGCGAACCCTAGTCATCCTCTAGCGGGAAAGCCCAGGTTGGCGTTGGCAGAAATGGAGCAGGCAATGGTGCTGCAACGTGAGCCTGGTTCTGGAACCCGAAAGGCCGGCGATGATTTTCTGCAGGAGAAGCGCGTACATCTGCAGCAGCAGATGCAGATCGGCTCAGGCGAGAGCCTGATTCAGGGAGCGATTGCCGGACTTGGCATGGCGCTGGTTTCCGAGCACGGGGCTGCGCCGTTTCTTCGCAGCGGTGAGTTGGTACGTCTGAGCTTTACCGAGTTGCCGCTTTACCGTAGTTGGTGTGCGGTCCACGCCAGAGGCAAGCGGTTAAGCCCAGTGGCCCAGGCCTTTCTCGACTTTCTACGTACCGAGCGAGCATTAATACGCACGCTGGCAGAACGTTTCATCGGCTGATTAGTCCTCGGCCTGGTCGGTTCAGCGTAACCAGAGCCCTGTGTGGCGGGACTCGGTCAGCTCAGGAAAATCACACACCAGTGCATGCAGCGCCTGGCTTTCGCGATATTGCTCGATAGCGCGGCGGTAGCCCATGCGCTTGCGGTCTTCTTGCTGGCGGCGCTGTCTGCGCACGTTGCCAGTGCTCTCGTCTGACATCTCCTGGTTGTAACTCATCGCAATATCCTCCGATTCCAAAATTGACGTTAAGGATATTCATCATCGCCGACCAGGCATGACAGACGTATGACGGTAACGAGGGTTGCAGCTGGCGGGCGGGGAGACAGTCCTCCTTGGTATCGAAGTGCACCGTCACATTGATGTGAGCTTCTGCCATGGGCACTACTGCACCTAGCACGCTACCTACCGTGTTGGTTGGCTAGTGGGTCCGCAGCTAGTTTGCGGATAATCGATACTGGCGCACAATATTGATTCGGGATGCAAAGCAGATAAGGATAAGTTGATGGAGCAACGGGGCAGGTTACTGAGCTGGGATGACGGCAAGGGTTTTGAATTTATACAGCCGAAGGATGGCGGACCCAAACTCTTTGTGCATATCTCGGTTATGAGGGGTGATGCCCGTCCAAGTGAGGGCGACAGCGTTCTGTATCTCGCAGGCAAGGATGAAAAGGGCAGATTACGGGCGACCCATATGCGCAGGGAAGGGCTCAGCATTGATCAGCCGTCGATCCGAATCAATCCTCGTACGATTGGCTCAGGCAATCGATAACAATCGCTTCGCTTTGCACCACACAGTACCCGCTCCAAACGCCTTAAGGCCAATATCGGCATACAGCATCCGGTGCCCAAGTTGGTGATCTGGTGTCTGCTTTTTCTTGTACCGATCCGACAAGCGCCGAGCACAGCAATCCTTGCAACGTACCCCGGAAAACCTGCTGCATCTGGTGGAACTGCTAGGGGGGTGGCCGGGTGCGTTAATCGCCCAGCAGATATTCCGACACAAGACCCGCAAGATCGCTTATCAGACAATTTTTTGGTTAGTAGTCGCAGCGCATCAGCTTTTCTGGGCTGACAGGCTGCTATTCGAGGGGCTATATCTGACGCGACTGCTCGGCTGCTGAAGCTCAGACCGCCACACCCAGTTCGCGCAGATAATCGTCGTAAGTACCGTTGAAATCGGTCATGCCATTTTCATTCAGTTCTATGATGCGCGTTGCCAGGCTGGAGACAAACTCGCGGTCGTGGCTGACGAAGACCAGCGTGCCAGGATAGTTCTCCAAAGCCAGGTTCAGGGCCTCGATGGATTCCATATCCAGGTGGTTGGTAGGCTCATCCATGATCATGACGTTCGCTTTCTGCAGGATCAATTTACCGAACAGCATGCGACCTTGCTCGCCACCGGAGATCACTTTCACCGATTTGAGAATGTCATCATTGGAAAACAGCATGCGGCCCAGCGTACCGCGCACCAGTTGTTCGCCACCGGTCGTCCACTGTGTCATCCAGTCGAACAGGGTCCAGTCGTTTTTGAAGTCGTCAGCGTGCTCCTGGGCGAAATAGCCCAGATCGGCACTTTCGGCCCACTTGACGGTACCGGACATGGGCGTCAGCTCGTTGACCAAGGTACGCAGCAAGGTAGTTTTGCCGATACCGTTAGGCCCAATGATCGCCACCCGCTCGCCTGCTTCTATCTGCAGACTGAGATTCTTGAACAAGGTTTGGCCATCGAAACCCTGGCTGACTTTGTCAAGAATGACAGCTTGACGGTGCAACTTCTTGTTCTGATCAAAGCGAATGAACGGACTGATCCGGCTTGAGGGTTTGACCTCGTCCAGCTGGATCTTGTCGATCTGCTTGGCTCGGCTGGTAGCCTGCTTGGCCTTGGATGCGTTGGCCGAAAAGCGGCTAACGAAGGTCTGTAGTTCAGCAATTTGCGCTTTCTTCTTGGCATTGTCCGAGAGCAGGCGGTCACGGGCCTGCGTCGCCGCGGTCATGTACTCGTCGTAATTACCGGGAAACAGGCGCAGTTCGCGAAAATCCAGGTCGGCCATGTGCGTGCAAACGCTGTTGAGAAAGTGCCGATCGTGAGAAATGATGATCATGGTGCTGTTACGCGTGGTCAGAATCGTTTCCAGCCAGCGGATGGTGTTGATATCCAGGTGGTTGGTCGGCTCGTCCAGCAGCAGCACTTCAGGATTGGAAAACAGCGCCTGAGCTAATAAAACCCGAAGTTTCCAGCCCGGTGCTATTTCGCTCATCGGGCCACTGTGCTGGTTCAGGGGAATACCCAGGCCCAGCAGCAACTCGCCGGCGCGGGCTTCTGCGGTGTAGCCATCCATTTCGGCGAACTCTGTTTCCAGCTCTGCGACCTTCATGCCGTCTTCTTCGCTCATCTCCGCCAGGGAGTAGATCCGGTCGCGCTCGGCGTGAACGGTCCACAATTCCTCATGTCCCATGATCACCGTATCCAGCACGCTGTACTGCTCATAAGCGAACTGGTCCTGACGCAGCTTGCCCAGACGGACGTTGGGCTCCAGCATGACCTGGCCGCCCGAAGGCTCAAGATCGCCGCCGAGAATCTTCATGAAGGTCGTCTTGCCGGAACCATTGGCGCCGATCAGTCCATAACGGTTGCCCCCGCCAAATTTGGCTGACACGTTCTCGAAAAGAGGCTTGGCCCCAAACTGCATGGTGATATTGGCGGTGGAGATCAAAAGAATGTCCTGCGGGAAAAGAATGGAGTCGCTGCCTAACGGCATACATGGCCGGGAAAGCGGGTCGCGTATTGTACTGGCTATGCTGCGTCATTGACAGGGGAGTCCGACGGGCGTAACGGGTGTCCATCGTTTGCGAGATCTATGTGTCGCGCGGCTGTCAGGGAGCTATGAGAGGCAGCGATAAACAGAAGGTGATTGAACCCTCGGCCTGTTCGGCGCTGACTGAGCCGTTATGCGCTTGCACAATAGCGCCACATATATACAGGCCCATGCCCAGGCTACTCTGGTCAAGCAGCCGACCGTCCCCAGCGCTCGGTCGGAACAGCCCGGCCATCTGCTCTGCGGTCACCGGCTCAACCTCGCTGGTAATGGTCAGATGGCTGTTCTCGTCATTGGTGTGCAGATGGAGCGTGGTCGCGGTGCCGGGTTTGCTCTGTTGGCTGGCATTGCCAAGTAGGTGCGCGATGACCTCGGCATAGCGCTCGGCATCCACCAGGGCCTTAATGGAAGGCTCGATGTCGGTCTTGAGGATCAGCTCCGGATATAGGGTTTGTTCATCCTTCAGAACCGAGCTGACCAGCGCTGACAGGTCGGTTGGCACCGGATTGACACTGATCCGTTTGCCCGACTGCATCTCATTGAGGTCGCGCACCTGGCCGATCAGCCGTTCCAGCCGCTTACCAGCGGCGATGATATGCCTGCTCAGGTCGATATCCCGAGGACTTTGCGGCTTCAATAGCGCGGCAGACATGGTAATGGACTGCAATGGATTGCATAGGTCGTGCGCCAGCGTGGAGATCAGTTTTTGTTGCACCCGGCCGGCCATGGTTGCGCGTTGCAGACAGGCTGCGAGCAGGTCGGCACGCAGCGTTGCTGCAATGCCGATGTCTGATTCAAGCCAGTGTTGTTGGTCCTTGCGAAACCAGAGTAACCAGCCGTCCTCGGGCGGGCAGAACCGGATTGCCAGAACACCGACGCCGCTGGATATTTTCGTTTGCAGGTGATTGCTGTGAAACACGCCTGAGTCATCCGCCTCATGCAGTGTGTTCAGTACCTCCAGCGCCAGAGACTCGCAATCGCCGCGCAGGGATACCACGGCCTGATTGACGACGACCGCAGAGGCGTCGCACGTAACCAGCCCGGCCAGGTCGAGCTGCGAATTGCTCAGGGCGTCGAGGAGGTTATCGGCTTCGTTCACCGCGAGCACAAGCTCTGATCGGCTGTGCATTGCATTATCTGGATGCGCGGAGTTATCGACGCTACTGTCTTCTGTGCTGGTCGACGACGTCATGGCAAGTCCTGAAAATGGGGGGGGCTTAGTGGGCCTAAAGAGGCGTATTGCGTGCGTGTGACGTGTCGCCGACTGGGCGTCACAATGCATCCTCATGTGAACGTTAAAATAGAGTAGCCGCTAGGCCGGGATTTACCCCTGTGCTCTTGGGGGATTGTTCCCAGTTGTTGCCTAAAAAGGAAGCATTTTTTGACACATCTGGTGGCGATGCGTCAGACATTCACTTAACTGCGGGTCAGTTGTGACAGGGTGTCGACAAGTGCTTGCATATCGTAGGGTTTGCTGAGTACAGGTTGATCCTTCCACATTACCGGTAATCCTGCGGGTCCATATCCTGTCGTAAAAGCGAAGGGCACAGCGCGCGCAAGCAGTATTTGCGCGACTGGAAACACGTCGTCACTGCCCAGGTTCACATCCAGCAGTGCAGCGTCTACCTCGAGCGATGCAGCCAATGCCTCGGCCTGCTCTAGGCTCGAAGCAATTGCCGCTATTTCATAGCCCTGATCAATCAGCATTTCCTCCAGGAGCATTGAGATAACGGGCTCGTCTTCTACGATCAAAATTCGGGTCATTTACGTACCATAATATTGTCAAAGGAGATGCCGTTTGCGCTGACATCTCTGGATGATCGTTGTCGCTTATGAATGGGATCGTTTTAAACCGCAGGCGTTCAACAAAAAGTCATGTCCGGCCCTGTTACGTTGGATCATGGAGGCAAGGAATCAGCCAGACTAAGGCTGGCGCGCGGCGTCATCTGAAGGGTCGGAGTCTACGAACGGAGGCTACTCTGAGCTATCTAAAGATCGCTGGCCGGCTTTATGTGTCAGGCGCAGAGCCCGAAGGCTGCGCTTAACGCTTTTCAAGTGATTGACCAGCGCCGGCCCTCGGCGCATGGCCATACCCATGGCCAGCACATCGATGACGACCAAGTGCGCGATACGCGACGACAAGGGTGTGTAGATATCGGTATCTTCGATCACATCAATGGCGATGTGAATCTGTGCGAGTTCGGCCAGCGGTGTGTGACTGGGGCAGAGGCTGATAAGCGTGGCACCGGTTTCTCTGACCAGTGCCGCCGAGTGGAGCAGATCCTTGGTCCGTCCCGTCTGGGAAATGGTCACGGCGACATCCTGTGGACCTAGGGTAACCGCCGACATGGCTTGCATGTGCGGGTCCGAATAGGCTGCTGTGGATACCTGAAGTCGGAAGAACTTGTGTTGAGCATCGCTGGCCACGGCGCCGGACGCCCCGAATCCGTAGAACTCGACTCGCCTAGCGTTGCTTAACGCATCAATCGCCTGCTCTAGCGTGAGCGGATCGAGCCGTTCACGCACGTCCATCAATGTCGCTAGAGTGGTGTCGAATATCTTGTGCGAGAGCTGCGCAACGTTATCGTCTTCGCTGATGGAAAACTGCCCGAAGCTCGCCCCGGCGGCAAGACTTTGCGCCAGGCGCAGTTTCAAATCCTGAAAACCGGTACAGCCAATGGCTCGGCAAAATCGCACGATAGTTGGCTCGCTGATGCCCACTTCCCGTGCCAGGTCGGCCATCGATGAGTGCATTACGTCGGCCGCGTGGCTGAGCACATGGTCGGCGACCTTGAGTTCGGATTTTCGCAGCTGCTGGCGACTGGCGGCGATATGCTGGAGGAGGTTCACGTGGACTTCATGGGTTCTGGCTTCGTGTTAGGCTGACGTCGGTCAAGTCGGATGCTTGTAGTTATACTACAAAAGCAGTCCCCCTGCTTTATTCGGGAGAACACCTGTGGTGACGCAACTCAGCGAACCTTGCGACATAGTGGTTTTTGGCGGAACCGGGGATCTGGCTCTGCGTAAACTTCTGCCGGCCTTGTATTATTTGCACCGCGACAAACATTTGCATCCCGATAGTCGGGTGCTTGCTCTGGCCCGTGCGCAACACGATGAGACGAGTTATCGGCAGTTGGTACGGCGTCATCTGGGGCAGCATGTGGCGTCCGGGGATTTTGATCCGGCTATCTGGAGCACTTTTGCTGACCGTCTGGATTACATGACCCTGGATGCGAGTCAGCGAGTGGAGTTTCCGCGCCTGGCCAAGTCGCTTGCCGCCCGACCAGACCGGGTCAGGGTATTTTATCTGGCTACCTTTCCTGAGCTTTTTGCGGCTACCGCGCAGCATCTTGCATCCGTTGGTCTGGCTGACAAGCACGCCCGAATCGTGCTGGAAAAGCCCTTGGGTCAAAGCCTGGACACGGCCAATCAGATCAATGATGGTATCGGCGCCGTGTTCGACGAGTCCCGGGTTTTCCGTATTGATCATTACCTGGGTAAGGAAACGGTACAGAATCTGCTGGCATTGCGGTTTGGCAACGCGCTGTTCGAACCCCTGTGGCGTAATGCCCACATAGACCACGTGCAGATCAGTGTGCTGGAAACCGTGGGTGTGGAAAATCGCGGCGGCTATTACGACAATGCCGGTGCGATGCGCGATATGGTGCAGAACCATCTGCTGCAGTTGCTCTGTTTGGTGGCCATGGAAGCGCCGGTGCATTTCGAGCCCGAGGCGGTACGCAACGAGAAGTTGAAAATACTCGAAGCGCTGCGTCCGATTACCGGCCTTGATGTGCAGGATAGGACTGTGCGCGGCCAATACTCCCGCGGTATTCGCGCAGGCGAGAAGTTACCCGCCTATTATTTTGAAAAAAGCGTGGACCATGACAGCAACACCGAGACCTTTGTGGCGCTCAAGGCAGAGGTGGATAACTGGCGCTGGTCCGGTGTGCCATTTTACTTGCGCACGGGGAAAAGTCTGGCGCAGCGCAAGTCCGAAATTGTTATCCAGTTCAAACCAGTACCGTACCGTTTGTTTAGTCAGGGTAGCGAGAAGCCGGCGCACAACCGTCTGGTCATCCGGCTACAGCCGGGCGAAAGCATCCGACTGTCCCTGATGGCAAAAAGCCCGGGTCGCGGGATGAGCCTGCAGGATGTGGACCTGGACCTGAACTTCGCCGAAGCGTTCAAGAGCCGCCGCTGGGATGCCTACGAGCGGCTGTTGCTGGATGTGATCAGCGGTGATGCAACCTTGTTCATGCGGCGCGATGAGATAGAAGCTGCCTGGCGCTGGGTTGATCCGATTATTCAAGGCTGGGAAGACTGCTATCGCTCACCCAAGCGCTACGCAGCCGGCAGTTGGGGGCCGGTAGCGGCCGACAGCCTGCTTGATCGGTTGGGCCATCGCTGGCTTGACCAGCGCTGAGGCGAGCACTGATATCCTTAGGCCTCGACGCTTTCCGTCAATAGTGCGGTAAATGCCGACGCCGGTACCGGTCGACTGATCAGGTAGCCCTGCACCTCGTCGCACCCATTGTCCTTGAGGAACGCCAACTGGCCGTCGTGCTCCACACCCTCAGCCACGACAATCAGGTCCAGGCTGTGTGCCATCGCGATGATTGCGCGGATAATGGCGGCGTCTCTATTTTGTGGGCTCTGCGTAGCCTGCTCGTCCAGTTCACCGACGAACGCGCGGTCAATCTTCAGCGTCGAGATGGGGAAGCGTTTGAGATAGGCGAGGGAAGAGTAGCCGGTACCGAAGTCGTCGATCGCCAGTCGAATGCCCATTTGCTGCAAACGCGAGATGTTCTCCGAGACGGCGTCGATGTGTTCGAGCAGCATGCTTTCGGTCAGTTCGAACTCCAGCATGCTCGCTGGCAGATCAGTGTCGGTGAGAATCTGCTGGACCCGCTCGGCGAAGTTGGACTGGCGTAATTGCTGTACCGATAGATTGACGGCGATACAGATTGGACTGGGTCCGTGGTGATACCACTCGCTTGCTTGCATACAGGCCTTGTTCAGTACCGCATCACCCAGTGCGACAATCATGCCGGTTTCTTCGGCGATCTCGATGAACGCCCCGGGCATCAACAACCCCTGCTCCGGATGTTCCCAGCGCACCAAGGCTTCTGCACCGTTTATGCGGTCATTAGCCAGTTGCAGCTTGGGCTGGTAGTGGACGATCAGCTGGTCATCGTCGAGCGCCTTGCGCAGCTGATTTTCCAGTTGCAGCCGCTCCAGACTGTAGCCGGGCAGATGGCTGGTGAAAAACTGAAAACTGTTTCCGCCCAAATGTTTGGCATGTTGCATAGCCTGGTTTGCCTGGGTGATCAGTACCAGGCTGTCTTGGGCTGATTCGGGAAACTGGCTGATGCCGATGGAAGCAGTCACCACCAGCTCATGTTCGTTGATGGTCAGTGGCAGGCGAAGATAGTCAAGGATCAGATCAGCCCGATGCTTCAGGCGTGCGTGGCTGGTGTCCTGTTCAACGATAATGACGAACTCGTCAGCCGATAGCCGCGCCAGCGTATCGGTGGCCGGAGTCACCTCGCGCAGGCGTACTGCAACCTGGCGCAGCAGTTCGTCGGCCACAGAGTGGCCCAAGGTGTCATTGATATGTTTGAAACGATCGAGATCCACATGCATCAGCGCCAGCTTCAGGTTCTCCGGCCTCGCCCGGGCGATCGCTTCGTGTAACCGTTGGGTGAACAGACTGCGGTTTGCCAGTTCGGTCAGGCTGTCGTGGCTGGCCAGGTACTGCAACTGTTCTTCGGTTTGACGTCGCACACTCAAGTCAGCAAAAAAACCGACGTAATGAGTGATAATGCCGTTGCTGTTGCGCACCACGGTGAGCTGCAGCCATTGGGGATAAAGTTCGCCGCTGCGACGTTGGCTGAGGCGCTCACCTTCCCAGCGATCGCTACGTTGCAGCAGTTCTCGCAGGGCTTTGAAGCTGATCTGATTCTTGGTCGTTTTATTGGTGTCGGCAATCGGTTGGCCTAGCACTTCTTCAGCGGCGTAGCCGGTGATAGCGCTAAATGCGGTATTGACCCTGAGGATCCGCAAATCCGGATCGAGAATGAAAACACCCTCAGCGGTTGCCTCGAAGACGATGGCGGCGAGCTGCGCCTGTTCGTCCTGGATTTTGCGTGCGCTGATATCACGACGGGTGCCGATCATGCGCAGCGCGCGACCATCGGCGTCGCGCTCGACGGCACTGCCACTGTCTTCAACCCATATCCATCGGTTGTCCGCGTGTCTGATTCGGTACTCGATGCGGTAGGACGGTGTCTGCATCTTCATATGCTTGACCAGTGTTTCACGCACAAGTGCCGTATCGTCTGGATGTACCCGCGGCGCGAGGTCTGTGCGCATGAAGCCAACCGATTCCGGGGGCAGACCAAAGATTTCTTCCAGGTGAGAATGGACGACGCTGTCGGTATCGAGATTCCAGTCCCAGAGTCCGATCTGACTGGCTTCCATTGCCAGTGTCAGTTGCGTTTCGCTGGACTTGAGCGCGGTGCTGGCCGTTTCCAGCTCGGCCGTGCGCAAGGCCACCCGCTCCTCCAGAACCCCATAGCTATCACGCAGACCCTGCTCGGCCTGGCGTCTTTGCTGGATCTCATGCGTGAGTTGCTGGTTAAGTGCTTCAGCTCGACGATGAGCTTCTTCCAGCCGCTCGACCAGTGACTCGTTATGCAGGCTGGCTTGCAGGGCAATACCTATTGCGCGATTAACGAACACGGCCCCCACAACCAGGCAGAAGAAAAGAATCGAGCCCATGAGCCCCCAGTAAGGGCTAGCGGGGTCGCTCTGCGCCAACAGGTACAGGCTTGGCATCAGCAAGGCGGGCACTGCAAAAGCCAGAAAGCTGCTTAAGCGGTAAGCATAAATTGCGCTGACGCATAGTGTAATACCCACAGTCAGGGCGTAAGAGGGTGCCTGGAGCATGAGATTTTCAACGGGTACCAAGCCGATCGGCACCCATCCCAGACAAAGGCCGGATGCCAGGTTGCCAAGGTAGAACATTGCCGGCCAGCGCAGACGAGCGCGCTGTGTATCCGAGCCTGCCTGGTAATGACGCACCAGCAGCATGCGCAACAGGGTCAGGATGGCAACGATTACGACCCATACAAGGAGGGGGGCATGGGCGGTGTAGCCCCACAGCAGCGGGATCATCGCAACAGCATTAAGCAGGATCAGCCACTGCGGTAGCCGCGCGTAGGCAAACAGCATGTCAAGCGTGCGCACATGCAAACCCTGCCGATGCACCGTTGATTGTGATAGTGGCACAAACGTCATTGTGACGTGATTCCCCTGAGGACTGGCTAGATCTTATTGTTTTAGATAGGCGATTACCTTACACCACAGCTTAGGCTCGGCACAGCCCCAAGCAGCGTTATAAATCAAAACAAGGCGTCTGGGCTGCGCTTTACAGCCATTTATTCCGGCTTTGCTACGTGGGCTGGTAGAATGCAACTATGGATATTTCGCATCTACTTAATTCTCTCAACGACGCTCAGCGCCAGGCGGTGACCGCCGCCCCGGGGCAGCAACTGGTCCTGGCTGGCGCCGGGTCGGGCAAGACCCGCGTATTAGTGCACCGTATTGCCTGGCTGGTTGAGGTCGAAAAGGCCTCGCCCTGGAGCATTTTGTCGGTCACCTTTACCAATAAAGCGGCCCATGAGATGCGCCATCGCATCGAGCAGTTACTCGGCATCTCGCCCCAGGGCATGTGGGTGGGCACTTTCCATGGCCTGGCGCATCGGTTACTGCGTGCCCACTGGCGTGAAGCCGGGCTGGCAGAGCAATTTCAGATTCTCGACAGTGATGACCAGTTACGTATCGTCAAACGGGTCATCCGCGAACTGGGGCTGGACGAGAATCAGTGGGCGCCAAGACAGGCCCAGTGGTGGATCAACGGGCAGAAAGACGAGGGCTTGCGTGCGCAGCACATTCAGCCTGCGGGCGATGTATTTCTGACTACCATGCTGCGTATTTATCAGGGATATGAGCAGGCTTGCGCCCGCGCCGGCGTAGTGGATTTCGCCGAACTGCTACTGCGCTCGCTGGAACTTTGGCGCGATAACGACTCGTTGCGCGAGCAGTATCAGGCACGCTTCAAGCATATGCTGGTAGACGAGTTTCAGGACACCAACGCAGTTCAGTACGCTTGGTTGCGGCTGATCTCGGGAAAGGGTCCGAGCCTGATGGTTGTAGGTGACGACGATCAGTCGATTTACGGCTGGCGCGGTGCAAAGGTCGAAAATATTTATCAGTTTCAGCGCGATTACCCTCATTCCGAACTGATTCGTCTTGAGCAGAATTACCGTTCTACGGCCTGCATACTTAAAGCGGCCAACGCGCTCATCACCCAAAATGCTGGACGTATGGGCAAAGAACTGTGGACTGAAGGGAGTGAAGGCGAGCCGATCTCGGTGTACGCCGGATTCAATGAGCAGGACGAAGCGCGGTTTATTGTCGAGCGCATTGATCAGGCCGTGTCGGACGGTATGACGCGCAGTGAAATCGCTATCTTGTATCGCTCAAATGCTCAATCCCGGGTACTCGAAGAAGCGTTGCTGCGTGCGGCCATCCCCTACCGTATATACGGGGGCCAGCGGTTCTTCGAGCGTGCCGAGATCAAGAACGCAATGGCCTATATGCGTTTGGTTGCCAACCGTGGTGATGACGGCGCGCTGGAACGTATTATCAACCTGCCGACGCGGGGTATTGGCGATAAAACGATTGAAGCACTGCGCCAGCATGCCCGGCAGCAAGACGTCTCCATGTGGCAGGCTGCGTGCGATCTGCTTGATAACAAAGGGCTGCCCGGCCGCGCTGCTAATGCAGTGCAGGCATTTTGTGAGTTGATCGAAGAGATTACCGTGCGGGTCGAGGGCGTACCTTTATACAGCATGGCCCAGCAAGTCATTGAACAGAGTGGCCTGCTGCGTTTTCACGAAAATGAAAAGGGTGAAAAGGCTCAGGCTCGAATCGAAAACCTGGAGGAGCTGGTTTCTGCCGCCCGTGCATTCGAGAATGACCAGGCTGACGAGGAAGCGGAGGGCGACACGTTGCTGGCCTTTCTTTCCCATGCCTCCCTGGAAGCCGGTGAGACCCAAGCGGATCGTTTTGAGGACAGCGTGCAATTGATGACGCTGCACAGTGCCAAGGGTCTTGAGTTCCCACTGGTTTTTCTGGCCGGTGTTGAAGAAGGTCTGTTTCCGCACAAGATGAGTCTGGAGGAGCCCGGGCGCCTCGAGGAAGAGCGTCGCCTTGCCTATGTTGGTATTACCCGGGCAATGCAACTGCTGGTCATCACCTGGGCCGAGACTCGGCGGCTCTACGGCAGTGAGACCTTCAACAAGGTGTCGCGCTTTGTTCGCGAAATTCCTTCCGAGCTCATTCGTGAAGTACGCATGGGCAATCAAATCAGTCGCCCGTTCGGCCCGGCAAAGACGGGCATGTTCGCCGCAGAGGCAACCGAAAACACCGGATTTGCGCTGGGTCAGCGGGTCATCCATACGCTCTTTGGTGAGGGTGTGGTGCTGAATTACGAGGGCCAGGGCGCCCAGGCGCGTATACAGGTCAATTTTGATGATGAAGGCAGCAAGTGGCTGATGGTGGCCTACGCCAAGCTGCAGGCGCTATAACCAACCTTAATTGTATTGGCAGCAAGGTTTGCCCTGCTGCGCCAGGGGATAAGAATGAAAAGACGTGAACTTCTGACCGTTGCAGGTCTGGGCCTTGGCGCAGTTGCGTTGAGCGCATGCCAGGACAACAGCACCCCGGACAGCAAAAATACGGCCGAGCCACTGCAGCGTTTCCGCTGGAAGATGGTGACGTCCTGGCCAAAGAACTTTCCCGGTCTGGGTACTACTGCCGAGCACTTTGCCGAGACGATCAATACCTTGTCTGACGGTCGCCTGACCGTTCAGGTGTTTGCAGCTGGCGAGCTGGTACCGGCTCTTGAGGTATTTGATGCGGTGTCCAGTGGCACTGCCGAACTGGGCCATAGTGCTGCCTATTACTGGAAAGGCAAAAGTGCTGCGGCGCCTTTTTTTACGGCGGTCCCTTTTGGTATGAATGCTCAGGAAATGAACGCTTGGCTATATGAAGGCGGTGGGCTGGCACTCTGGCAGGAAGCCTACGCCAGCAGTGGCGTACTACCGCTGCCCTGTGGCAATACTGGTGTGCAGATGGCGGGTTGGTTCAACAAAGAGATCAACAGTCTGGAAGACCTGCGCGGCCTGAAAATTCGCATGCCCGGCTTTGGTGGCGAAGTGCTCGCCCGTGCTGGCGCCACGACCGTCAACCTGCCAGGCAGTGAAATCTTCAGCGCATTACGCAATGGCGTGATTGATGCCACCGACTGGGTCAGCCCCTATAACGATCTGGCTTTTGGCCTGCATCAGGCCGCGAAATATTATTATTACCCTGGTTGGCAGGAGCCTTGCGCGGTGTTGGAATTGAGCATCAATGAGCAGGCTTTTACGCAATTACCCGATGATCTCAAGGCAATGGTCCGTCAGGCCGCCCGTGCTACCAATCAGTTCATGCTGGACGAGTACACGCGGCGCAACGCCGACGCGTTGCAAACGCTGGTCAACGAGCATGGCGTTCAGCTGCGGCGATTGCCCGATGAAGTTCTCGAGCGTCTGCGCGAACTTTCCGCCGACGTGCTGAAGGACACCGCGAGTGCCGACCCGCTCAACCAGCGCGTCTGGGATTCGATGGAAGCCTTCAGAGAAAAGGTCTGGGCCTATCACGCGATCAGTGAAGGGGCTATGTACGGGTTGCGCAGCTGATCAGAGTAGCCCTGGTAGCCAGGTCACCAGTCCGGGCCAAAGCGCAACAATGCCCAGCATGATAATCTGGATAATAATGAATGGCAGCACGCCACGGTAAATTGCCGAAGTGGGTACCTCCATAGGCGTGACGCCACGCAAGTAGAACAAGGCAAAGCCGAAGGGTGGTGTTAGAAACGATGTCTGCAGGTTGAGCGCGATCATCACCCCAAGCCAGATCGGATCAATGCCCATCATCAGCAAAACGGGCCCGACGATGGGCACTACGACAAAAGTAATCTCGATAAAATCGAGAATAAAGCCAAGTAGAAATATCACCAGCATCACCAGCAGTGTCGCGGAAAAAGCACCACCGGGTAGCTGTTGGAACAGGTTATGAATCATCTCTTCCCCGCCGAAACCGCGAAACACCAGCGAGAAGATTGATGCGCCAATCAGAATCATGAACACCATGGCACTGATCTCGGCAGTCGCTCTGCTGACCTCTCGCAAGCGTGCGACTGACAGCTGACCATTCAGCAGAGCCAGTAGCATCGCGCCGAGCGCACCCACTGCAGCAGCTTCTGTGGGTGTAGCGATGCCGCCAAGGATCGAGCCCAGCACGGCCGCGATTAACAGAAGCGGAGGTAGTAGGCTGGCCAGTAGCGCGACCCAGTTTATCTTGCCGCGTTCGTTTGCTGGCAGCGCTGGCATTTTGCTCGGTTGCCAGAGAGCTACCCCGATCAGATACAACAAGTAGAGCCCAACGAGCAGCAAACCAGGCAGCAGCGAGCCGATAAACAAGTCCCCAACAGTGACGGTGTCAGGCGAGTAGATGCCCATGCGCAACTGGGCCTGCTGATAGGCATTGGACAACACATCCCCGAGCAGCACGAGAATAATCGAGGGGGGAATAATCTGTCCAAGCGTGCCGGTGGCGGCCAGAGTGCCGGTGGCCAGAACGGGATCGTAACCGCGCCGCAGCATGGTCGGTAATGCAAGCAGCCCGAGGGTCACGACGGTAGCCCCCACAATCCCGGTGCTGGCTGCGAGCAACGCGCCGACCAACAGGACAGAAAACGCCAGCCCGCCGCGCAGTCCGCCAAACAACTGCGACATGGATTCGAGCAGCTTCTCGGCCACTTTCGATTTTTCCAGCATGACGCCCATGAACACGAAGAGGGGTACCGCCAGTAGCGTCTGATTGTTCATCGTGCCATACAGCCGGCTGGGCAGTGCACCAAAGAAGCTGGGATCGAACAGGCCCATCGCCACGCCGGCCGAAGCGAAGAGCAAGGATATGCCGCCCAGGGTAAAGGCCACTGGATAACCCAACATCAACGCCAGACAGAGGCAAACAAAGAGACCAATAGCCATCAGCTCGGCCATTACACGTGTTCCTCGTGCCGGACGGGAAGATGGCTGGACAAACTGCCGTTCAATACGCACAGGGTCTTGATGGTCTGCGCCACAGCCTGAATCAACAGACTGGCGACCAGCAGCAGGATGATGCTCTTTTGCAGATATACCCACGGCAAGCCGCCGGCATCCACCGAGCGTTCACTGCGTGCCCAGGAAACGGCCACATAGTCCCAGCAGTTCCAGGCCAGAAACAGGCATATGGGCAGCAAAAAGAAGAGCCCGCCAGTCAAGTCGACCAGCGCTTGGCGGCGCGCAGACATCCGGCGGAAGAAAATATCGACCCTGACGTGAGCGTCACGCTGCAGCGCCCAGGCTGCAGCGCCCATGAATACCAGTGCGTGAGCGTACATGACCAGCTCCTGTAGAGCCGTGCTGCCGATGCCAAAGCCGTAGCGCATCAATACCACCGTACCGGTCAACAGGACCATGACCAAGCTTAGCCAGGCCAGTGATCGGCCAAGCCAGCCGTTCAGGCTGTCGATACGAGTGGCTAGTGTCAGCCAGTGGGAAGCAGAGAGACCTGGCATGAGTTACCCGGTAGTGGTGCAACGGTGATTCCGGCTGATCAGGAAGGTATGATCCGCGTACGACCACGATCATCGATCGCGACGAATACGAAGATGGCTTCGGTTACCTTGCGACAGCCGTCATGAGAGAGGTCTTCACTCCACACTTCAACCGCCATTTTTACCGAGCTACGACCGACTTCCAGTACATCGGAGTAAAAAGCCAGTTGCGCGCCGACGGGCACGGGCACCATAAAGCCCATGCGGTCTATGGCTACGGTGGCAACTCGGCCGCGTGCCAATCTCGAGGCGGTGCTGGTGCCAGCCACATCCATCTGGGAAACCAGCCAGCCACCGTAGACATCGCCGAAGCTGTTGCTGTCGCGGGGCAGTACAGTGATCTTCAATGCCAGCTCCCCTGCGGGCACCGGGTCCTTGTCTAGTTCTTGCATGGATTGCTCGGTTTTTCTCATTGTATTTTTTGTAGTCACACAGACTATGAATGGTCGTTGACATTCACAAAACCCGCCTATGGTAAGGGATTGAGGGCCGCGTCTCAATGTTTGTCTGCCGGGCAACAGACCGGTGTTGAGGCACGACATTGCAGAGCCTCGCCACTGTGAGGCCTTATGTGTTGGTAGCCAATCGAGCTGCGATCGAGCCTAAAATGCAGCGCCTGGCTTGTTATCCGGATTTGCCCAATACATTCAAGCTGGAAGCCTCTAATTTAAACAGCTCTTCCTTAACGCCCGCAACGGTGTACTTTGAGCAAAGATGCAACCTGCGCCCTGTGGTTTACAGACGGTCTGCGCTAAGCTAGTTGGGTAATCAGGCGAAGAGAAATCAGATGGCTAAAGTGTCGGCTCTGGTCGTGGATGATGCCCCCTTCATCCGTGACCTTATAAAAAAAGCATTGCGCAGTCAGTTTCCCGGTTTGCAGATCGAAGAGGCAGTGAACGGTCGCAAGGCGCAACAAACCCTCAGCAGAGTGGCGTTCGACCTGATCCTCTGCGACTGGGAAATGCCCGAGATGAGCGGCCTGGAGCTGCTGCAATGGTTCCGCGGTCAGCCGGGATCGGAGAAAACGCCTTTCATCATGGTGACCAGTCGCGGCGACAAGGAAAACGTTATCGAGGCGATTCAAGCCGGGGTCAGCGATTTTATCGGCAAGCCATTTACTAATGAGCAGCTCGCGGCGAAGGTCAAGAAGGCACTGCATCGCAGCGGTAAATTGCAGCTGCTTCAGGGTCGTCAGACACAAGCAGGTGGTGGTGCCGCGCAGGATTCAATAGCCCAGTTGATGGGCGGCCGCAAGGCAGAGGCGCCCGCTGTACCTGCGCCACTTCCGGTTATCAAAAGTGCGATCAGCGAATACGGTAGCACGGAGTCCGACACCACCGACTCCCAGGATCGGCAGGTTACTCAGCACGTGCGCGGTCAAGCTCAGCTCCGGCTGGCCAGTGAACAGTTTGCCTGTGTGGTCAAGACCCTGAGTTTGCGTGATGCGTTGGTGGTCGTGCGGCGCGGCGATTACATACCCCGGGTCTTCGAGAGTGGGGTACTGGATCTGGAGCAGGACTCGGACAAATCCGTAGCGCGGATCAACGCCTATGTGCACGGGGTGGCGTCGATGGAGCCGAGTATGGATTGCGAATGGCTCAAGGTCACGCTCAAGTTTGTCGATCAGGATCCGCAGAAGCTCGATTACCTGTCACGACTGATTGCCTCGGGCAGTGCGCAAAAGCATTATTCGCCCAGTGCCTGATTCCCCGCGCGTGCTGATACAAATCCCCAATACAATCAGGCGAGCCGGCTTGCCGGAAAATGGCATGTGAAGGTACTACCCTTGCCGACGGTACTGCTGATATCCAGGCGTCCGTCGTGACGCAGCAGAACATGCTTGACAATAGCCAGGCCGAGACCGGTTCCGCCAGTATGAGTACTGCGGCTGGAGTCCACACGGTAGAAACGCTCGGTCAGACGATTGATATGCTGGGTGGCGATGCCAGCGCCGTTGTCGCCGACGCTCACATGTGCCCCTTGCTCATCCAGCCAACAACATAGGCGGATTTCACCCTGGTCGGGCGTGTACTTGACCGCATTGAAAGCTAGGTTGGAAAAGGCACTGCGCAGCTCCGCATCAGCCCCACTCAGTTTTATGCCACTGCCGGTTTCCAGAATGATCTGATGCCCTCGCTCTGCGGATAGGGCTCGCGCGTCCTGGGTAATGGATTTGAGCATCTCGCTAATATCGACGGGTTTCTGCTCGATAGTGCGATCTTCGTTTTCCAGGCGAGCCAGCATCAATAGGTCGTTCAGCAGATTCTGCATACGCCGGGATTGCTGCTCCATCTGCTGCAAAGCCCGCTTCCAGCGCGGATTGATGGGTTCGTCGGAGTCCTGCAGTGTTTCCAGATAGCCGACGATGACTGTCAGCGGCGTGCGCAGTTCGTGGGAGACGTTGGCCACGAAATCCTTGCGCATTTGCTCGAGGTTGTGCAGCCGACTGGTGTCCCTTACCACCATCAGGTGTTCGCCCTCGCCGTATTGGGTAATCGTGTACTGAAGGCGGGTACTCAGATTCAGATGGGAAGCAATGTCCAGCGGTTCGCCGAAGTGGTTGGCTTCGAAATACTCAACGAAACGGGGGTCGCGCAATAGATTGGTCACGTGCTGGCCACTGTCGTCCGGTGCGCGCAGCCCCAGTAATCTTTCTGCGGCACGGTTCCACCATTCCAGCCGTCCCTTGGTATCGACCATGACCACAGCATCGCTGAGTGCCGCGGTGGATGCTTGTATACGGTCGATCACCAATTGTTGTTTGCCACGCATCCGACTGTCGCGGCGCTGGATATGATGAATGCTATCAAAAATATCACCCCACAGACCTCGGGCTTCGGGAGGCAGCTCATTTCGCCCAGCGCCTAGCCACTGCTGGAAATGAATCATCTGGCGTAAATTCCAAGTCTGGTACAAGCACAGTCCTGCCACCAGGGCCCAGGCAATCTGATCGATCAGCAGGCCCACTAGGGCGCTTGCTAGCAACACCCAGAATAGTGTCTTGAAAGCTCTGCCGGCCCAGTGTGTGCGCAAACCCTCATTCTCCTTTGTTCGGCCGAATCGACCACTGCCCAATGCTGAAGGCGAGGCACACTAGGATACAGGAATCAGCCCTTGGTCGAGAAACGGTATCCCGTCCCGCGTACCGTTTGCACCAGATATTCATAGTGTTCACCCAGTGCTATGCGCAGGCGTCGGATATGCACGTCGACGGTGCGCTCTTCGACATAGACGTTGCCGCCCCATACCTGGTCTAGCAACTGGCTGCGGGTATATACCCGCTCTTGGTGGGTCATGAAAAATTGCAGAAGGCGGTACTCGGTGGGCCCCATTTCAGCTGGCTGATCATTGATGGTGACGCGGTGACTGGCCGGATCAAGATGCAGGCCGTCGACTTCAAGCGGTGAGTCGCTGTCTGGGGGGCCGGCACGACGCAGGACAGCCTTCAGTCGTGCAACCAGTTCGCGAGGAGAGAACGGTTTGGTGATGTAATCGTCGGCACCTACTTCCAGGCCCTGGATTTTGTTATCTTCCTCGCCCTTGGCCGTCAGCATGATGATCGGAATATCAGCGGTCAGTTCGTTGCGCTTGAGTCGCCTGGCCAGTTCAATGCCCGTAGTGCCGGGAAGCATCCAGTCGAGCAGGATCAGGTCCGGCTGACGGTCAATGATGCAGGCATGCGCCTGTTGGGTATTTTCCGCCTCTACACAGTCGTACCCGGCCATCTCCAGCGCTACTGCGATCATTTCGCGTATGGGCGCTTCGTCGTCGACTATCAGTATGGTCTTGCCTGCCATGGAATCACCATCCGTTGCTGGATCTCAGATGCAACGATTAGATAACACTTTTGTTGCAGTTGTGTGACCTTGATGTGGCAGGTCAATGAATCAACCTAACATCATATCCAGCGCGAGGCCTATGAAGACCACCATGCCTGCCCAATGGTTGGATAAAAAGGCGCGCAAACAGGCCTGAGGTTGGCGATCGCGAATCAGCCATTGTTGCCAGACGAATCCGCCGAGCATACCGATTAGCCCTAGGTGGAAGTACAGACCCAGGTTGAAGCGCGCACCGACGACCAGCAGGCAAAGGAGGGTAAGGCCCTGGAGGATGCCAATAATGGCGCGATCTGCTTCACCGAACAGAATAGCGGTCGATTTTACCCCAATCTTCAGATCGTCCTCGCGATCGCACATTGCGTACTCGGTGTCGTAGGCGACAGTCCAGATCAGATTGGCCAGATACAGTAGCCATAGGGTGTGCGGCAATTCGCCGGTCTGGGCCGCGAACGCCATGGGGATCGCCCAGGAAAACGCAGCGCCGAGAACCAGTTGAGGGTAAAAGGTGAAGCGCTTGCAGAAGGGGTACAGAGCGGCAAGAGCAAGACCGCCCAATGACAGAAAAAATGTCATGCCGTTGGTCAGCAGGACCAGAAACCCGCTGATCGCCACCAGTATTCCAAACGTGATCAGTGCTTCTCGCGCACTGATTTTGCCGGTGGCCAGAGGGCGACCTAGGGTACGGGTTACATGGCCATCAATATGGCGATCTGCGAAATCATTGATAACACAGCCGGCGGCACGCATCAGCACTACACCGAGGATAAATATCACCAACACGCGGATATTGGGCAAACCATCGGCTGCCAGCCACAGAGCCCAGAGTGTTGGCCAAAGCAGAAGCCAGGTACCGATAGGGCGGTCGAGGCGCATCAGCTGGATGAAGTCTGGAGCGCGGGGGTGGATGCGGGCAGCAAGGGTCATCATCAGGCCTGACACGGGAGTTTCTCCGAGAGCGTGGGTGTTCAGGCTGGCGGCCAGCCCGGCAAAAATACTTCACAGACCAGCAGATGCAGCTTGCCGTCGCTGAACAGTGAGCGTCGGGCCCAACATGACTCCTGGCGTAAATTCGTCGGTAGCCAGGCAGCCGGGTAGAGGCTGATTTCCAGGGTGCCGCGACTGATATTTGGGGTGCCAAACAGTAGCTCACCCAGACTGCGGGTGCCCAGGTGTTGCAGGTCCAGGCTCGATTGTTCGAGCAACCGCAGTGGGGCAACGCTGCGAGCAAACACCCGCGCTGCGCCCCGCGTATGCAGGAGAACTTCACGTACCCAGACCGGTTCCCTGCTGCTCAAATCCAGCGCCGCAGCCTCGTCGGTCCGGGCCTCTTCGACCCCCTGATACAGGACTTCCACTGCAAAATCGCAGTTGCCAGCGGCCTCCAGTCGCGCTGTCAGCGAGTGCTGGTCACACAGCCAGTCGAGCAGCGGATTAGCCGGGGGTGCAGGATGAAGGGAGGTAACGTACCAGGCAGGCAGGGTCACGGCGTAACATCTTCACAGAACAATTGATCGAAGGTACAAGGTTAGCATGAATGTAAGGTGGCCCGCTAAGGGATGCACCCTTGGCGTGCCGCGGCAATTCCGGTAGTGTCGGGGTATTCCCTTTAAAACCTTTTTTCAGGATAGCTGCATGAAGAAGTGGCAATGTGTTGTATGTGGTTTCATCTACGACGAAGCAGAAGGATGGCCGGATGAGGGCATAGCGGCAGGTACGCGTTGGGAAGATGTGCCGGCAGACTGGCAATGCCCGGACTGCGGTGTCGGCAAGGAAGATTTTGAAATGATCGAGATGGGCTGAGCTTTTACTGAAGGAGTTTGATGTGCCCGATAATGCGCCGCTGATCATTCTGGGGACCGGTTTGGCCGGCTACAACCTGGCCAAGGAGTTCCGCAAACTGGACGGTCAGCGGGAGTTGATTCTGATAACCGCTGACGATGGCCGGTTCTATTCCAAACCCCTGCTTTCCAATGGCTTTGCCAAGGGCAAACAGGCTGACGAACTGGCCATGCAGGATGCTGTGACAATGGCCGCGCAACTGGACGCGCGGATTATCACTCACAGCCAGGTGACGCAGATAAATGCTCAGCAGCGCACATTGCAGACATCGTCAGGCGCGTATGACTACGGTGATCTGGTGCTGGCATGTGGTGCCCATCCGCGCTTGTTGCCTCTGGCTGAGGGGATGCACGAGCACATCCTCTCGATCAATAATCTGGCTGACTATGCTCGATTTCGTCAGCGACTCGAGGGCCGCGAGCGGGTAGCCATTATTGGCGCCGGTCTGATCGGTAGCGAGTTTGCCAACGATCTGGCGCTAGGCGGCCTGGAAGTCCAGGTTATAGCTCCGGATGCACAGTTGATGTCCGGGCTGGTTCCGTCGCAAGTGGCCGCACCGGTGCAGCGTGCGCTTGAGGATCTGGGAGTAAGATTTCATCTTGGGCGCTCGGTCGCTTCGGTACGACCCTCCGGATCAGTGTTGGATCTGGTGCTGGACGATGGAAGCCAGATCGAAGTTGATCAGGTGCTGTCGGCCATTGGCTTGTTGGCCAACACTGCGCTTGCCAGCGACGCGGGTGTTCTTTGCGGCCGCGGCGTTCATGTTGACCGAATGTTGCGCACATCGGATCCCCATATTTATGCACTGGGCGATTGCGCCGACGTCATGGGCTTACAGCTCATGTATGTTATGCCTTTGATGACAAGTGCCCGTGCGTTGGCGCGCACGCTGACCGGTCAGCCCACTGTGGTCACTTATCCGGCAATGCCGGTTATGGTCAAAACGCCGGCATGTCCGTTGGTGGTCTCGCCACCGGTATCCACGACGAGTGGTCTATGGACGGTCAGTGGTGAGGGCCAGGATATTCGCGCGGTTTTTCACGATGCACAAGGCACGCTGCACGGTTACGCTTTGACCGGTACTGCTGTCAGTGAAAAACTGCAGTTAAATCGCCAATTACCGGCCTGGCTAGCCTGACAGATCGGGCAATTTGGCAGGGCATATTGCCTTTTGTCCGGAAAACAGTGAAACACCGCACAGGCCGCAGGCTATACGACTGGCACATCATGCTGAGTCGTGCCATGCTGCCAAGGCAGTACAGGCCCTGCCAACCAGCATTGATCGGCGAGGCACCCGTTGTGCGGATGCAGCGGTGAAAAAACAAAAACAACATGACGAGGCTTCATATGCGTAAACCGGATCTCGCTGCAGCTATTGCTGACAAAGCTGACCTGACCAAAGACCAGGCAAATCGTGTGCTTAACGCTGTACTTGACGAAATCAGTCAAGCCCTGAGCCGCAAGGACACCGTTACTCTGGTAGGCTTTGGTACTTTTCTGCAACGCCACCGCGGTGCCCGTACCGGGAAAAACCCGCAAACTGGCGCTCCTGTCGATATCAAAGCTAGCAACACCGTGTCCTTCAAACCTGGTAAAAGTCTGAAAGAATCGGTTAACTGATTCGCCCGGACCGGAGGCCGTCCGCTATGCCAAGCCATTGGACGGCCTTTTGTCGAGGTTTACCCGACCCAGGGATTGAGCCTTGCCCCTGTCTTAGCCTTGCTGGTATTGCGTAGCCAGCATACGCAATGCATCCCGGGCATCCAGAACCTTGTGAACTACCTCAGTCGCATCTTCCGCAGACAAACCAAGCCGCGCGAGTAGACTCTCGGGTATCGGCATAGGCGCGCCTTCGCCGATGTTTTGATCCTGAAGCAGAGCCTGGGCGAGATAGACCAGGTTGGCATAGACATGATCGTCGCCGGCATAGTTCGCATTATGCTGATAGCGGATGGCAGTAGAGATTTCGACTGGCATGTCCCAAAAACGCATCAACCAGCTACCGATCTGATCTCGACTGACGCCCAGCAAGTGCTGGTCAATCAGGTGCGGCTGGACATGAGGGTTGGCCTCCTGATGCCGGCAAATAGTATGAAAATACGACGGAAAAATATAAGCCAGCACCAGATAGCCGAAATTATGCAGTAGGCCGGCGAGGTAGTTCAGACCCAGTTCGGGGCGCTCAGCTCGAGGCATGGCTTTTGCCAGACCCTCGATGACGGAGGCGGTATAGATCGCCTGCTCCCAGTAACCGGTCGCGCCTTCTGGACCATCCTTGGGCAGCTTGAACGTTTTACCCAAGGCCAGCCCGATCGCCAAATTGATGACCAGATCAAAGCCAAGTACCCGTCCGATCGCATCCTCGACGGAGCGGATTTTTCCAGGTGCTGCGTAGAAGGGTGATGATGCCCAGCTGACCACCTGAGCCGCCAGACTTGGATCAGTTTCCACCACATCCGCAAGCTCTTCGATGCCGACGTCGGGATTGACCCGCAGTTTCATGACTTTTTGCGCAGTAGCGGGCAAGGGCGGGATCTCGATGGTCTCTTCCAGGCGTTGGCGCATGCGCAGAGCGGTAAAGTTGGTTACCGCGCGGCTGAGATCCTGCCCGTCCTGATCTGGATCGTTGGTAAGGACGCTTAGATCGGCAAGAGGCACAGAAAAATGCGCGGCGCTGGCCTTGGCCAGCAAAATATGAGCGGCCTGCTGATCCAGCTCCAGACTCCAGCCACTGAGGCCGCTACTGAGCCACAGGCTCGGCTGTGACAAAAGACTGTGTTCGACCACACAGGGAGAGCTGAACAGCAGCGGCAGCCCCGGTAACTGATTGAGCTGATGTTTGGCAAGAATGCGTTGCAACTGCTCTGCGCGGACTGGCTCCAGTTCACGACTGAGCAGCGCTCCGGCTTTTTTCAGATCCAGCAGATGGTTCTTGGGAAAAAGAGCCAGGACAGTGCCGTTCGAATCGCATAGCAGACAGGCCTGAACCTGCTGGCTTTCAGGTATGTGCAGCGGCGTGGGTCGCAGCTGATATTCAATCGCCTGTTGTTGCAGCAGCTTCTCGATCAGGTGTGGAAGACTCGCGCTGGCTTGCGCCGATGCAGCAGGTGTATTCATTGGCACGTTCCTTAAGTCGGGTTCCGACGGCGCGAATCCTGTCGTCGCATCTGCATGAACCAGTATCGTTTGTTAGCGTTTCCAAGATACTAGCACGGTCGCGTCCGCGGTGCGTCCAGCGGACTATGCGCTGAATCACACCCTGGCAAAATCCTGTCCCGCAGCCAGCCAGCGGTCGATCAACAATTGGCAGCGCTCGGGATAGTCGTGTTGCATCAGGCTCGCGGCTTGCTGTACTCGGGGGAGCAGATCAGCATCGCGCAGCAGGTCGGCCACGCGAAATTGCACCACACCGGTCTGCCGGGTGCCGAGTACTTCGCCGGGCCCGCGCAGCTGCAAATCCTTTTCCGCTATGACAAACCCGTCAGTGCTTTCACGCATGATACCCAGCCGCTCGCGACCGAGTACCGAAAGAGGGGCGTGGTAAAGCAGCACGCAATGGCTGGCTGTGCTGCCGCGTCCCACGCGGCCACGCAACTGGTGTAGTTGAGCCAGTCCCAGTCGTTCGGGATTCTCGATGATCATCAGGCTGGCATTGGGTACGTCTACCCCGACCTCGATGACGGTCGTGGCCACCAGCAGGTGTAAATCACCGCCCTTGAACGCGCTCATTATTTCGGCTTTTTCGGCGGGCTTCATGCGGCCATGAATCAGGCCGATGGACAGCTCTGGCAGGCTCTCGCATAGCAGCTGCCAGGTGCCTTCTGCTGCTTGGGCCTGTAACTGCTCGGACTCTTCGATCAGGGTGCAGACCCAGTAGGCTTGACGACCCTCCGCGCAGCCTATGCGTACCCGCTCAATAACGTCCTCGCGGCGACTGTCCGACACCAGAACGGTATTCACCGGGGTTCGCCCAGGAGGCAGCTCATCCAGCACTGACGTGTCCAGGTCGGCATAGGCACTCATTGCCAAAGTCCGTGGGATGGGTGTGGCGGTCATGATCAGCTGGTGCGGCGAGAACCGGCCAGCGGCTCCCTTGTCCCGCAATGCTAGGCGTTGCTGCACACCAAACCGGTGCTGCTCGTCTATGATCACCAGCCCTAGATTATGAAATTGCACTTCGCCCTGAAAAAGCGCATGGGTACCGACGACCATGGCGGCATCACCGGTAGCGATCAGCTGCACCTGGTTGAGGCGTGTTTTGCCCTTGAGCTTGCCTGCCAACCACGCGACGGATATGCCGAGGGGTCCCAGCCAGGCACTGAAATTATTGAAGTGTTGCTCGGCGAGGATCTCGGTGGGCGCCATCAGGGCCACTTGCCAGCCAGCCTCCAGTGCCTGCAGCGCGGCCATTGCAGCAACAACGGTCTTGCCAGAGCCAACATCGCCTTGAATCAACCGTAACATGGGTTGGCGTTGTTGCAGATCGGTAGCAATTTCGCGGCCGACCCGCTTCTGTGCGCCAGTCAGGGGAAACCCTAGGCGTGCCAGAAACAGGCTGGGTAGCTCGTTGGCGGGCGGCATCGCGGGTGCTTCGTGGCGGCGGATCTGGGCGCGCAGACGGAGCATGGCCAGTTGGTGGGCAAGCAGCTCTTCGAATGCCAGGCGATGCTGCGCCCAGTGACGGCCATCCTCAAGCGCTTGCAGATCCACGGACGGCGGCGGACGGTGCAGAGTATTGATAGCCTCATGCAGGGGGGCCAGCTGGTATTCCTGCAGCAGTTCCGGGGGCAGCAGTTCGGTCAGACTGTTGCCTTGCTGCAGCCACGCGAGCGCCGCCTCGCTCAGGCTACGCAGGCGTTGCTGGGATAGCCCTTCGGTGCTTGGATAAATCGGCGTCAGCGTCTCGGCGACCGGCAATTCAGTGCCCGCATCCAGGCTTTGCAGTTCGGGGTGATAAATTTCCAGACCGGACGCACCTGGCCGGACCTCGCCGTAGCAGCGCCAATGGCTCCCGCGCTCAAGGTTGGCCTTCAGTGCACCGGAAAAATAATAAAAGCGCAGACTCAGCCCGCCCGTACCGTCATGTAATCGACACAGCAGGCTTCGACGCCTGCCCATGACGACATCGGTACCTTGCACCACGCCCTCAATAACCGCATCCATACCCGGTCGCAAGGCGCCGATCGGCGTGACGCAGGTGCGATCCTGATACCGCAGTGGCAGGTGAAACAGGACATCCTGTACCGAGCTCAATCCGAGCTTGGTCAGTTTTTCTGCCAGCGCAGGGCCAACGCCCTTGAACACCGTCAGCGAGGTCCTTTCCAGAACAGTCACAGGGTAGGGCACACGGCTATTTACGCGCCTGCGGTTGACCGACAGAGCACAGCCTGATCGAATCGCTGAGTATTTCTATGGCCTTGGGGCGAGGAAAGCTGGCCCGCCAGGCGATCGCAACGGTGCGATAGGGCGCGGGTGTCTTGAATGCCTTGGTCACCAGCAGGTCGGAACTGTAATAACGGTCGTCGGCGGCGGACATGGGCAAAACCGTCATGCCGATACCGGACGCCACCATGTGCCTGATGGTTTCCAGCGAGCTCGACTCGATGGTGGTCTGGCGCATTTGTTCGTCGCTTTTACGCAGGGTCGGACAGGCTTCTAGTACCTGATCACGAAAGCAGTGGCCCTCACCCAACAACAGCAGTTTGTTGTCGTCCAGCTCTTCAAGACTTACGTGTTCGCGGTTGGCCCAGGGATGATTCGCCGGAATGAGGAGGCTGAACGGCTCATCATAGAGGGGTCTGGTCAGGACGTCAGGCTCGTTGAATGGCAAGGCAATAATAATCGCATCCAGATCGCCATTGCGCAGCTTGTCGCGCAATACATGGGTGAAGTTCTCTTCGATGTAGAGTGGCATCTCCGGTGCAACATTGTGCAGTTGCGGAACCAAATGCGGAAACATGTAAGGTCCAATGGTATAGATCGCACCGACTTTCAGCGGAGCCGACAGTTGATTCTTGCCGGCGGTGGCCAGTTCACGGATTGCCAGCGACTCTTCCAGTACCTTTTGCGCCTGGGCAACGATACGCTCGCCTACCGGAGTCACCCGCACGGCGCTTTTGCTGCGCTCGAATATCATGACGCCGAGTTCGTCTTCCAGCTTCTTGACACCCACGCTCAGCGTAGGCTGAGACACATGACAACGCTCGGCAGCGTGGCCAAAATGCTGTTCCTGGGCAAGGGTCACTATGTAGCGTAATTCGGTCAAGGTCATGACGTCGCGGCCTGCGCTGGGAACTTGGAAAGATGATACCTAGCATAGCCCTTTGATCGATAGAGTAAAACAATCAGATGGCTCTGTATGTGAGGTAATCTGCACGGCCCAGGCTGGTAAAGTGTGGTACTGGAAATCATGGGAGAGATGGTTATGAAGCATGTCGTTATTGCTGGCTGTGGTGATCTGGGCACAGCGCTGGGTCAACAGCTGTTAGCGCGCGGCTGGCAGGTGTACGGGTTACGACGCGATCCGTCGCAGTTACCGGCAGGTATTATGCCGATTGCGGCTGATCTGACCCAGGTGCAGAAACCTGCCGATTGGCCCGCCAAGGTCGATTACCTGGTTTACTGCCCAGCGGCGGGTAATCGCGATGCAGAACTGTATCAGCAGCTGTATGTCGAGGG